>Ga0074195_1004355_pt1 | contig 11750 bp, 5 predicted proteins | sample EPASupsiteHSE623_FD_64525 | JGI IMG/M metagenome (GOLD analysis project Ga0074195, IMG submission 64525) | Bioremediated contaminated groundwater from EPA Superfund site, New Mexico - Sample HSE6-23 | ecosystem: Environmental > Aquatic > Deep subsurface > Groundwater > Contaminated ...
TTGGACCATGTGTAGAAATATATTGGTGTGCCTCCGCTTGCAGAAACACCGGCACTTCCGTTACTTCCTCCGGGGCAGGATACGTTTGCGTTTATTGAAGTTGTAGCCTGAAGCTGGGTGGGTTCTGTAATGTTTATTGTAGCAGTAGCTGTGCATGAATTAAAGTCGGTTACTGTTAATGTGTAACTTCCTGAAGTAACACCTGTAATAGAAGATGTAGTTGCACTATTACTCCAGAGATAATTATATGGCATTGTTCCGCCTGAGATATTAGATACAGCCTGTCCGTTGCTGCCACCGAAGCATGAAACATTACCAGCATTTGGAATTGTGGCGATGAGATTTGCCGGTTGATTTATCATAACACTTGTAGTAGCCGAACAACTGTGACTGTCGGATATTGTAACTGAATATGTGCCAGCTGTTAATCCTGAATTAGAGGCATTTGAATTACCGTTTGACCAAAGATAAGTGTATGTTGGGGTACCTCCGGATGCAGTGACAGTTGCAGCTCCATTTGAGCCGCCAAAACAAGAAACAGAAGTATTTGCTGATATATTTGCGCTGACCTGAGAAGGTTGGCTTAGAGTAACCGAACTTGTTGATGTACAAGAATGAGAATCTGTAACTGTTACTGTGTATGATCCGGCAGCAAGATTTACTGCAATAGTATTTGTTTGTCCGTTGGACCAGTTGTAAAGATAACCCGGAGTCCCTCCAGATGCAGCTACTGTTGCGTTTCCTGTTGAGGTACCGAAGCAACCAGGATTGGTAGAGCCAATAATTGAAGATGTTAGCTGTGAAGGTTGGGTAATGTTTACAGAAGTTGTAGCCTTACAACCTATAGCATCTGTTACAGTAGCCGAATATGTACCAGCAGTGAGATTTGAGACAGCTGTTGTTGTAGCTCCTGTTGACCACAGATATGTATAAGAAGGAGTTCCGCCTGATGCAGAAACTGTCGCTGCTCCAGTATTCCCTCCGTAACAGTTAACATTGGTAGAAGAACTTATACTGCAGGTAGGAGCACCTGAATTACTTACATTTGCAGAGGTGTTAGATTTACAAGAGTTTGCATCAGTAACTGTAACAGTATAACTTCCTGATGGAATCCCTGATATTGTAGCTGTTGTACCACCTGTTGACCATAAGTATGTGTATGGAGATGTTCCTCCGCTTACAGTAACTCCGGCCGATCCATTGGACATACCACAGGTTGCGTTTGTCGCAGATGGTGTTAGAGTCATTGCAGAAGGCTGGCCGACAGAACCACTGGAGACCTTTGTACATCCCCTGCTATCCGTTACAGTTATACTATAAGAGCCGGCAGAAAGACCAGTAGCAGTTTGTGATGTTTGTGCAGACGGGAACCAGTAGTACGAATAGCTGGGTGTTCCGCCTGAAGGTGTTACAGTAAGTGTTCCGTTTGCTCCGCCATTACAGCTGGCGTTTGTTCCTGAAACAGTAGCATTAAGAACAGATGGCTGTGTTATTGTAGCTGAATTAACTTTGGTACAACCATTAGCATCAGTAACCGTAACGTTGTATGTATTTGCTGTAAGTCCGCTTATTGAAGCTGTTGTGGCACCATTCGACCAGTTGTATGAATAATTAGGTGTACCGCCTGTTGGGGTAGCAGTAGCTGTTCCGTTTGTTCCTCCGTTACAGCTGATATTTGTACTGGACATTGTAACGGTGACCATTGTAGGCTGTGTTACGGATGTGGAATTTGTTGTTGTACATCCGCGTGCGTCAGTAACTGTTACATTGTAAGTACCAGCAGCAAGACTTGAAATTGTAGCTCCTGTGCCTCCTGTTGACCAGAGATAAGTATATCCTGAAGTTCCTCCGCTGGGAGTTACTGTAGCACTTCCTGTGCTTGCTCCGTTGCATGCAACATTGTTTTTAGATATTGCAGATGTTAACTGTGTTGGTTGTGTTACTGTTACTGTATTTACAACCTGACAAACTCCACCAGCATCTTTTACTGTTACTGTGTATGTCCCTGCGCTAAGACCTGTGACAGATGCAGAGGTTGCAGAATTACTCCACAAATATGTGTAAGGAGAAGTTCCGCCACTTGCAGTAACAGAGGCAGTTCCGTTTGATCCTCCAAAACAACTCACGTGTTGTGAAACTGATGCTGTAGCTGAAACTCCCGAAACAGTGAAGTTAAGCGACTGAGTTCCATTCCACCTTTGGCAGATATCCTGAACAGCATTAGATACAAGGCTTATGGTATAAGTTCCTCCGGCTGTAAAAGCAGGGCTGACTGTGAGTGTATAATTCCTGTCGTAATTTCCCCCTGCCGCACAAACTGAACTATAAGCACTGGTAACAGTATATGGCCCGGATGGAGGGGATGATGTAATTACAAAATCTGAAGGCTGAATAGTAGAACAAAACAGGTTTTCGTTAAATCTGACTCCAACAGTGTTTTGCCCGCATGCTGGTGAAGATGTTATTGCCTGAAGGTCTGGCGGGTCAGAGTCTGCTATAGTAGCACTTCCGCCAAAGGTTATTGAATAACCCGATTGCGTTGCCGAAAAGTTACTTACGTTAACAACATATATCTGTCCTGCCGCAACATTTAATGCTGCATTAAAATTTCCGCAAACAGCCGGGTCTCCGTATTCACAAGTTTGCGGATCTGCCCCTGAAGGGCCAGTAGCGCCTGAATTTCCGCAGAAGTTGCAACTTGCCTGAACCGCCGCATTGTTATTTATAATGTCGGCACATGTGTAATTAGTTAGATTATAAATTGCCCAGTCATAATCATCACCCGAACTGTTTGGTGTAATAGTAAAGCTTACTGTTCCGCTGTTTTGTACTGTAAATGTGTACCACACATCATTTAACTCACCATCAAGAAGACAGTTGCCAGGGCAGTTATTTGTTGAGTTGGCTCCGGAATAGTCAGGAATTTCATTGTAATAGTTTCCCTGACCAGTGTATGAGTTTGGGTTAGAGTATGACAGCTGACACAGCGGAATCGCCCCTCGGCAGTCCTGTTCTGTAGGAGGAAGACCGCTGCCACATGAATTACATGCCCAGCTTAACGTCATACAGGTTGTGTTACTTGTACAATTATACTGTGATACCAGGAGGTGGACTGTACCAGTAAAAGTTGCAGTCCATGTTATAGTTGATTGATATCCGCATGCATTGTCGTTGTATGCATAACTTGTAGTGTGAGCAGTATTCCACAAACTTAACTGAGTGTCAAAATCAGTATCTCCGCATGTTGTCCATATATAGGTTTGACCACTAGTTACACTATAAATGCTGTATTCGCTACCATAAACACAGGTACTGACCTGGGTTAAAGAAGCAGATGTTGTTGAGAATGTTCCTGATGGGTAATTGCTGCCCCAGTTTGAGCATTGTGAATAGATGAAATTATTGCTTAATAGCAATGTCGTAAATGTCAAGAGAATAATCAGTTTTTTCATAATGCTGGTTATTTAATTTTTGACTTAAAATCAATATTACTTTCCTTGGCAGCTTTTTCGGTTTTCTCAATAGCTGTTTGTTCAACCTGTTCGGGTATCATTTTCTGATATTCCTGTGGGTACATACTAACCCAAATGGATTTTGCCAGGCCGAATACGGATTCCTGCCTAATATTATCCTTGAAATTAATAACATCAAAGGATTCTCCTTTATAATCACTTTTTTCAGGATACGTGAATAATGCATATGTTTTAAGAAATTCCTGTTGAAGAGCCGGAGTTTCAGAAACCCTGGTGTGTTTAACGGTTGTGATCTGAGAAAGTTTTGCTTCAATTTCCTTAGTATCAATACTGCCTTTTGAAAATATGGTAGCATTACCATAGATATCAACTCTGGCAAGCACTACATTAGCAGCAGTATTTAACGCATAGCTTAGTTTGAAACACTGGTCTGCCATTAAAACAGATTTAAATTTAAAATTATAGCATTTGATTTCAGAAAAATCTATGCTGAATTGCCCGAAAGTGTTTGCAAATGTTAAGGTTGCGAAAAGAAAAAGGAAGATTTTCATTTTTTTCATAACCAATATGATTTAGTTCAAGACGTTGTTTATTTAATTTAGTTGCTTACAGTTAGGAAAATTTTTTCGAACTCATCCCATTTTAAAGAATTGTCGTTAATCTTAACATTTTCGATCTTCATCTGGTGTTCTAGAATTACCCTTAGGTAATGGGCATCAAACAGGTTTGATGTACTGAGTATGACAGATAATTCAGTTTGGTTTATATTGTTGATATTGAAGTTATACAATCCTTTTTTCATGCTTAGTAAATTTCTTAAGCGGATATCAAGACTGTCGTTTTCACTATGGTCGATAAAAAATGTGATCTCATTTGTTTTCTCATTGATTTTCTTGAACAATGACTCATCGTTATACGGGTAAAACCTGCAGCAGGTTACCGTATCTGTCTGTGAAAATGATAAAAAAGGGCAAAGAAACAAAACCCAAAAAAACCGAAAAATCATTGTATCTGTTACTTACAAAATCGCTGTAAATGTAGAACTATAATCTCAATAGACAAAATTATTTTTTATACTTCTGATATAGTAAGCTGTAGTTTTCCGATTTCCTTATGTCTCCTTTTTGCAGGAAATACTTCGAGAGACCATATAACAGGGCTGGGTTTCGTGGATTCTTTGATATTGCTTGTTCCCACCATTTTACTGCTGTTGTTGTATCTTTTTTCAAAAGGTTTAGGTTCCCTAATGTAATTAAAGGTTTATCTGTCACAGTATCAAGTTTTAAAGCTTGTTCAGCAGAAGAAAATGCTTTCAGACTATCTCCTGTACTGATGTATATGTCTGACAATCTTAGCCATGAATCGGCAAAGCTGCTGTCGGATGAAATAGCCTTGTTAATATAAAACAAGGCAGAATCAGTTTTTTTCAGATTTATAAAAGAAATGCCGCAGTTATAAAGTGCTTCAGTATAGTCTGGTTTGATTTCCACAGCTCTTTTAAAATTTACAAGAGCACTATCTGTTCTGTTAAGTATGTGAAGATAAATAGTACCAATATTATTATATGAGCTGTAGTAATCGGGTGAAATTTCTATAGATCTGCGGTAATGCTTCAGAACCTTATTTATAGCTTCGGGATGTACATACTTTCCTTCAGATCGGTTCTTCATTATCTGACCAAGGTTCCATGCAGCGATTACTACCTGACCCTTCGCAGAATTATCAAGTTTATCTATATCGGCGTTAAGAATTGTGTCAATGGTTTTCCAGTCTTTGTTTCTCTGAAAAGAAATTATAGAGAATATTGCGATTATAATATAAAAAACAGATAATATTCTTTTCCTGATCCTTAAATCCTTCTTTCTTGATTCAAAGTAATTAAAAACAGCTACAACCACTGCGCCACAGAACCCTAAAGATGCCTGAAATGCAAGTCTCTCTCCTGTTATTCCATTAACAGGGATAAAAAAGTTTGTAAATACAGATATTGATATCAGAAAAAATAGTATAAAAAATGCAGTATTCTTGTTTTGTCTGAATCTGAAAACAGAGTATAAAAAAATGGCAAGACAAAATAATAATGTAAATGCAGAAAGTACCACATTCCCTGTATCGTCTGGAAACATATTATAACCATAGTAGTACCTTAGAGGGTATGGTAAAAAAAGTATAGTTATATAAAACCAGAGTGAGATTCCTGATAAGAAAAATTTATTTGCATATGAGTATTCTGCATGCAGAGGGTTTTCGAATGAATAAAGAATTTTTTCTGCCGGAGGCAATATAAAATCCGGTATTTTCCATGCTACCCATGCTGCAACAAAAACAACAAAAGTAACGGCTGCCGGTAGTATAAACCTTTTCAAACTGTATTTGTCTGAATTTGTCTTTACAAGGTAAACAAGTGGAATCAGTATAGGATAGGTAAGTGAATTTTCCTTGGTAAGAACTGCAATAAAGATAAGAACAGGAACAGGTATAAGAAGAAGATAGTTTTTTCTGTCAATATAGTCTGAATAGAATGTCAGCGCAAGAATACCAAAAAGCATTGCTAGTATTTCTTCTCTGTTTTTCAGACTTGCAACTGCTTCGGTATGTACAGGGTGAGAAGCGAAAAGAATTACAATAAGTATAAGAATGTCATTTTTAAGGTCGGGGAACAGTTTTTTAAGAAACCGGTATATAACTAAACACAATAGTGAATACAGTAATATACTGATGAAATGGCTCATTGCAGGATTGTCGCCAAACAGCGAGTATTCAACTGCATACATGCTTCTTACTACAGGACGGTATCCAAATGTATTACCCTTTTCCTGAAAATAATACCCGGTGAATATCTCAGGAATGGCGCTTATGCCTTTTGTTACAGTTTCGTTATTTGTTACAAAGTTGTCATCAAACGAGTATCCGTTCCATACAGTATTAATGTATAACAGAAAAGGGAATATGAAAACAATGTATTTTGGTTTCAGGAACTTCATCCTGCAAAACTAAACAATTTCAGAAATGAAAAATGTTTTAAAGCTTGGATTCTGAATTTTTACCGCAACCTAAAATAAGATTTACTCCCATTCTGAAATTGATATTTCTGGCTGCCTGAGGCCAAATGAAAGCAGTTACATTATCAGTTACGATATAAAACTGGAACCATGGTATTTTAAAAACAACTCCGGCACCAATATTATTAAAGCAACTATTGTGATACGTGTAACTAACAGAAGCAGCGAACCATTTTGTGACCTGAGAATTAGCACTCAGGGTAATCCCTCCGTGTAATCTGTGCTGAAATACATCACCACGCATAAGCAGGCCAAAGTTAAGTTTTTCATGAAACTTGTATGTTCCGCCTAAGTAAAACTTTGGAGTTAGCCACTGAATATATGAACTTTCCTGAAATCTTGGGTCGAAAAGTTTTATAACTGAATCCCTGTAATTATCCACAGTTTGGTTAATATCGGTTGTGTCTTCTGCAATAAAAGGCTTTACATCGTGCCATCCGTCCCATAGATATTGCCCTTTAAGTGTAAAACTATTAACGTTATCTTTCCATTTAATAAAACCCAGATCATTTATGCTTACATACATTGTTATCTTATCATCATATTTGTAAACAGCACCAAGATCAAGAGCGGTTCCGGGATTCTTTCTGCTTAATATCACATCCTTTACATTAATATCCTCGAACGAAGTGTCCTCATATACTATTGAGTCGCCATCATAGTCATAATATAATTGGGTTATATCGAAAAAAGGCTGAGATGTCATTACTTCCATATCTGCATCAATGGTATAAGCATAATCTTCACTATTGGTATTCAGGGTCAGATCTGTTTTTTTGCTGTAAACGCTCATTTTTCCGAAAAGGAATTTGGCATGACCACCAACAGTCAGTCTGTTGTTTATCTCATAAGCTGTACCAAGTGCATATTCGCGGTAATGAGTAGCTGTAACGCCCAGATAGCTTAGGTAAGCATCGTTACCAAGAAGAGATTTTCCGTTACCTTCCCAGGCAAGTACAAGTAAGTCCTTTGGGTAGCTGAATCTTGCCTCAGTTTTTTCAGCAATATGAAAATTAAAGTAAAATTTTTTCCAGTGATATCCTGCTGAAAGCAAATCGATATGATTCTCAATTGACACATAGTTTACCTGATGCAACCTTTTGAAGAATTTATTAAAATCTTCGCCAATCTGAAAAGGTGTTACAAGTGAGTCGGAGTAAAGACCTGTACCTGGATAGATCACGTTTTTATATGAGAGAGAATTGTTGTTGTAATTAAAATGAAGAGGAGGAAGTACCTGTCCGGCAATAGGTAGTATAATTCCACTAACATAGATTTTACAACTATTACTTAAAGCAGGGTTCACAAGATTCCGTTGCGGTACATTGCTGAGGTAATAAAGTGTATTATCCTGCTGGGAGTTTGCTGCTGTGATGCAGGCAATTAAACCTAATATTAAAAAAAGCTTTTTCATTTCACTTCCTCCCTGATTATTCAAACTGTTGTGAATTGATTGAAGCCTGAACTCTCATACCAAGTTTTACCCGTAATTCATAATCGGAGTAGAACCTGACATTTTCTGTTGCATTATTTGTGGTTTTTATTGTGCCACGTATAAGAATTTTCTTAACGGGTCTGAGTTTCTGAAGCTTTGCGTTGTCGAATTTAATTTCTGAAATCTTTTTTGTTGGTGCAACAACTCTTCCATATGAATTAAGTATACCAGATTCAACAATCTGTGAGGCTACAGGGGTATAGAAGAGAGAATCGTATACATTATAAAAAGTGTCTACAAAATAAACCTGAGTGAATACATCTGTAGGAAGTCCGTTTTCGACATTCAGTTTGAACAGTATGTATTCAATATTATCAATTGTAAAGTCGCCGGAGTCTTTTATTGCGGCCTCTACGTCAAAGTCCAGTGTGTCCTGAAGTGCAAAGAATGAGGCTTTTCCCCATAATGGAAGTTCAACTTCAAGGTCTATTGAAAACCTGCTGCTGTCGGAAATAAAATTTGTTTGTCCCGGAAGCGGAGGTAAAGTTGCTCCTGCTCCTGAAAAGTACACGTATTTCGGTGCATTTGATGCAATAGTCCTTATAAGCGGATAATTGTTTGTATCAAGCTGAAGGGTTTGCACATTAACAGGATAGGGGTATTGCGATGCATTAATGATATAAGGGTTAAGCACTGCAGGGAAAGGATATCCGATATATCCCTGTGTCATTGTGGAATATATCATAAAGTCGTTGAGTTGAACACCTAATGTAACTCCGAAAGAATTAGTAAATATGAACCGGAATTTGGGGTCCATAAAGTAAACCAGTCCGTTAAAAGAGTTATCGAATATATCAATATGTACTGTGCTTGGATCAACATTAATTATGTAGTTCCCCATATCTCCGAAAAGATAGTCGTACTGAATATTATGAAATGTAACAGAGAGGTCGCCAGCATCAGTTAAAAGTACCGGATTTCCGCTGCTTGTGAGAGTATAAGTAGCCGTAACAGGGAACTGATTTGCTGTAGAAGTCATATCTATTGTATAACCGGCAAGGTCGAAATATGATTCTGTGAGGTTCTGCCCCGCAGAAACAGGAATGTTTTTAGTATAGGGGACACCGAAAAGTTTTGCATTTGGTAGTGTTATTGTAAGTATTCCGCTATGCTGGAAAGTTGTATTCATGTTCACAATTAGTTCACAATCCTTTATTTTTATACTGTCGAATACTTCGCTGTGGATAAGAGCAAATGCTGCAGTAATATTATGTGTAACAAGTGCAGTATTATTTGGAATGGGAAACCCCTGAGCTGTGAATTCTGCTGCAGTGAACTGACTTGCAAGCGGAATGTCGGGCAAAGAAACAATGTCTTTTGCAGGTAAGGAGAAAACCCTCTGGTGATACATAAAGTACAGAAATCCAGTAGTATCTTCTACAAAAAGTTGTGTTGTGTCGTAGTCGGCAATAAGATCTCTGATTGTTAAGGATGTATTAACGCCTGCTACGCAAAGGTTAGGTTCCCACTGCACATTAGTAGACAGTTTGTCGGTTTCGAAATATTCCTTGAAGCATGATGTTGCAGTAAGCATAATCAGCGCAAACCACAAAAGCCTGAATTTTCCGGTCTTTGTTCTCATCATTATTTATTTTTTTAAAGACTACAATAATTAAGAAAAGGTTGTTTAGTACATTACCTCATAATTCAAAAGCACACCGTCCTGACCTCCGGTAATAAGGTTAAATATTCCTGCGTCCGGACTGAATTTGCCAATACTGAACGGAGTTGAACCGATAAGAGGAAATCCTGGATGAATATTTCCTTTGCTGTCCGAAAGATAAATACTGCTGTTACATGTAAATCCTGCTTTCCTTGAATTGTTAGGGAAAATATAGAAAGCTGGGCGGTATAGAACCTGTTCAGGAATTTTTAATTCAAAGATTTTTTTCTTGTTAACAGAAAATGAACTGAATGTGTTATTATCGAAATAACAATACTCATTCTTTCCGTCGCCGTTTATATCGTAATATTCAAATATATGCGATGGAGAGAATTCTCCGTTCTTTACTTTTATCACTTTGCCTGAAAGTTCAATAAATATTGTCTGGCCGCTGATATCAGTGAAAACAAATTTTTCTTTGTTCTTTTCTGATGACTCGGTAAATATCTTGGTATTCCTGCTTTTTGGAATGAATTCAGAAACCTTGACCCTTGGTTTTCCTTTGCGGTCAAGTATATAAGTCTTAAGACTATCGCAAAAAACAATATAGTCCTTGTCCCCGAAGCGAAAATGCTGGAGAGGCTGTGAAACAATGTTATCTGATTTCTCGAATTCAAATCCGCTTACAATACTTCCGTCAGCTTTGTAGCAATATATTCTTTTGTCATTTCCTGCAACAAATATCCTGTAATCCCTGTTCTTTTCGTAATCGAATACTGCAATCCCGTTGCTTGCCTCAGCCCTTAATTTCATTGGGAACCTGTCAATAAAATTACCATTTCTGTCGATTAGCATCAGATAATTTTTTGTACTGAAAAGATACTGAAGTTTGGAATTTCTGAAAGCATCTATCTGAACCACATCGCTAATTATCTTTTCGGGTAATGCAATCTTCCACATTATTCGGCCTGATGAATTTATAAGATAAAGCTGGTTCTTGTCGTCCTGGAGCAGAATTTCTTTTTCGTCTGTGTTGTGATTTACTACCAGCCATGGTTTGGATGAAAAAGTTGTATCAAGACGGCTTTCCCATACCGTTTTTGCTTTTTCGCGTGTTTCCTGGGAATAGGTAAGAATAAAGTTTGTATAAAGCATTCCTTTACTTGAGGTCAGTTGTAATGTTATACTGCTTAAATTCTTATAATTGTCCTTCTGGTTCTGCAGGTGAGTAATAAAAGGCTTGTCGGCATACCAGCCAAGGAAATCGGCTGATTTCTGCGGATCGATATAAACAATAAAATTTGATTTTTTCGAAAGTCCGTCGCAAACTTTGATGAATGGTTTTTCGGAGGCAAGATCTTTTTTAAGAAGTATAGTATAATGCATATTTCTGAGTGCCGGTATACTGTTTCCGAATACCATATAGTCTCCAATAAATGTAAGATATCGTGTTTCTGCTCTTGAGAATAGGTTTCCGAACATCAGTCTTGTAATATATGGAACAGGCATCTCTATTATTTCTTCTTTCAGTTCTTTGTCAATTTCGGTAGTGTGAATATATTTTGTAAGTGAGTCAGTCCCTGAACCTGTTTTTGCAGCTAATATTTTAAGCATTTCAGCACGTGCCTGATCTTTGCTTTTTACCTTTACATATACAAAGTGGTTATCATCGAAACTATTATTCTTATCATCGTTGTATACAAGAACAACCTCATTGTCAAAAACTGATTCTGTGATTTTTTCAAGATCAATTCCGAATTCTTTATTAAGTTTATCAAGAGGTTCCCTGAATTCTGAATAAGTACCTTCTTTTTCATAAAATAGTCCCAGATCTTTACGCCACTGACTGTAATCTGTAATCGCGAGGGCCACAAAAGTGCCAGTAGATGCAGGAAGAACACCTGAAAATTCCATTTCAGAAGGGGATTGCTCAACAATGCATGGTAAATAATCACCAACAGAGTCATTGCCATTCATAAAACCGTTAAAAAGAACCTGATCCTGTTTAATGTGAATATCGAATTCTCCCCACGATGCAAAGTTTATGAACGATATAACATTTCTTTTGTGTTTCTTATCAAGTAACTTGGAAATGAATCTGCGAAACTCCTTAAAGT
>Ga0074195_1004356_pt1 | contig 11750 bp, 12 predicted proteins | sample EPASupsiteHSE623_FD_64525 | JGI IMG/M metagenome (GOLD analysis project Ga0074195, IMG submission 64525) | Bioremediated contaminated groundwater from EPA Superfund site, New Mexico - Sample HSE6-23 | ecosystem: Environmental > Aquatic > Deep subsurface > Groundwater > Contaminated ...
AAAAATCCGCGGATAGAGGTTAAAGGCGTGCGCAGCTCGTGTGAGGCATCCGATATGAAACGGCGCATCTGTTCCTTGGTTTCCCTCTCCGCTTCAAAAGAGGCTTCCAGCCGCTCCAGCATTCCGTTAAAGGATTCCGCCAAACGGTCTATTTCTACCTGCCCTTGCTGGGTCGGGAAACGCCTGGCCAAATTCCCGGCATCGATTTGTCCGGCGGTATCCACCATGTTGGATAAGGGATCCAGTGTCCTTTTAAGGATTGGTAAAAAGCCAAGCAAGCCAAACAGCATGGCCATGAGGGAAAGGAATAAAAAAGTTAGCAATTGCCGGATAAGCAGCTCTTTGAGCGGGCTGGTCAAGGTGCTTATTTGCACGATGCCAAGAGCCTGTCCGTGCTCAAAAACCGGCTGTAATACTATTAATTGTTCCGCTCCTCCGGAGTCAATAATTTTGTAGTTCTGTTTTGGCCTGGGCTTCGGCTCTGCCCCCGGTCGTCTCTCCAGCACATCCAGATACTCCTGTGTATCCAGTCTGGGAGGATTTATGCCGCCGGGCCCATTGGACAATACAGAATAGTTGCCCTGCAAATCAATAAAGGCCAGTTCCGCCTCAGGAACAAATAAACGTGGCTGGCGCGTATCGCCATATTCCGTGCTTGTGCCTGGATGCTGCCAGGCAGTGAGAGGAATCGACATGATCTGGCTCTGCATGCTGGCAGCTCTATTTCTGAATATGACATCCCGCATAAAAACATATTGAAAAAAGCCGATCAGCGCAAGCAAAAGGGCCATGATCAGCAGCGAGCGGGACAGCAGTTGGATCCGCAGCGAGTTGGGAGCAAAAAAAGATATTAATCGGTTGGCTTTCTTCTGGTTCATGGCAGATCAACCCGGTATCCCGCTCCGCGCAGGGTCCGTATTAACTGGTGGTCTTTATCGTTTAATTTATCACGCAAGGAACGGATATACACCTCAACGATGTTGTCCTCTCCTCCAAAATCGTAGCCCCATACTTTATCCAGGATCATCGTTTTACTTAAAACCAGCCCGTGATTGAGAACTAAAAATTTTAGCAGCACATATTCTGTTGGAGACAGTTCTAATACCCGGCCGGCGAGCTTGATTTCTTTGCGGCGGTCGTCGATAAGAAAAGGCCCGATTACCACTTCCCCGAACAAGTTTGGAAATTGATTGCGGATCCTGGCATAGATCCTGGCCAGCAGTTCCTCGAAACTAAACGGTTTTACCATGTAATCATCAGCGCCAAGCGTAAGACCCTTGACCCGGTCATCCACCTCATCCTTGGCCGTCAGCATGATCACCGCCACATTCTCCGATTTTTTGATCATCCGGCACACTTCGAAGCCGTCCATGCCGGGCATCATAACGTCGAGAATAACCACGTGCGGTTGGAATTGCTTGATCATGGTTACTGCGGCCATGCCGTCCTGGGCGGTCTGCACATCAAATCCTTCATTTTGCAGGCCCAACTCCAAAAATTGCAGTATGTTCGGCTCATCGTCCACCAATAATATTTTGATGCCTTTTAACTGTTTCATTTCTGAACAACCACCTTCACAGTTGTCATCCTGTTAATATTATCTCGGTTATAACTGAAACTCTACTGAGTGAAAACTGAAAATTTGTTGAATATCTGCCAATTTTAATTTTTTAAAGAAAATTTATGCCATAATTGTGCAGGATTTTACAAAATTATGGCGAATGTCTATATTAAACCTATCGGGGGAGAGGCATTATGTCAAGCTTAGAACTTATTGCAGAGATAGAAAAGCTGCGGCGGGTTATGAGCACCCTGGCTTCATACGGCTGCAGCACGGGAGATTTGTTGGAAGTAAGCCGACAACTGGATCGATTGATTGTGCAGTATCAAAAGACCGCCGGGTAAGGCGGTTTTTACTATTTAATTTTTGGTGTCAAAAAATAACACAAGGGATTCTCACTAATAAAGGGTGAGAATCCCTTGTGTTTTATATCTGGCGGAGAGACAGGGATTCGAACCCTGGAAACCGCTCATCACGGTTTACTCGATTTCGAGTCGAGCGCCTTCGACCAGCTCGGCCATCTCTCCAGCTGCTTTCTTCACTCTTAATTCCCGGAAAAACCGCTGCAAAATATTACGGCATTCTTCTTCCAGCACACCGGCCACAACCTCAACCTGGTGGTTAAAGCGCGGCTGCCTGACCACGTCAATCACCGAATCAACAGCTCCGGCCTTCGGGTCGGCGGCGCCGTAAACCAGCGTTTTCACCCTGAATTGAACCAGCGCCCCGGCACACATGGGGCAGGGCTCCAGGGTTGAGTAAACTGTAGTCCCGCTGAGCCGCCAGTCTCCCAGTCGCCCGGCAGCTTCCCGCAGGGCCAGCATTTCAGCGTGGGCGGCGCTGTCCTTCAAGACCTCGCGCAAATTGTGCCCCCGCCCGATAATTTCGTCTCCCAGCACCACAACAGCGCCAACGGGTACTTCACCCAGGCGGTAAGCTTTTTCAGCTTCCACCAGGGCTTCACGCATGAATCCGGCGTGGTCCACACCGTATGCCCCTTTAACCCAAAATGACGCGCCGAGGCCTACCGCGAGCAAACTTTGACCCGGTTCCAGGCGCCTTATTAGCTTAGCATAACCCGTCAAGCCGTGTCAAGCCTGATAAAAACAGGATGAGCAAGAGCAAGTATAAAAATATTTTAAAGGGCAACACTTTTGTAATAAGGAAAAATTAAATACTGGGGGCAACACCTATGCAAGAAAATAAAAAAACTGTTAAGGAGCCTTCCCTGGCTCCAGGCGATGATGACAAACTGGATCTAAGCGCCAGCAAAAAAGATAAGCAGAAAGGCAATTTCACACGCGAAACAACTTTATCTTTTGATGAAGTCGACCCCAGTTAAAAGTACGGAAAAAAGGAGGTCCATTAATTGTACCTGGCACTGCCGTTTTTTACGTCGGAATGGAACAGCAATCCGGCTTTAGATCAAAACATGGGCATGCTTTTAACCATAGTAATCTTATTAGTAGTCTCTTCAATACTGTTCCTTTATTTTAGAAGCAGGCGGATGCGTAATAAGTAATTTAGGCCGCCCCTATGGATCAGTTTTACTTTTGGTGCTAAACTAAATATAAATCATAAATCCTACCTTTCGGGAAGGTTCTCCGATATGAAAAAATTTTTGGGCATGAAAGAACCAGTAAACACATTAACCCACTTCGCGACACTGATCGCATCTGTTGGCGGCCTGATCTTCCTGGTCCTTAAAACCTGGACCAACACTCCCAAGCTCATAACCATGACGGTTTACGGGGTCAGCATTATTCTGTTGTACACGGCCAGTTCGTTATATCACTGGGTAAAAACAACGCCGCGTAAAAGTTTAATCCTGAAAAAGCTGGATCATATCGCCATCTACCTGCTTATCTCGGGTTCTTACACGCCCGTGTTTTATTACGGGCTGACAGGAACCTGGAGGTGGGCTATGCTAACCTCCGTTTGGGTCCTGGCTTTTACCGGCATTCTCCTGAAAATTTGGTTCATTGCTGTCCCCCGGTATGTTTCCACCGTCTTTTATATCACTTTGGGCTGGATTGCCATGGTTCCTTTTTTACATCTGTTCGGGAACCTGCCTGTAGGAGCAATCTACATGATGTTCATGGGCGGAGTGACCTATACCATCGGAGCCATCATCTACGCCACCAAATGTTTTAACCTGTTTCCCAACCGTTTTGGTTTTCACGAAATATTTCACCTGTTTGTTATAGCCGGAAGCATCATTCATTACATCATGATAGTCCGTTATTTTGTACCACTTTAAAATCACAGACTGGAAAAATTTAAAAAAGGCTGCTAAAGCGCAGTCTTTTTGTGTTTACATGGAAGGATTTACCATACAGATGGCGAACCTTATTCTTATTGTTAAAAGAGGAGGCCTGTTTTTGTGGGAAACCTGATGCCGATCAATATGCCGGACGAAAAGGAGACAGCGAATGCACCGGCGGGACAAGCGCTCATATCAAATGTGGAAATACTGTCAGAAAAAATTCCGTCAAAAGCTATGGTGCCGACCATAGACATATATTCCGCCAGTGTCTTTTTGAAAATATCACAAAAAATGTTTGAAGATACCCTTAACAGCCGCATTTCCCTTTTAGAAAAAAAATTAGGGGAAAGAGACCGGGAAATAATGCGGGCTATGAGAAGGATTCAAGCGAGAATGCTTTTGCAGCAGAATAAAGTCCACATTCCCTGGTGGCAAAAGCTGTTTAAGAAAAAAAAGTAAGTTGATTTTTTGCTCCGTATTATGGGGCTTTGTCTCCGACTAATCGTCTTCTCCAAGCATATTTTTAGCGTCAATTTCATCTACATTGGTCTCTTTTAGACCAGCGCCTGGATGAGTATCTTCTTGGGGTATGGACTGCTTCTTTATCTTTTTATAGTCATACGGATTTTCTGTTAAAGGATTATCGGGTATAAATTTGGGCTCGAATTCCTTTTTCAACTTTACACTACCTTTCTTTTTATAGTTTCAATCCGGGCAGTTTCATGATCTCCCCTGGTTCCCACAGCAGATCTCCTGTTTTCGCCGGCATAGCTTTTTTATTATAACCAGACACTTGACCGTTCATTCCCCTGAGCGTTAAAGCCGGCGCCCGCTGGCTCATTTTTCATTTTACATTTTCTCTGTCTCTGGGCTTATCCTTGATTAGAGTTACTTGGACAAGTAGTTTGAACGGTGGCAATTGCTCATTTAGGGATGTTAGGAATGTGCGTGGAAACAGGTCTAGCAGTGAAATAATGCCGCCGGCGGGGCGGTTATTTTTGTTGCCGAGGGTGAGGGTGAATATCGTTAAATTTTCATATTCAAAAGGGGGGATATAGTATAATGTAGTATTGTCAACTTAAAATAAATTCTACGAGGTACGCTAACCTTGGAAAAAGCTTTATTAATTTTGGTTAACTTAATAAATGACTTGCATGATTTTATTGTAAACATCTTTAGATTTCTAGGCTTCGGTTTAACAGATAAGGACCTTCATTTCTGGTTTGTCGGGGTTGTCGGCACAGCAATCTTTGTAGTATCTGATTTAATTTTCAGGTATGCTGTCAGATGGAATATCTCAGTCATTTCTTTCATTTATACTTTTACGGTTCTGATAGTGGTCGTATTTGGACTGGAAATTGAGCAAAAAATAACAGGCAGAGGCGCCATGGAATTTGCCGACATCGTTTCAGGACTATGGGGTTTTATAGCCATATTTAGCGTGTTCTTGGCGATAAAAGCAACACTCTATTTGACTAAGAAGCTCTACGAGAAATTCAGTAGTAAAGCGAGGTAGAGGTTAAAGCACAACTGACAAGACCCATGGAACCTCAAGTGTTTCTAGTGAATTATTGAGCCACGCTCTTAAATCCATTGATAGGGATATAGCTGAAAAGACAGACGCTTATATCGAAAAAATGTTTTCCCAGGAACAACTAGCCCAATACATCCGCATGTTTACCATGCTTCAGCAGGACTCTCCCGAAACACAAAAATCAATCATCCGGAAAACACTGCCAGCGAAACGGGACATGTCATAGCAAAAACATATGAGGACAGCGCCATATATTAAACACCAAAAGCCCCGGACCTCTCGATCCGGGGCTGAAAAGTTTCACAGTGTTGAGCCCGGCGATATTCTATGGCCTAACAACACAACTAATAAAAGTAAAAAATGAGAACAATCGCTAAAGGCGGTTTTTTATTTTTAACCCCAAACCCTCTCCAGCACCCATATTCGAATGATTAATTGCATAGGAGTTCCTCCTTTAGTCGTTTTTGTTTTCACTTACAAATTTCGACATTAGGAGTGGGTGTTGCAAAATATATCCATAGAAATATATCTTAAGGCAGGTAATTAATGGATTTATAAAGAATAAACTACTAAAAAAGATGGGAGCAGGAATATGAATGTGATTCAAAAAATTAGAATTGAAATATTAGCCTTGACTATTAGTGTTATTATTAAATGCGTGCTGGGTTCTATTATCACTGCCAGTACTATAATAGCAGTATATCAATTACTATTAAATCACCATATTTTCCTCGCGCCATATCAATGGTACTTTTACACATTGGCAGTTGCTATTGGCATTTGGTCTTTTATATTTATGCGAGACAGCTTTTTTGTTTATCGACCGTTGTTTCCCAGAATGTATCCGGATTATAGAATTTTAGAAAAGGATATCCTTTATGAGTATAAAGACAGGACGCATATGATCTATAGAAAGAGGCTAAAATTAAAGGTATTAAAAGATAACCTTAAAAGCTTTGATCATAGATATCGTTGGACTGGTAAAGGTACTATTAAGGTTCACTTAAGTCACCCAAAACAGAAATACATTGAAACTATCCAAAAAGGATTGTTCCAGTATTATTCAATCATGTTTGAAAAGACATTAAAAAAGAAGGAAATATATGATTTAGAAATAATTTTTGAACTTGAAGATATAGAAGGAAAAGCCAAAACTTTTTTAGCTACCCTGATAGAAGAGCCTACAGATCATTTGTCTTTGAAAGTAAAATTACCATATAGTTTTAAAATAAACGAAGCTGTATACGAAATATGCACACACATGGGCGCTAAAAGTCCTGTTAAAACGAATAAAATACCTTTTAAAAACGGAGTAGCAGAATTAGAAATTCCCAAACCAAAACTTCTTTACCATTATGAAATTACATGGCCAGATACCCCAGCAAGAATAGATTAAACTTTCTGAAAAAAGGATTTTCTCATACTTTTGGGTTATACTATATACTAAAAAGCAGCTTGTCCGCCGAATTTATTTTCCGGAGAACAAAAATTAAATGGGTTTCATATTATAAAACAAATTTATAAACAAAAAAGGAGTGTTGGTTTTTGGGGGACTAAGATCTGCCATGTGAGACAGTTTCACTTAATTCAAATAAAATAAGGAGTATGTCCCAAAAGTAAAGGACATCCTCCTTATTTTATTCTCCATGAGATCTATCTTCATCTGTGAAACCATTCGAGCCATGCTGCCTCTATAACAGGTTAGGCAGTAACGATTCCGGCTGGACCTATATAATAAATTGCTTCATCCCCTGGTTTAAACTCTTTACTCCAAATGTCCCTTGTATAATCACTACCTGACCGTGATTTTGTCCTTCATGTTCTCCAAGTTAAATGAATAGTGTACCCTAATAAAAAGCCAGGAAAACCAAGGCATTGAAGGATAATGAAGTTAAAGTTATTAGATTAAGACCGGCTTTAAAAAGCAAAACCCGGCACTGGGTTAATCTGTGTCTATCACCCTAACTTTTCTATATGCCATAATACTGTAACTCCTTTAGCCGTCGCTGCAGTTGACGGACCTCCCGTGGATCGGTGGCCTGCTCTATCTGCTTTTTAAGCTGATCTATCTCTTGTGATGTGCGGTATATCGCCTCATTGAGTTCTTCACGGGTCATGGTGAGCACCTCAATGGAAGGGTCGGCAGGAGAGGGGAGAGTCCTGCTTCTTGCCCAATTGAATAAATGATTCATTAATTGTTGAAAAATGTCGAAAAATATTATAACCTATTCATGGGGTGATTACATGGAAATATTAAGACAGTCCTTATCTTTTATACAGAAATTCTTTATTAAGTTACCTGGCAAACTTCAATACCTACCTAAACTTATCAAACAAGAAATAAGAAATGCTCAACAATTATAAGTGCCGCCCAGTTTGAAGGGCGGCCTTGTTTTTTCTATAAAACAATAATAAAACCCTCCCGGAGGAGGGTGAGAGAGGAGATAAATTAGCTGTATTAGTATGCCCAGAAATACGCAGCTTATATCTCCCTCCCCCTGGCTCTATCCACGATCCGCCTGGCGGCCTCAAACGAGCCGGTCCATTACTCCACCCCTGGCTTCTGCGGGGAAAAAATTCGGGCATTCACCATAGATCCTTTTATAGTCATTTGAATATTTTGTGTGGGCGTTTTTAAAACCCATTTTCTTGAGTTCTATCTCAAGCTCTATGGCCTTTACAATATCTCCAGGACGCACGTTAAGCTGATCAGAAATATATGCGCCTGTAGGGGGATGAACAACCGCGCGGTCGCCGTGATAGACAACAGGGATCACAGTTATACCCAGACTTTCAATATCTTCTTCCGGTAATTGTTCTTTTAGTTTTCCAAAACCCTGGCGGTATATGCTCACACCTACCAGAAGGACGATCAGGCCAACGCTGATATTATGGAAAAAATTATTAATACTCCGAAGGAAGAAGTTATAAAACAAAAATCCCAGGAGTAATTTTATTTTTTGCCTTCAATGTCCCACAAAACCGATTTTGGCAAAAAATAAAAGCCCCGGAGGGCTTGATATATCTGGCGCGCCCGGAGGGACTCGAACCCCCGGCACGCGGTTTAGGAAACCGCTGCTCTATCCGCCTGAGCTACGGGCGCAAACTAAAATCGGACATGGGAACATGATATAGTATAGCGGAGTTGAGAATCCTTTGTCAAGAACCGGGCTAAATAAATAGAACCCTGCAAATGATCGCACGGTTCTGTTCTTACAGCGTTGCGCCCGGGCGGCTTTTTAAAAAACTGTCCCCAGAATACCTACTAACGTTATTACAAGAATTATAAGAATAAGCACGTTTACAAGCATTTAAACCCCTCCGGCAGTTGTTTCAGATAAGTGTATAACGGAAAAATTAAAATCACATTAAAATCCAATTAAAATTATTAAATATTTCCTTTTAACAGAGAAACTCCGGTTTTCCCGGAGTCAGGTTGTAGACAAAGTCGAGATTCAGCCAGCTAGCGCCACGAAAAAACAGGTAGCCCCGCAATTTCCTGCGGGGCTTTATTGTTTCTGGCGCGCCTGGAGAGATTCGAACCCCCGACCTTCTGATCCGTAGTCAGACGCTCTATCCAGCTGAGCTACAGGCGCATTTTATAAGGGACTCTTTCGTGTGGCAAGTTCCATTTTAACAAAATCGCTATTACTAGTCAAGGCAATGATCTCTGGCAGTGTCATTACCTGCTGGTTAATTGTTATTATAAAATTTTATTAAAGCTGGTCAGCCTGGCGGCTCTTGCTAATAAAATGTTAGAAAACCTTTTTGGAGCAGGTGAAACATGCTTAAGCAGGACTATATTAAACCAGAGGCATCCGTGATCATCCCCTGTAAAAACGAAGGCCAAAACCTCAAAATGACCCTGGACTCGATCCTGGCGGCGTCTCAGGGCACACAACTGGAGAAGTTGGAGATTGTGGTTGTGGACGACGGGTCAGACGACTGTTGCGGCGATTTCTTAAAAGAATCCGGCAACTGCAGCGGTTTGCGATTTATTTCCACCCCCGGGCTGGGGGTGGCACAGGCCAGAAACCTGGGTGCTTCGGTCGCCCGGGGCAAGTATCTGATCTTCTGTGACGCTCATATTACAGTGCCGGCGGGCTGGCCGGATAACCTTCTGGAGGCTTTTAAACACGATTCGGTTGACGCTGTCGCGCCGGCTATAGGATCTCTGGAAAACCCGGCGGCCATTGGTTATGGCCAGACCTGGAACGAACAACTCCAGGTCGTCTGGCTGCCCCCGCCGCGGCAAATGAAAACAAGCGCCGCACCCCTCCTGCCGGGAGGTTGTGTGGCGGTTCGCGCCGGAGCTTTCTGGCAGGCGGGCGGCTTTGACCAGGGGTTTATCGTCTGGGGCCATGAGGACGTGGAGTTTTCTCTCAAAATGTGGCTTTTTGGATACAGGCTGTACGTGAACCCATCGGTAAAAATACTGCACCTGTTTCGCAAGAAACACCCCTACCCGGTCAAAATGGACCACTTTCTCTACAACATGCTGCGCATGGCCTACTCACATTTCAATAATGAACGGATTGAAAAAGTCCTGGATTTGATCAACCGGGCCGGCTCCTCCAAAAAAATAAACCAGCGTGTTTTAAAGGGCGGCGCCATGGAGCAGCGGAATCAATACTTGGCCAGGCGCAAGTATGACGACGACTGGTTTATGAAAAAATTTGAGATTGACTTCTAATTAAAATAAAAAGCGCATCTACGGTAGAAATGCGCCTTAATCATCTTTATGATGGAGGCGAGGGGGATCGAACTCTCGTATATCTTTGTTTTTAGTGTAGGATCAGATCGAAAACACATATTTTGCGTCGGTTATTTACCATATAATAGCGTATGAAATGCCGGAAATACTGTTCCAATGCGGATTTTTTATGTTAGGTGAAAATAAAATGCCATTAGCAAATCAATTGGATAGAAGGAGAAAAAACAGGTCACAAAATGTATTGTAACCTGTTTTCTTTGGATTACCACCTTGTCGGGATCAAACTCGACTGCCTGCTTGCATATTTGGTTTCTATTTTGACAACAGGGTAAATAGCACTTGAGCCATTTCAGTTCTAGTGGTTTTACTTGTTGGGGATAGCTTTCCGCTGCTGCCGGTGACTGTTCCGGTTTTGATAAACAGCGTCATAGCGTCCTTCGCCCAGGAGGATATCTCACCTGAATCGCTGAAGGAAGACAGGTCTCTTCCTGCCGTGCCTTCCGGTAGCTCGTCAATAACCTTCAAGGCATTATAAAGCAGGGTGAACATTTCCTGACGGGTGATCTCTTTATCCGGAGCGAACAGATTGTATCCTTCGCCGTTTGTGATACCCAATCTTTTTGCTGCCGCCAGATAGCCTGTATAGTAGGTGCTGCCCGCATCCTTGAAGTTATCTCTCGGATTTGCGTCCGCCTCTATACCATAAGCCCTCATCATCATTACAAGGAATTCGCCGCGGGTCAGTTTGGCTTCCGGACTGTAATTCCCATTGCCTGTACCTGTTGTAATACCTCTTGCTGCTATGAAGGACACTGCATTGTTGTACCATGCGGTAACTGCTACATCCTTGAAGCTCACTTTGTTGTATCCCACAGCATACTGTGAGAAGTGACTGGTTTTAAATCGGATCATTCCCGTTGCTGGGTCATAAGCACAGTTGCTTACTATTTCGAGTTTACCTTCGGCATTTATGTAGTATATGACTATAGCACTAGTATCTTCTCCTGCTTTTGGAATATATGGCACTGATACTTCCACATTTCCCCCAAACTGGGAGATAGTCTTGTCACCGCACGTTACGCTGAAATTGAATACCGGTCTGTCTCCTACTACTTGCTTTGTCCCTTCTGAGAGAGTAGATGTATCCACCTTGGAAGCTGTTATCTTCACATCTCCTGCTGCCTCTTTTGAAATGGTGTCAAGAGACTTATCGTCAAATGTAATGGACGCGATGGGTGTTGAAACTGTCAACGAGTCAATCTTGCTATCCGCTACTGCATTGAACGATGCCTTTGGTATGCTTGTTTCAACTGATTTTGCATTGGCTGGTGCCGTTACCTTGATTTCAACCTTCGCTGCCGTATCTTTACCTTTTTGAGCAGCAGCTGTTACTGCCTTATTTACAGCATCTGTAATCTGACTTTCAGTTACTGCCGCCGCTGCGTTTCCGTTTGAATCACTCTTTGCCTCGGTGGTAGTAGTGCTTGTAACAGAAGGCGTCGTATTTCCTGTTGGCGGTGTTTCTGTGATTGTGACCGGTGCTGCCGGAGGGGTAACTGGTGGTGGTGAATATCCACCACTGCCTCCGTCGTTATGGGAAGCGGCTGCTGCTGTTGCCGGAAATATTGCCGTTACTACGCCGGAATTTACATCGTTTGTTACACTTGTCGCACCT
>Ga0074195_1004357_pt1 | contig 11749 bp, 8 predicted proteins | sample EPASupsiteHSE623_FD_64525 | JGI IMG/M metagenome (GOLD analysis project Ga0074195, IMG submission 64525) | Bioremediated contaminated groundwater from EPA Superfund site, New Mexico - Sample HSE6-23 | ecosystem: Environmental > Aquatic > Deep subsurface > Groundwater > Contaminated ...
AAGATACGCCATAGAGAAATTCGAAGAAAAGAAAAGGAAACATTATTTACAATAATCAAAAAATCTATGAAAAAAACATCGATAGTATTCTTAGCTCTAGGCGTTATAATTATTTTTTCACTAGGAGTTCTCTCTGCCCGGTTTTTATTCGGAGGATCAGAAGATTCGTGGATTTGTGAAAACGGTGAATGGATAAAACACGGAAATCCAAGCACTGAAATGCCCAAAACGGGATGTGAAATAACTGACCCTCCTATAGTACTAGAAGACCCCATTCCATTAATAAGAGTATCGTCTCCAAAAGAAAATGAATTAATTTCAAGTCCACTAGAAATTACTGGAGAAGCAAACGGTCCTTGGTATTTTGAAGGTAGTTTCCCGGTAAAAATAACCGACAAACAAGAAAATATTATTGCAACTGGAGCCGCTCAAGTAATAGGAGACACCTGGATGACAGAAGACTTGGTCCCATTCAAGGCAAACATAACCTTTGAAACAAAAAATATCTCAGAAGGATTCGTAATTCTCGAAAAAGATAATCCATCTGGACTACCAGAAAATGCTGGAGAAATAAAAATACCAGTACGATTTTCAGTACAACCATCAGAAGAAAAATTGACAATAAAGGTCTTCTTTCAAAATGAGACAAAAAATCCAAACATACAAGATTGCTCAAAGGTTTTTGAAGTGACAAGAGAGATTCCAAAAACCCAATCAACTGCAAGAGTTGCACTAGAGGAACTATTCAAAGGCCCAACTCAAGAAGAAATAAACAAAGGATACTTTTCAGGAATAAATACAGGAGTAAAAATCCAGAAACTAACAATAATGGATGGCATAGCAAAAGCAGACTTTGATGAAAAATTAGAAGAAGGAGTGGGAGGCTCATGTAAAACGGCAACCATCATTTCGCAAATAAAAGAAACACTGAAACAATTCTCAAGCGTAAAAACAGTTATAATTTCCATAGACGGACGAACAGAAGACATTTTGCAGCCTTAAACGGACATGCACTTTTGCACATAACCTTTGATTTTTAAGCCGGACGTATATAAAATAGTCAGGTACATATAACAGTAGAAGTTGTAATTAAAACTATATGGAAAATTTTTCATCTCTAAATAATACACAGCCAGAACAACCTGGTTCACAAAAACCAATACAACCACAGAATCCTGCCCAAAAACAACCAATTCAGCAGACACAGCAAACGCCGGCATCACCCTCTGTATCACAAACACCCGTTCCACCAACTACAATCATACAGCCACAACCAGAGATAACTCCTCCTGGAGAACCAAAAAGACATCCAATAGCATACCTCATCCTGACAATATTATTAATAGGCGGAAATATTGCAAGTTACCTATTTATAGAAGGAAATCTGATGTCATCGTATTTTCTATATTCATCAATTTTTTTAGGGATTGTTTTTCTATCATGGATAGTAGGCCTATACAGACCGTTAAGATTTATTTTTGCAGTATTCTTATTCCTTCTAATCGCATTCTCGGTTATAAATCCTTTATGGACAGTTATAATGCCTAAAGAAGATGATCAAACGGCAAAAGCCCCTGAGACGATAAATAGTTTTTTTGATGCAAAATCAAAACATGGAACTTTCAATTACTACATAGACAGAGACGGCAAAATCGTCGAACAAGATATGGGGGAATATTGGATAAAAGGGAACAAATTCGTATTACAATATCCGGAAACTCCAAATAGCAAAATTAAAGTGATTTCCAATAATGGATCGGACGTATACTTCTGCTACGATTCAAAAAAAATATGCGAACCGTCACCAATGTCAATCGACTATTATCTTATGCACTACACAAAATCATACGCAAGTGCTGAAGACATAGGGCTAGATAAAAAAGAAAATTGCCGAAAATATCGTTACTCGCTAAAGAAAATCGAAGAAAAAACAGGGGCTCACAACCCTTGGTACGTGGAAGATATTATATATTGTGCAACAAACGATTCTTTATATTACTTTGAGGACACAGGAAATTCGGCAAGAAACGGCATTCCTACGGAATTAAGATTATTCCACGGAACAATGAAAACTTTGGAACTAAATATAGATCTTTCTGATTCAATATTTGAATTGCCATACGGCATTACCGCAACAAACTAAACAACTATCTTGCAAAAATAAGAAGTTGCAATATATTAATTATCAAAACTTATAACAAACTAAACATGAAAAAAAGTACAGTAATCCTGCAAGTTGTGATCGGAATAGTCCTATTGGCAATCGGATTTTTCTTGGGACAATATGCCCTTAAATACATATACATAGTTCCGCAAAGCTTGAGACCAACCGTAGTTAAACCGGAATTAAAAGACGTAATGCTCGAAAAAGAAGGATTCTCAATTGTAGTACCAGCCGGATGGAAGGAAATTCCTGCAATGCAGGGAGTTTCAGCAACAGTTGCAAATCTATCTGAAGAAATAACCGACCCAACATTACAGAAAATTAACTTTAGAACAAATTATTCCGTAACGTATGACAACCTCAAAAACAAATCAAAGAAGGACTACGTCGCAGGAATAAAAGTTGCATTAAAACAATTAATGCCGGGCATCCTCTTCCTTACTGAAAAAGATTTAGTAGTTAATGGGAATGATGGATATGTAATTGAAGCAGAGCTAAATCAAAGAGGAGCAGACATAAGCGTGCTAATAGTTCTACTGAAAGGCCGAAATCAAGACATGTGGACAATTGCATTCAATACAGGAAAAATCAACTGGTCAAAATATAAAGACGGATTCTATAAGATAGCTCAGAGCTTCATCGTAAAGTAAATGACAAAGATTCAAAAACCAGAAACAGTTTCTTTCTCAAAAAATAAAAAAGCCTTTCACGACTACGAGATTATTGAAGCGTACGAAGCTGGAATAGTTTTGAACGGAGACGAAGTCAAAGCCATAAGAAACGGGCTGGCAAATCTAAAAGGTGCATTCGTAGACGTATTCAACGAGGAGTGTTTTTTAAACGGAGCACACATCTCTCATTATAAATTTTCATCAAGAAAGGAGTTCGACCCAACACAAAAAAGAAAACTAATCCTCCATAAAAAAGAAATTTATAAAATTGATGCCGCGATAAGCCAAAAAGGGATAACAGCCGTGCCGTTAGAGCTATATGGGAAAAAGGGCTTAATAAAATTATCTGTTGGAATATGTCGAGGTAAAAAACTTTACGATAAACGTGAAACTTTAAAAAAGAAAGACCAGGAAATGGAGATAAAAAGACAAATGAAGAGATACAAATCATAAATATTCTCTTTCAAATTTCCATATATTTACTATAATTCCCTCCTGTCTTAATTTACTCCATCTATGCACAACGTTTACACAAAAATGATCGCTGAACTGGCTAGATATTTCAAACAGTCCGGACTGGACAGAGCCGTTATTGGTGTAAGTGGAGGAATAGACTCGGCTCTAACCCTAAAACTTGCCGTAGATGCCATCGGAGCAGATAAAGTAACAGGCATTTTAATGCCAGAAAAAGGGATCTCTTCGGAAGAAAACATATTACATGCAAAAACTCTTTGCGAATTTTTAAAGGTGGAACACTTCTCGGTACAAATAAACAAATATCTTATAGATTACATGTCATTACCATGGCAACAGAGCGACCTTGCACGAATAAACATCAAAGCCAGAATTAGAATGATAATTCTATATAACTATGCGAATACAAAAAACGCATTGGTTCTAGGAACCTCAAATAAAACCGAATTATCACTGGGATATGGCACAAAACATGGAGATTTGGCAGCCGACATAGAAGTAATCGGAGATTTATTTAAAGAAGACGTGTATGCACTTGCGGAACACGTTGGACTCCCTGACGAATTTTTAAACAAACCTCCATCTGCGGAATTATACATGGGACAAACGGACGAAAAAGATCTGGGAATGACATACAAAGAAATAGACTCAATTCTAAAACAAGCAGAAAAAGGAATAAGCAAAGAAGAAATTATAAATAAAGGCATCAATCCAAATACTGTATTAAAAACATTTAGATTAATGGAATTAAATAGACATAAAATAACCCCTCCGTATATAATTCCAACAGCTTAACTAATAAATATGCAATCAGCACTATTTTTAGGAAGGTTCCAACCATTTCACAATGGTCATCTTTACGTAATAAAAGAGATTTTAAAAGAAAATGAAAGAGTAATTATCGCTATTGGAAGCGCAGAAAATAATTATTTACCAGCAAATCCTTTCACGGCGGCAGAGAGATTCGAGATGATAGACGAAGCAATGAAAGAAGCGAAAATTCCGGAAGAAAAATATTGCATAATTCCAATTCGAAACATAAACAATTATCAACTTTGGGTAAATCACGTAAACAGCTATGTTCCTCATTACACAACAGTGTACACAGGCTCAAAACTTGTTCGCGCATGCTACGAGGGAAAATACTCAAAACCTCATGAAAAAAACAAAGTTGGTCCGCATATAATACAACTGAAACGCCACTTGCACATAAGCGCAACAAAAGTACGAGAAGCCATTATCGCAAACGAAAAATGGGAAGCTCTTGTTCCAAAAGCAGTAGCAAAGTTGATTAAAAAAATAGATGGAGTAAATCGATTAAAAACTATCAAAAACACCATCGATGTAGTAAAATTTGCTGGCTCATATTAATTTCATGACAATGATAAATCCACATATCTTCCGTGCATATGATATTCGCGGCATAGCTGATCCAGCTGATAATAAACCGGCAGATCTAACAGAAGAATCCGTCTATTTGATAGGAAAAGGTGCCGGCACATATTTACAGCAAAAGTACTCCGTAAAAACAATGGTGGTTGGCAGAGACAACCGATTAACTGGAGAAAAATTAGAAAACGCATTTATAAAAGGCCTGACAGAAACTGGAATAAATGTGACAGACGTAGGATTGTCAATCTCTCCAATGATTTATTGGGCTTCTTGCGCATTAGATTTCGATTCCGGCACAAACATAACGGCAAGTCATAATCCAAAAGAATACAACGGAATAAAAATAGTCACGCGTGGGGCTCATTCCATTTGCGGAGACGAGCTTCAAGAAATTAAAAATATAATTGAAGAAAATGAATTTATAAAGCCTGATCATGTCGGCACAGTTGCAAAACAAGATATTCGAGAGAAATACATGGAAGACCTGGCGGCACGAGTAAAACTAGAAAAAAAACTAAAAATAGTAGTGGACACGGGAAATGGCACTGCCGGAATATTTGCACCGGAATTTCTAAGAAAGATTGGATGCGAAGTGACGGAATTATACACAGACCTGGATGGCAATTTCCCTAATCATGAAGCCAATCCCGAAGAATTGCACAATATGCAGGACCTAATTAAAAAAGTTTTAGAATTAAAGGCCGACCTTGGAATTGGATTCGACGGAGATGGAGACAGAGTTGGCGTAGTGAATGAAAAAGGAGAGCTGTACTCATCAGACTTCATGCTGTTCTTGTTGGTAAAAGATTTATTAAAAAGAGTTAAATCTCCGAAGATTGTTTTCGACATAAAAGTTTCACAGACAATTATAAACAAGATGGAAGAATTGGGAGCAGTACCTGTAATGAGTAAAACGGGCCATAGTTTCATTGAGAGCAAAATAAAGGAGCTGGGGTCACCTTTGGGAGGGGAAGTCTCAGGACACTTGTTTTTTGGAGAAAATTACTATGGGTTTGATGATGCATTACTTGGTGCCGGAAAAATATGTGAAATAATTTCAAAAGAGTCTTCTCCCCTTTCAGAACTTTTCAACGACCTTCCAGAAACATTCACGACTCCGGAATTTAAAGCCCACTGTCCAGACGACAAGAAATTCGAAATAATAAAAAATCTTGTAGATCACTTCACGAAAATATATGACTGCATAACTATCGACGGCGTACGTATAAAATTCGGCGGAATTGCATGGGGAGCAATACGAGCCTCAAATACAAGCCCGAATTTAACTATACGATTCGAGGCGGAAACCCCAGAAAAGCTGAAGGAAATCCAAAAAATAATGGCGGAAAAATTAAAAAAATATCCAGAAGTATCGATGGATTGGTACAAAGAGTAGTCAAACAATATCAACAAAAAAGGCTCGGTCGCTTGAAGCTCCCGAGCCTTTTATTAATTCATTAACTATCTCTTGGTCGTAAACATTCCCTTGAACAAACTTGAATAGTTTGGAGTCTGGTATATATACCCAGGACCATATTCATTCTCTAGGCCACAGGCAGCGGTATCAGACCCCGATGGAGGTTTCCACAAATCACCATCTTGGCTGGATTGTTTATGGAACAGCTTTGCCCCATTTATGCCATTACATTTGTATTCACCAGCGCCGCAACCGGCAGAATTACAAACATATATAGAGTCATCACAATAAGTAGAACAAACGGTGTCATCATTAGATATATCCTTATAATCTGCGAATTCAAACGGCTTACCACAATACATGTCGACTATTTTACCGTTAACTGTTTTGAAAGTTGCAAATATAAGTCTTTGATAATTTAAATCATAAAGTTGCGCTTTTGCCGGGTCTGTAACCGTTTGGTATCCACGTCCAATAAGTTTATCACCCATTCCACCTATAGTGTTATATGAAATGAAAGCTCCCTCATGCTTCCACTGAGAACATTGAGTCTGATCAGATAAACGTGCAAAATATTCAGCAGGACTACTAGGCTCGCCATATTCTCCATCGTAATCTATATCATCAAAATACTGGAACAAAGAATTATCCAAATAGGCGGCAAACTGAGTATTTTTAACTCCACATGAAACATACAAATTTCCATTTTTCAAAGTTTTAGGATCCTTTGATAAAACTGCTATGGAAATTTGATTATCCTTGCCGGCGCTAGAACTATAGACATCACTATTAACATATACGTTACCTTCATCGACAACAAAAACATACTTACCCTTATAATTAAATCCATCACAATCAACAGGACCCAAATCTATATTCACATCTACATTCTTGAAATAAAATATAGTCTCGCTGGTAGAAGGGTCAGTCTTTGAAGAATAATCGGTTCCAGGATTACAAGACAAAACTTCCAGCAATCCTGTATCTCCGGCCTGTTTAGAGACATTACACGTTGTATTAGAATTGCCCCCTGTAACTTCAAAGTCTCCGTATGAAGCAATATTAGCTAACATGCTTCCTTTCTCAGGCTTAAATACAACCTGTCCACCAACCGCACTTATCTTCAATACTTCTTTGTTAGTAACGGCCGCCTTCTGTGCACGAACATTCCCAAGAATATTCACGGAAGGATTGATTATATTAACAAAAGTTTTAGGAAGCTTGTTGGAATAGTATTTCACAGTTTTTCCGTCAATAGCGTACTGAACCGTTGTATAAACACTAGATTTTTTATTGAACATACAGCTATCTTCTCCTACAAACTTTGGAGTACCAGAAAATCCCACTCCAGCAAGTAACCCACCAATATTCGTCCCATCAAAAGAAGACCCAGTTTTATCATCGGCAGCATAAGAAACTCCTCCAAGACCCACAACATCGATCATCTCAGCTGTACAAGCGGCATCATTCGAAACTCTAGCAGGGAATACGACATTAAGAGCCAATCCGCTAGGATCAAACCCGGCACCCTTAAACAATTTAATATAAAAATCCATAGCAAGATCTCTGATTCCGGTTATGGAATCTTTTCCGCCCTGATTCAATTTTTCGAAAGTAACTGCCGGTCTAAAATTCAACGACACTGTTCCAGAGGCCGAAGGAGGAACATTCTGAGCAGCAATTCCTTGCATTTTCACATTAACGACACCCAAAGTTAGAGTGTTCGGATCTTTACCCTCCACAAACCCAAGAGGTTCAGCCTCATCAACGAAATATTCATTTTCCCATTTTATAGGAGAAGACGTAGCTGAACTTTGCTCTTCCGTCCAAGACGTATTGCCTGCAGTAGTAGGCGCGTAGGATGTCACATCTCCAAGCAAAAATTTACCAAATTCAACTCCATCAACAGTTTTTAGCCCATCCGCAGAAATATCAGCAGTAACCAAAGATATAGGTTTATTCTTAATTCCACCACCAGACTCTATAGGAGTATCAATACCATTAAAAGATCCATTAGTAACCTCTATCTGGTTAGCTTTAACTTTATCAACCCAGCTATTAAAATTAACAGCCTCAATTTTAGTTTTATCGGTAACAGGACCGACATCATCTCTAACTAAAAGATAAATTTCATACCCCTCGTCACCATCCGCTAACGGATATTCGGTAGTGGAATCTCCATCCACCTGCATCTCAATATTCAAACATAATTTCTTATCTGCGTCACAATAAAGAGGCGGTTCTTTCGGACATTTACATATGAATCCGTTCTCATATCCCTCAACCCATTCAATTTCACCATTAAATATTTCGGAACATCTCTCACTTTTAGAATGTGAGGCATTATCAACATAAAATTTATCATCGCCACAGGTTACTATTTCCTCATCACATTCACCATCTAAACAACATTCAGGATCATCTACCGGACAACATCCAGCTTCGCACACTCCAGCTCCAGGCAAAGTAAATTCAATTCCTTGAAAATTTATCCACGCTCCAGCATTTGTATATGCATATGGAACGGTATCTCCGGAATTGGTTATTACCCACTTATGAGCAACGGCATCTATTTCTACGGCAAACAACCCATATTGTTTTCCACCACCAGCGAAAGGCCCATTAAAACTTATCCACCCATATGTAGGACTCCATGCGTGTCCGGTTATATTTCTAACTCCTGAAGGCTGCTTAGGACCAATCGTTACTCCATATCCCTCACTAAAAGAAATATCTCCGCAATCTATTCCCAAATTTTTTCCATCCTCTCCGCAATAGAATGACACGAAATTCAAATTGTTATTCCAAGCAAACCCTTTAAGTAAAAAAGTATCAGCATCTTCTCCGGAAGCTATACATGTGGCCACTGATCTTTCAGGAGCATAACATTTATCCGAACCCCCGCATATCCCACTAAATTCAGGCACTTTACTCATGTCTGATCCATTTGGACATAGTCCTCCATCAGGTTCGGCATTATCTTTTTGCAAGTGACAATCAAAATCAACCTGTCCCTCATCTGGAGGAAATCCAGGAAGAACAACATCTGTCTTACCGGTAACAATTCCTGAACATTCATTGTCATCTTCGGCAAACGCAACAGAGTTAAAAGCAAACATAGAAAATGCGCTAACTCCTAATAACAATAGAAGAAGTTTAAATTTCTTAAACATAGAAAGAGGTTTTATAGATATTTCAAAAATACATTTTAAACTATACCACAAAAAATAAAAGGTCTAAATCTTTTGCCATTCATATCAAACCGCTACTCTACTCTTCACACTTTGCACATCTAGCTACTCCTTCCTTGTTTTCGGTAATAATTCCTCCACATTTCTCGCAAGGCTTAACAGGTCTTTCCCACGTAGCAAACTTACATTTAGGAAACTTATTACACCCCCAGAAAACTCTGCCGCCTTTTTTAGTTCTTCTTTCGACAAGCTGACCGGCTTTACATGTAGGACACTTAACTCCGGAGAAAACTGTAACAGGAATTATATTTTTACATTTAGGATATCCTGAACATCCCAAGAACGGCCCGTACTTGCCATTTCTAATCTCCATCAACTCTCCACATTTTTCACACTTCTTTCCTTTAAATTTTTTCTTCAACTCCTGAACTTCCTGAGTTTCTTCGATTTGCTCTTTCGTCATATCTTCAGGTTTTTGCTCAAGAGGTTTTGCATTTTTACATGTAGGGTAATTGCTGCATGACAAAAATTTCCCAAATCTCCCCAGTTTAATAACCATCTTGGATCCACATTTATCACAAACCTCATCGCTCTCTTCGTTCACGATATCTGCCTTTTTTAAAGTTTTTTCTTTTTCCTTAATATTCTTATGGAAAGGCTCATAGAACTCTCTAATTACAGGTACCCACTGTTCTTCACCATCCTCAATTTTATCAAGCTTCTCTTCCATTTCAGCAGTAAATTTGTAATCAATAATTTCGGAAAAGTTCTCAACCAAGACATCCGTAACAACAAAAGCTACATCGGTAGGTTTAAGATTTTTACCATCTTTTTCAATATATCCCCTACTCATAATCGTAGAAATTGTAGGCGCATACGTACTAGGTCTTCCGATACCTTCACTCTCCAATTTTTTTACAAGCGATGCTTCGGTATATCTTGCCGGTGGCTTTGTAAAATGCTGAGTATCGGTCATTTTCTCAAGATCCACAAACTCTCCTTCTTGAAGTTTAGGTAAAAGTTTTTCGCCTTCCTGTTGCTCCTCCGGATTATCCCCTTCTTCAAAATAAACCTCCATAAATCCAGGGAAAACAACAGTCTGTCCAGTTGCCCTAAATATATATCCAGTCGCTTTTCCGGCTTTTTCAGCCTCAATATCAACTCCCACTTTATTCAAAACAGCTTCCTTCATCTGACAAGCAATCGTTCTCTCCCAAATAAGTTTATATAGACGATATTGATCTTTTTCTAAATATTTTTGAATTGATTCAGGCTTCAAACTTAAATCTACTGGACGGATAGCCTCATGAGCCTGCTGCGCACTTTTTGAAACTTTAAATTTTCGTGGCTCAGGCAATAAATATTTTTCTCCAAATTCTTTGGATATAACATCATTTGCACTTTTTAAAGCAAAGTCAGAAAGATTCACACTATCTGTTCTCATGTAAGTAATAAGACCCATTTCCCCATTTCCGACATCCATACCTTCGTAAAGCTGCTGAGCAACCATCATTGTTTTCTTCACAGAAAATCCAAGTTTCCTGGAAGCTTCTTGCTGCAAAGTGGAAGTAATAAAAGGAGGCGCAGGAGATCTTTTGACCTGTTTTTCCTCGATGGAGACTACCTTATATTTAGCACCATCGATTTCCTTCAAAACTTTCTTGGCCTGAGCTTCATTGGTAACTTCTAGTTTTTGATCTTTAAATTTCTGCAATTCCCCATCGAAAGTTTTTAATTCTTTTTTTAAATTTTTATCATCTTTTTCAAAAGTCCCAATAATTTTCCAATATTCTTCCGGCTTAAAAGCTTGAATTTCTCTTTCCCTTTCAACAATCAAACGCACAGCAACGCTCTGTACGCGACCGGCACTAAGTCCATACCGAACCTTCTTCCATAATAAAGGCGAAAGCTCATATCCGACCAATCTATCCAAGACGCGTCTAGCTTGTTGAGCATCAACTATGTCTTGGTTTATTTGCCTTGGATTTTTTATAGAATCTTTAATAGCCCTTTCGGTAATTTCATGAAAAACAATTCTGTGAACAGGAATTTTATGTTTTCCGGCTTCCAATGTATTCACAAGGTGCCATCCAATGGCCTCTCCTTCGCGATCCTCATCAGTCGCGATCCAAAGATCATCGGCTTTCTTTACCTCATCTTTCAACTCTTTCACAATTTTCTTTTTATCCGCGGGAACTATATAAGTAGGCGCAAAATCATGTTCTATCTCGATTCCCATTCTGGACTTTGGTAAATCAGAGATATGTCCCATGGACGCCAATACTTTATATTCCTTACCCAAAATCCTAGAAATTGTTTTCGCTTTAGTAGGAGACTCAACTATAACTAAATTTTTACTCATAATGTTTTTTTAAGTTCGAACAAATCTAATTTTTATAGCAATTCCTTCTCTTAGTCAAAAAAAAACTCTCATATGCCC
>Ga0074195_1004358_pt1 | contig 11746 bp, 14 predicted proteins | sample EPASupsiteHSE623_FD_64525 | JGI IMG/M metagenome (GOLD analysis project Ga0074195, IMG submission 64525) | Bioremediated contaminated groundwater from EPA Superfund site, New Mexico - Sample HSE6-23 | ecosystem: Environmental > Aquatic > Deep subsurface > Groundwater > Contaminated ...
GGAATTATTTGCGAGAAGTTAAGAAGTATCGATGCTTCGCTCTCCAGTTGGGAAAAACGAATTGATGCGCGCATAAAGTGCCTTGAATGCGATCGCGAAAACTTACCCACATAGTCTCTATGTCCGCTTCAAATTCTTCTTTTGAGGATCTTATAAAATGTTTTCAAGAATTGAAGGCTAACGGAGTTGCAGAACAGCTCGGCAAACTGGGAGCTAGACTAGAATCAATATCATCGAAATCAGATCAAGAAATTGGAAAGTTAGAATCCAAATTAGCTGATTTAGAAGTGCGTTTGAGAGAATCCGAGAACACATGTACGGCTCAAAATATACGGATAGGAAATTTGGAAACTAGGCTCACAGCTGCAGAAACGACCACTCATGCGCTAGAGAACTGGAAACACTATCTGTGGGGGGCCATTGCAGTATTAGGTGCTGCTTATCTTTTACTTTTATACTTATTGCGTGATTTTATATCTATTGGGAAACCACCAGTGTGAGTGGACATAATATGGATTACCTGGAGAAATACGGATATCTAGATTTCAAAGTCATAAGAGAAGACTGGTCCGAGTACTTATTGGAAGATGGAACTCTTGTCAAATTGAGACCTTTGCTTATCAAGGCTCTAAGGGGGCAAAAAGATCTCGAATTAAATGTAGAAACGCTTGTTGCGACATACTCGCCCAAGGAACTACGGGGCGAACCGTCTTCAGAAGATGTAGAACTACCTGACGAAGAAGACATCATGAAGATTCCGCCCCTTAAATTTGACGTCGTTAAACAAGATGCATGGAATGAATATGAATTAAATGACAAGACCAAATTAAGACTAAAAATCAATTTAAGTTCTGCCATACGTCTCAATATTTTTAATCCTGCAGGGGAACCTGTGTACCAGTTGGAGTATGAAGGTCAGAGTAGCGATAAAGAGTCTTTGAGCTAACGTAGACAGCGCTTGATTGGTTTTTTTAGATATATATCTATTTAATTTTTTATTCATCATTATTTATCTCTTATTAACATTATCCTATTACGATTAATTTCGATCCTGCCACTCAGCCACGTGGATCGGATGGTCTCCAAGGCACTCTTATCAAGAATTTTGAGGGATGCCGGAATAAGCCGAGAAGAATGGTTTTCAGTGGCATAGTGTACCGTTCCGCCAGAATGCACCGATGAGGCCAGAATCATTCGGAATTTAAATTGAGGACACAATTTGTTTTTCATTTGATCCTACTTATAAACAGCCTTTTCAAACGTCAGGTTCTCGCCCGGTCCCTGGCGCATCTCAATGCCCTGCCACTTCCTGAGCACATTCCTCAGTTCCGCGAAAACCGAGGCCATCCAATCTGCCTTTTCCTGCTCCTTCCAGCCCGACACAGCGGCGTCGAGACCTTCCAAATTCGCCAGCGCCAGTGCCTCCATCTGCTTTCTTGGCACAATGATCTGCACCACAATGCCGTCGCCCGCTTCATCCTCCGCCACCACCATTCCAAAGCTTCCGATATTGATGACCGTGCCCGGGGCCAGATGACCCGCCCTGGCCTTCAGGGCTGCATAACCCATGGCTTGGAAGATCTCCTCGCGAGAGACCTGGGCGGCAATCCTGCAGCTTGTATCTTTCACCATCGGCAACATCCCCGGTTTTATGCATGCTTCAATTGATTTGGGCAAGCGAATGAAATTCAAATAGTATTTGGTCGCAAGGCGGATATAACTGCTCTCCCTTTCTTGCCCATAAAGAACAAGAAGGCTCTCTCAGGAGGATGTACGCGTGAGTTGCTTTGAGGACTTCATGGAGTTCCGAGAGGAAGTGGAAAAAGCAAGAAAAGGGCATCGGGAAAACACGACGCAGCAATCTGCAAAGGAATTCGAATTGAATGATTCTGGGCCAGCAAGTCGCTAGTCTCATCGTCTCAGAATGCTAGCTGCGTTCTGAAGCTACCGCTCTCTTTTCGCGAAGTATTTGTTACATCATCATTCGGTCACATTCACCCAGAGATGAAGGTCACGATAGGGTCCAGAGAAGTTTCCTTCCCTGAAAAGCAGGAACTCCAGCTTCTGCCCGTCTCCCGTCTTATTGAGCACATAGCTGACCGGCTCTTCCCAGGTCTGGTTGTGCTGCAGCGTCATATTCTCCTTCAGGATGGTGGTGTTGTCCAGGTTCAGATGCATGGTGTAATTCACCAGAGCATACTCGTGGTTGACCACGCCCACGATCACAGTGCTATTGTTGCCTGCCTGGACCTGGGTGGGATAGTCGTAGGCCTTTCCGCCAGGTCCAAGGATGTAAAATTCAGTGAACTTCTCGCCCTGCTTGGGGGTGACGATAACGTAGATCAGGGCGAAGACGGACATAAGTATGGTTATTATCAGAATGACCGTCAGAGCCCTGTCCAGGCGGCTCTTTTCATCCGCCAGAACTTCTTTCTTGAGCGAGGCAACGCCTTCGCAAAGCGGAACCGCGAATCGATCCTCCACGGCCAAGGCCATGCGCCGCCAATAAGCGACGGCGGTCATGGCTATTGTAAAGAATGCCAGGGAGATGACGACAGGAGTCAGCCGGATTCCCCAGGGCGTGTAGTTAAGGCCCAGCCCGATGAGCGGCACCACGGCGATGCTCAGGCCGAAGCTCAGGGCCAGACGTTCTATTCCATCTAAGTCACCCTTCTTAGGAAAGAGGGCGGCTATGAGCACGTAGCCGGGCACAAAGAGCACCATGGCCAATCCCAGGGGGATGCGCAGGGGCAGATCGGCCAGGGGCGTCAGGGTGAAGACCAGTGTGGCCAGCGCCAGAAATGCGACGGCCAGCAGATCTGCTGGCAACTGCTCAGGTCTCTTAGGTATCTATCTCAGCCCCCGGGGATCTCCACAAAGCACTCTCTTTGAAATCGATGAAACATTGATCGGTTTCCTATTTTGCCCGATCTAGCGAAGTCACAATACTTTCCTCGAAAGGCATCTTAGCCTGCTTTGCCAATGCCCAGAAGTCCCTCCATCCACTCAAAGATCGTACTGATGAAGTTCTTGTTCTCCGTATCATTCTCCAAAACCTGGCTCAGGTTCTGCGGACTGGTTTTAGATTTTAGCTCGGGTTTTTCCGAGAGATTAATGCCCTTCAAAAGAGCGTCCTTCTCTCTGCAGATCCGGCAGGCATCTGCACCCCTCACCAGGCAGTATTCCTGTTCGCAGTTTCCCGCCTCTTCTGTAAGCGGCTCGCCGCGGGCGACGACCAGCCAATAGCCACCTGAGAGCCGCTTTTGTAGATACTTTTCAGTTTCAGCATATTGGCTTGAATTGCTGGGATTCAGGCCGATCTGGTGGGCATACCATTTGATGACATTTCGCGTGATTTCCACCTGCTTCGGCTTTTGCGGAATGTAAGCATTTCCGCCGTCATCGCCAGAGGAGGTGCTCTGGCTTGAGCCACCAATATGTATGGTCTTGCTGTCGCCTGCGCCCTCGATTCGATAGTCTCCGTTAGGTATTCCGGATGTGTCGATCTCCATGCCATATTTTCCTTGAGAATCGGCCTTGACAGTTGTCTCGGCTACCACTTGTACCGGCACCTGCGAGGCTCCGGGAAGAGCTTCACCAAACATCTTGAGGTCGTACGTGCCCGTTGGCACATCCGCCTGGGAGATTGTAGCGGTTCCGTCGCTGGCCGCAAAGCCTTTGGTGATCCATATGCCAAGCTTTACACCGGCATTGAAGTCTTTGACATTTCTGACTGTGAGCGTGAACTTATTGGGCTTCTGAGGTATGTCGAGGCGAGTCTCGTACTCATACTGGCCTGCCGCAACTGGCAGGTTCATAGAGAAGCTGGAACGTAAGGGTACTTGCTCTCCTGGGGAGGCTATGCCATTGAGGATAACCCTATCGCCCGAGTTAGGGTTAGAGGGTGAAACCTCAAACCCGGAGCCAAAAGATATGAGAAGCAAGAGAGCGAGCACCATGAAAATTTTTATCAACTTACCTCCACAGCCTCCTGCTTTAGGCCTATCAGGCCCTGACCAGGTGAATAGATAGCACAGGTCAGTATATAAATTCCCTTCGGCCACTGGGCGTCAGTGATGAGGGCAAGGTCAGCTTCCGGATTTTGTGATTCCTGCATGCCCACGGCACTGTTCTGGGGAAGCAGGTACATCACTTTCATGAGAAGATCGGTGGATAGGCTGGGCATCCCTCCAATTTCGAGGGATTTGGATCCGAGCGATAGCGTAAAGTTCTGGGTTCCGTTCACGCGGTGCAGGCTTGCGTTCTTATAATCCTTCATAGAGATCATTATGCCTGCGAAAATCCTGGTCTGGTTGCCCTCAGCTGTGGTGCTCATCTTTGCCGTCAGGACATCACCCGCCATAACCTTAGCCTGCGTCTGCATGGTCAGGTTTCCCTGCGTTATAAGCAGGGGGATCGCCGTTAGTTTAGAACTATTATTATCAACCACAGATAGGGTGTATATGCCTTCTCGAACTCCAGGGACGGTGAAGCGAGCAGTTCCGGTGCCATTCAATCTCACGGAAGGCCCGCTGCAATTCGTCATATTATCCCCGGCAGAAGATGGGCTCAGAAATTCTGCTATATCTAAGGCGAGGATGCAGATCTTGATCTTTGAGCCCGCCATGGCGATCGGTCCGGAGAATGTGCCCTTGAGGGACTGGTTTTCAGCGGATATGAAGATATTGTCCATGGAATATGTCCCGTTCATTTCCTGACTGGCGCTCAAAAAGGGCATTTTAATCTGATTCGTGTCTTCCAGGGTTAATTTGGTGCCCTCATGGCCTTGGTTCAAGGCGTTTGCCATCGCCACAGTTGATAATATGTATAATATTAATAATAGAATCATTTTCAATTTCATTGTGGAAAGGATGCCGCGAGAGGTATTTATGGCTTTCCAATATGAAACTGAGGTGGGGCGCCATTTGCAGAAATCTTTTGAGATGACTGAAAAGATATGGATTTAGGCACCGAATCATTTTTATGCCTGGGATTGCACCGAGTCGGAAGGACTCGATGATAAAATGAGGATCAAAGTCTGGAGTTTTTTTGTCACATGCTTGCTGTTCCTTCTCAGCATATCCTCTTGGGGGGCCTCATCCGATCCAGACTATGCGTCACATATCACAACCGATTTAGGGATGAAGATTAACATAGAACCTCTCCATGCACCCATTAATGCCACTTATAGATTAACCGATTATAATGGTGGAATGATATCCTGGTCCTTCAATAAAGAAGGGAAAGGCGATTCAGGTTTTATCTATTCCGATGGCAAGATCTTGGTGGGCAGCCCGGATAAGTTCGATCCTTCTGTTAAAGACCGGCTGGACATAGAATTGAAAGCGGCAATTGATCTTGTGAATTCTACAGAGCCCCTGTCTGAAGACCAAAGGAATGCGACAGAAGGTGAAGCACTATACTATTCCGGAGGTGAGACTGTGGATGCCCGGACCTGGAACAGATGCGGCAACACCTTGGTGGAAAGCGGCCGCATTGGTCCTGCTCTTTTCTATTATAAAAAATCCAGAGAAGCGGACCCCACTTTTGCCGATCCCTGGAATAACGAGGGCGTGGCCCTGAGGAATCTTGGCAGATACAAAGAAGCCGTAGCTTCCTATAATGTTGCGCTCAACTTGAGTACCAATAATAGCGTCATACTGAATAATAGAGGCGAATCCCTTTACCGGACAAAGAGATTTTCCGAGGCGCTGGTAGATTTCAATCGTTCTTGCCAGCGAGATCCAGGGAATTCTCCGGCCTGGTATAACAAAGGCGTCGTTCTATCCGTCAAGGGAAGGAACGATGAGGCGCTTGATTGCTACAATCGATCGATAGAGGCTGACTCTTATAACGCCGACGCCTGGAACAACAAAGGCGTGGCCCTGGCTAGGCAGGGTAGGTATCAGGATGCACTGCCCTGCTTCAGCAATGCGGCTACCATCAACCCGAAATTGGCCGGAGCCTGGGCCAATGGAGGGAAAGTTCTTCAGAAGTTAGGGCTCGAAAATAAGTCAAAGGATGCCTTTTCTGCCGCCAAAGCATTGGGATACAATCAAACCGAAGCCTATTATGAGGCCCAGACCCTGCCTCCTATCATCCTGGGTGAGAACGGGGGAAAAATGCCGGGCTTCGGTTTTGCAATCACATTGATCAGCTTAGGCTATATGCGAATGCGCACAACGCATCTTAAAAAAAGGAAGTAAGCTTCATTCCTGAAAAGGATTGCCATGCTGAGGTATTTCGGATCTTCGACGTGCAGGATAAACTATTTATTCCTTTTGCGTGCCAATGCACGGGAGGTTGATTTTGAAACTGGAATTGAGCAGCAGGTATAATCTGGACTTGATGGTTCCAGTGTGCTTCATACTCCTCGCTGAGTTTCTGATTTTTTGGGGAAATATGCAAGCTGCAATGATAGTTCATGCCCTCAATCTGATATTCATCATTCTTGCCTCCATTTACATAAAAAACAGGATCTACCCGGTACTCATGCTATTGCCTCTCTTCAGGCTGCTGAATGTGGCCATGCCCGTCTTTTTCCAGCTGACGCTCTACTCTTATTCCCTGGTCTATGCCCCCATGTTCATACCAATTTATTTCATCATGAAAGATGGGCTATTGAGTCGCTCCGAGGCAGGGATAACCTTCAAAGGCTTCTGGTTCTTTCTGCCTCTGGCAGTGGCTGTCGGCTTTGCTTTGGGCTGGGGAGAGAATAGTGTACTACATTCCGGAATGCTTGTGCCGGATGTTTCCCTAAAAAGCATTTTGATTCTTACCCTTACCATGGTAATTTTCGTAGGAATCGTGGAAGAGTTCGTCTTCAGGTCTGCATTGCAGACCGTGATGGAAGAGCGGCTGGGCGGATTGGTGGGACTCGTGCTTGCGAGCATAATCTTTGGGTTTATGCATAGCGGTTATCATCTTCCCCTGGAGCTAGTGTATGTCTCATTTGCAGGAATGGTTTTCGGATTGCTTTTCTGGATGACCAAAAGCCTGCCCGTAATCTCCGTGGCCCACGGGGTAACCAATGTATCTCTATTCCTGGTAGCACCTGCTCATCCGGAGTTGCTGCTTTATTTGATTGCTATACCGGGGATTTTATTCCTTCTCTATGCCGCTGTTCCGAAAGTTGTGCTCAGAAAACAGGATAAGGAATAAAAGAATTACAAAAATAAAAAAATGCCACTCTAGTGGGCTACAACGTCCATTATTTTATAGGCCACAATCATGAAAAACGTCAGTACCATGGGCATGATCGCCAGGTTCAGCATGGTTGCCAGGCGCTTATTCCAAACCTGGGAGGCCGATAGGATCTCGGATGCACTCAGGAGGGCTATGAGGCACACGACAGTGATAATGCTGATCTCCGACACGCCTAACGTGGCAAACATTCCCATGACAGATGATGTAGTACTTAACGTGCTAAGAGTACTTGTGGCACTCAACGTACTTGTAGTGCTCATTGTGCTGCTAACGGTACTCAACATAGATGATAACAAGATTCCCTCCCGGGCACTGAATAATCGGCCCAATTAACTTTCCCTACTTCGGATAAGTATAAATAGTTTTCCCAACTGTTGAGATGATAAGAGGGCGCATCTTTAAAAAAATAAAATCGAAAGCCCCTGCTCCAATTACACATGCTGGAAGAAGGAATGATAGCGAGGTCTTGGTCGAAGTGTTTCGCTCTCTTTGCTCGGATTGAGGATACGGGATGGATGAGGTGACGAAGATGGGATGGAGATCGAGGGAATGTTTGGTGATTATATTTTTTATTATATCCGCGACCCTGATTGGTGGTGTTTGGGGGGAGGAAAATTCTTCGGACAAGATCGGTGCGCATGCCAATCTAGGTCGTGCAAACTTAACGGGAGTTGACCTTCGAGGAGCTGATCTGTACCAATCATATCTGATATCTACAAATCTATCGCGATCCGATTTATCCCATGCCAATCTCAGCTATTCTGTTCTTCGGGGAGCCGATCTGAGGGATGCCAATTTGGCCGGCAGCGACCTGTCCGGAGCGGACATGCGGGGAGCCGATCTGGCTGGAGCAAATCTCTCCAAGGCGCTTATGAACCGAACAAATTTGGAGAAGGCGCAGCTACGCGGAGCTAACCTCAGCCGGACAGAACTTGCTGGAGCACTTATGGCAGGTACCGGCCTGGTGGGGGCGGATCTGAGAGGTTCGAATTTGGAAGGAGCCGTTTTGAGCGACACTAACCTGACGAATGCTCGGTTGAATAATGCCAGCTTAAAATCTGCTAATTTGGACCGCTCCAATCTGGCCGGAGCAAATCTTTCTGGAGCCGATGTCAGTATGACCTATTTGAGATATGCATTGCTGCCTGGTGCCAATCTCAGCTCGGCCAAGGTTGTGGGGTCGGACTTCTTCAAAGGAGATCTTATAGGTTGCGATCTTTCCGGGGCGGATCTGTCTGGATCGAGGTTCCCGCAGGCCAATCTTAGCCATTCCAGGTTGGTCGGAGCTGATTTGTATCGGATCAATCTTTCCCAAGCGGATTTGTCATGGGCCGATCTGAGCGGGGTGGAATTAGAGGAAGCGGAACTGGACGGGGTGAAGCTCCAAGGGGCTCGGATGGTGGGGGCAGACTTGGAGAAGGCAACAGTTGATGAGTTGAATCCAGATCTAACGGGGGCCGATTTGACCGATGCCAGGCTAATGCTTACCGATCTCTCAGGAGGAAGGATGCATGGAATTTATCTGGTCAATGCCTATATGGTGGGTGGGCGGATGAGCCTGGCCGACATGAGTGACAGCTACCTCTCGGGAGGGCAGCTGTCAAGGTCGGAGTTTTATGGGACGAACCTCAGCGGATCTGACTTGAGTCGATGTGATCTGACCCGAAGCGTACTGTCCAGGTCGAATCTGACCGGGGCCAATATGCAGGAGGCTGACTTATCTTACGCCGACCTGAGCGCAGCGGACCTCAAAGGGGCATCGCTTGGCAGGGCAAAGCTCGATTACGTAAACCTGGAAGGGACGAATATGGAAGGTGTAGACCTGCGAAACACCATTCTGGAGTCAGTACAATTGACCAGCACCAACCTGCAAAAGGCCATGATGGACAGGATGCAGGTCAAAGATGTAACATTCAACAAGGTTACGATGCAGCGGGCGAGCCTCAAATATATCAATATAAGCGAAGTGACTCTGAATGATGTCAATTTAACTGGCGTGAATCTGGAAGGAGCTGTTCTCAGTTTCGTATCCATGAGAGGTGTTAACCTGACTGGCGCAAACCTGAAAGGGATTAAGTGCGATCAGACATCGCTATGCTCCTTGTCGAGATCCAGGTTAGATGGCGCGATCATGGATTACGGCCTGAAAGCGCAACTGGCTAGCTCCAAGGGAGCGTGCATCGCTGGATGAGCCGGATCTGGTCCTCCCTGGTCATTTTTCTAATCATAGCCTCGATCCAGGGTCATGCAGGTGACGTTAATGATCTATGGACCCTGATATCGAGTTATGAAGACGTGGGAATCACCGAGAAGGACTTGGCCATCTTCCTACAGAGTCACGGGAAGGATGCAACAGTGGATCAGTCTTGTGTAGTGGTTAAGCTAGCTGAGACTAAGGCGTATCTGACACCGAATGGGGCCGCCCCAGGGTTAGCTGATATGTGGAAGCGCCCGCCTCAAGCTAACCCCACACCGTATTTAATAATACCAGCAGATGCCATAGAAAAAAATGTAGTACTAAAGAAGTCAGGAAATTCCGAGCATTGCAATGAATTGAGCAAGATTGCCGTATTCCCTGTGACGCCACTAGGGATGTGTCTTGATGGAGCAAAGAAGCTGGGGAAGCTCTACAATAGTTCGGGCTACAAATTAAGATACATGTACGATGTTCAGAGTACGGATTCGCAGGGACATATGTGGGTCGCAATTGCGGATAACAAGCAGAAAGACTCATGGCTTGCCGTCGACAGCTACTACGGGGTCATCAAGGATGATGACTACTACTACAAAGCCGATTACAGTCTCTCCGAATTCAATTATCTGGATACCGTGAATCCCCAATGGAGTGTGGGATGATGCACCATTTTAATTGATATATCATCTACGAAATCCTTATATGTAATAAGAAAAGACACTGAAAAAGTATTTAGGGAATTTGAGGGTTCGGAGGGAAATTAATGAGACGCTTAGTTGCAACAATAATCTTGTCACTGATTATGATAGGTGTCGCCCTGGGCGATAATACTGCCCAACAGGCTAAGTTCATATTTGATATGGATCAGAGCGTTCAAGGAAATGGGTTTCACAATTATCGAAATGATATTAACACAAGCAGCCTGCAAATGAGCAACTTGGGACATGGAACCGGGAGCTATAGTTATGAGGCCCAGCTCTTGGCCAAGAAGGAAACAGACTACTCTTCTGATGTCAGCACTTATAGATATAGCACAGGCGAACGGAAAATTACTTTTGATGAGGGCGTTGATTTTGTCTTCGCGCCGATGAGATTCGGTTTCGGTAAGAGCTTTCATTCAGGGGCATTGAGCAGTCTTGGCAAAGAGGAAACCTGCATCAAAAATTATGGCGGACTCATGTCGATGAATGCCCGTTTCGATTCCATAAGCACGATGAGCAAGAATATCTCTGTCGACATGTACTTGAAGAATAGTTCAGATGATGCTACAAACGCTGATTTATTTGCTCTCAAATTTACAAATATAGGATACACCAAACTTAATTTAGATGCAGCCTTCACGGGAAGAGGCCATATAGGCGTTTTGGGCTGGGAAAGGTCTGGCGTTCCCAACGCGAAGAATCTCCAAGTAGATAACCTAATTGACGAAGACTATCTGGGTACCTATCACATCGTGAAGAAGATGTCTCAGGCTTTCAATTACACGATACTCCAACAAAAGGACGATTGGCTGCCATGCTGCTCAGGCGGATTTGACAGCATGAGCTATGCAGACCTGAAGCCCTTCGTGTCCGCCAGAGGCATCTTCGACTGCACATGCAGTAAAGTTCCTACCGCAGCCCAGTTTCCCAGAGTTTATTGAAGGGGATGAATTTCCCCTTCCCCTCCAAATCCCAATTTTTTCGATTAATTGATGTGCCGAGGCAAAATTCTGCAATCGGGCAGGCTTGAAGACCAAAGCCCCCTTACACTTCTTCCGTCCATTTAACCCGTAACTCTTATATGGAACTTCAGTTATTGACGAAAGACTATAGGAGAATTTGCCAGAATTGCAGCAAGGAGCGGCCAAATTGGCAACTGCCGCGTAAGGCCAGTTACTAAATTGATTTGATGATAAGAGGGGCTGGCCAATAGCATATGCTATGGTTTTTCTAGAAGGAACTTATGGTTTTGAGCCAAAAGGCGAAAGGTTACTATTCTTTCATCAACTAAGAAAAATTCGATAAAACTGTAGGATGGGAGGGAAGATGAGTGGAATCACAACCATTTTGCCTGCCTTCAATGAGGAGGTCTCCATAGGCAGCGTGGTCCTGCGAGCCAGGCAGTATGCCAACCGTATCATTGTGGTGGACGACGGCAGCTCGGACCGCACCGCCGAGGTGGCAGCCCTGGCAGGTGCGGAGGTGCTGCGCCACGAGCAGAACCGTGGCAAGGGCGCGGCGCTGAAGACTGGATTTGCAGCGGTTAACAGCCCGACTGTGATCGTGACCATGGATACGGACGGCCAGCACAATCCCTCGGATATACCGAGGCTGGTCGAGCCCGTACTAAAGGGCGAGGCGGACA
>Ga0074195_1004359_pt1 | contig 11745 bp, 10 predicted proteins | sample EPASupsiteHSE623_FD_64525 | JGI IMG/M metagenome (GOLD analysis project Ga0074195, IMG submission 64525) | Bioremediated contaminated groundwater from EPA Superfund site, New Mexico - Sample HSE6-23 | ecosystem: Environmental > Aquatic > Deep subsurface > Groundwater > Contaminated ...
TTCCCCAAAGGGATGTGCAATAAGCACCGCGAGTGCATCCATATTGAGCGACTATATTCTCGGAAAAAACATCAAACAAGTAGCAAAATTAAAAAACGAAGATATAATAAAAATATTAAATAAGATTATGGTGTCCCAAGCTTATTGACCGGATCTGTCGGAAGAGCAACCTTAATCTCTTCGGACAAAGTCCCACGCCAACTCGGCCAAACTGACAAAGTTCGGTTCGCGACATAAGTTCCAGAACTGAGCTTAGGGTAAGCGCCGTTGATATCTTTATATTCATTTAGTAAATATTTCATTTCCGCGATATCGGAAAGACGCTTGGTATCACGAACAATCCGCGCTTTGGCACTGGTACAGTAATCATTAATCGGACAATCGCTATCATTCAAACAAGAAATCGTGTTATCCCCCCGGCATAGCCCATTAATCGTTTTGTTGGTATTAAATTTCCACTTAGATAAAATTTTACTTACGATATCAATCGTGGCATCCTCAGCGTCCTGATTAAAGGAAATTAGATAAACATTGGTGAATAAAACGTTGGCACTGCTGACATTCGCGACATTAACATAAACCGATCGCCCATCGCGAATCGCTTCGTAACCATCAACCGTAGTTAATTGAGGTGACCCAGCGTTGGTAAAGTTTTTTGCATACCAACGACTGATATTATAATGCTCTTGATTGGGTAATACCCGAATCGCGATAGCATCAGCCGATTGTGATTGTGCTTGACCAAAATTTGGGAAAAAATACAAAATAAAAAATAGAACCAAACATAAAATTGCTGGCGCTATTTTAAAGAAATTTAGCCTAAATATTTTTTGAAGCATGGAAAAATTAATTTTCAATTCTTACTATATTATAACATATCAGACCAATAGATTACAAATTCTTTCTAACAAAAACAAAACTACAATAAATTAATCGTGCAATAAATTCATCCCGCGCATCTCTTTTGGCCTTTCAATCCCCATGATATGTAAAATAGTTGGAGCGATATCCGACAAAAAACCCTGTGGCGGCACTAAGGTTAAATCGTTATTGATCAAGTCCGGCCAACCGACATTTCGACCAGCATATTGTTTACCGACCAAAATGAAAGGAACCGGGTTGGAAGAATGTTCTTTGTCGATTTGTCCGGTCTGCATATTGAACATCACTTCCGCATTGCCATGATCAGCGGTAACTAAGGCTACTCCGTTGCGCAATAATACACTACGTATAACTTTTGCCAAACATTTGTCAACGGCTTCAACCGCTTTAATCCCGGCCGCTAAATTTCCGGTATGGCCGACCATGTCAGCATTGGCGTAGTTTACTAAAACAAAATCATACTTATCACTATCAATCGCTTCGACTAGTTTTTTGGTAACCTCATTGGCGGACATTTCCGGTTTAACATCATAACTGGCAACCGCTGGTGAAGGAACCAATACTCGATCTTCACCTTCATTGGGTTTTTCAATCCCACCATTAAAAAAATAAGTGACGTGAGCGTATTTTTCCGTTTCGGCAATCCGCAGTTGTGTTAATCCATGATTAGCCAAAACTGTTCCCAAAGTTTCATTGATAACATAAGGCGGGAAAATCACTTCTACCGGTAAGCCTTTTTCATAGACGACAAAAGTGGCAAAAAATAAATTATCGATATAATCCCGCTTAAAACTGGAAAAATCTTTTTCCACAAACGCTTTGGTGATTTGCCGCGCTCGATCCGGACGATAGTTGAAAAACACCACGGAATCATTCTTTTTTATCAAACCGTTTTTATCAAGCAAAACCGGAATAAACTCTTCATCGTAAACTTTGTTTTTATAACTTTTTTCAATTGCTTCAATCGGGTCTTTAAATTGCTCGCCCTCTCCCAAAACTATAGTTCGATATGCTTTTTCCGTACGATCCCAATTGTTGTTACGATCCATCGTATAAAAGCGCCCGGAAATACTAGCAATTTTACCAACGCCTAATTCTTTGATGGTACTCTCTAGACCTTTAACAAAATTTAACCCAGCGTTATAAGACGTGTCGCGTCCATCCAGAATCACATGAATATAAACATTTTTAATTTCTTGTTTTTTGGCAAAGTTTAATAAAGCAAAAAGATGATCAATTGAAGCATGCACTCCACCGTTAGAGACCAAACCCAGGTAATGCAGGGCGGAATTGTTTTTCTTGACATGTGCCGCCGCTTTCAACAAAACTTCATTTTCATAAAAAGTTTGATCACTAATATCTTTATCAATACGCGGTAAACCTTGATAAAGTATCCGACCAATTCCCAAGCTTAAATGACCGACTTCACTGTTCCCTGATTCTCCCCAAGGCAAGCCGACCGCTTCATCCGAAGCCCGCAAAGTCGTCGCGGGATATTCCGCGATTAGACTATCAAAAGTTGGTTTCTTGGCCTGTGAAACGGCATTCCCGGGATAATCTTGATAAACTCCCCAACCATCGAGAACAATTAAAACTACCGGCCGCGGCCGCACAAAATTTTCTGAATTTTTTCCCATATTTTTAATACAACGCTTTTCCGGTCATTTCTTCCGGTTGTTTCTGATTAATTATTTTCAACAAAGTCGGCGCAACATCCGCCAGAACTCCGGTTTTTAATTTTATTTTGTTTTTCAACTCATCATTGATAATAATAAAAGGGACTTTATTATCGGTATGTTCGGTATAGATTTCACCGGTTTCCAAATCAATCATCTTCTCGACATTACCATGATCAGCGGTTACGACCACTGTCCCCCCTTTGGCCAGATAAGCATCGATTATCCGACCGACACAAGTATCGACAATTTCACAACACTCAATCGCCGCTTGTAAGTTACCGGTATGGCCAACCATATCCGGAGCGGCATAATTCATCACCGTAAAATCATATTTATCTTTTTTCAAATTATCCAAAATCAAATCAGTCAATTCCACCGAACTCATCCCGGGCGTTTCATCATAACTCTTTACATCAGGTGAAGGCACCATTAATTGACTCTCGCCATTGACCGTACCAGAATATCCGCCATTGAAAAAATAGGTTACGTGCGCATATTTTTCTTTTTCCGCGACATAAGCTTGACGCACATTCTTTAAAACCATCGGCAAAGTATATTTCAAATCAGCACTCGGAAAAGCTGATAGCACTCTCCCTAAATCAGGACCAAAATCAGTCATAGCCACAAACAAAAAGTTGTGTAAAATACGACTGCGTTCTAAGGACTCAGGGTTCATCTCATTATAATTTTTTTGCAAAAAAGCCTTGGTCAATTGTCGCGCCCGATCAGAACGAAGATTAAAAAAGATAACCGAATCATTACTATCAATTCGTGATTTCTTGTAATCACCGATCAAATAAGGCTTAATAAACTCATCACTTTCGCCTTGGCTATAGGCATCTTTAATCGCATCAACCGCAGTCTTGGCATGTCGGCCTTTCCCGGCGATTAAAGCTTCATAGCTCAAAGCCGTTCTTTCCCATTTTTTCTTTCGGTCCATCGCATAATATCGTCCGATTATAGTGGCAATCTGCTCACCTTTTTGCAAAAGGCTTTGCATTCTAATCATCATTTTTTCCGCCGAGTACTTCGGCGAATCTCGACCATCAGTGAACAAGTGAAGATAAATATTTTTTATTTTGTATTTCCGCAAAAAAATCAATAACGCCAAAATATGATCAGGATCACTATGCGCGCTCATGCCGTCAGAAAGCATCCCCATCAAATGAATTTTTCCTTTGGTTTTTTGCGCATGATTTACTGCTTCAATAAAAGCAGCATTCTTAAAGAAAGTACCATCATTGATACTTTTACTAATTTTTACCGCATCTTGCTCAACGATTCGGCCGGCGCCGATGTTCATATGTCCCGCTTCACTGTTGCCCACCTGTTCAGGTGGCAAACCAACATACTTTCCATGAGCATGCAAAGTCGTAAAAGGATATTCTTTTCGAATCCGATCGCAATTCGGGGTATTTGCCAACTCCACGGCATTGCCAGGATTCTTTTCAGTCAAACCCCAGCCATCCAAAATCACACAAATCAGAGGCAGATGATTACCTTTATTGTTCATATTATTTTAAATTTTCTTCAATCTCTAATAAACGATTATACTTGGCTAAACGCTCACCGCGTGAAAGTGAACCGGCCTTGATATAATCAGCGCCAACGGCTACTGCCAAATCGGCAATAAAATCATCACAGGTTTCACCGCTGCGATGTGAAGCCATGATTTTATAATTATGACGCTGCGCCAATTTGATACAATTTATGGTTTCCGTTAAAGTTCCAACTTGATTAGGCTTAATCAAAATTGCATTGGCGACTTTTTCTTTTAGACCCATGCGCAGACGTTCAATATTTGTCGTAAATAAATCATCACCGATCAAAAGTAATTCTTTGCCTAATTCCTTAGTAAGCTCTCGCCATCCTTCCCAATCGTCCTCGGCTAAACCATCTTCGAGCGAAACAAAGGGGTAACGGCGGAACCATTCATTATATAAACCTACCAAATTACTATTGGTAAAATTGGAACGATCTAACTTGAAAATATACTTGCCGGTTTCTGGGTCATACAACTCAGATGAACCGACATCAGTTCCCAAGCCGATATCTTTGCCCGGTACATAACCGGCATTAACGATAGCGGCCAAAATCAACTCAATCGCTTGAATAGTAGAATAGATATCAGGCGCATAACCGCCTTCATTGCCAACATCAGTATCCATACCGGCATCTTTCAAAACTTTTCCTAATTCGTGAAATATTTCTGCTCCCCGTCTTAACTTTTCCGCAAAACTGATTTTACGCAGCGGAATTATCATAAATTCTTGAAAATCAAGATTGGTATCAGCATGCGCTCCCCCATTAAAAATATTGAAAGCCGGAGTCGGAATTTTATAATTTTGGCTGAATTTGTATTTCTTAGCGATATACTGATATAGCTCTTGTTTTTGACTCATCGCGCCGGCGCGCGCACAGGCAAGCGATACCGAAAGAATTGCATTCGCTCCTAAATTCTTTTTGTTAGAAGTGCCATCCAAATCAATCATCAACTGATCAATTCTTTCTTGTTTATAGACATCTTCGTTCTTTAGCGCTTTGAAAATTTTGGTATTTACATTTTTGACGGCTTGCAAAACGCCTTTGCCATGATAACGCTCACCGCCATCACGTAATTCCCAAGCTTCATGAACTCCCGTAGAAGCCCCACTCGGAACACTGGCCTTGGCGATTATACCATTGGTTAAAACAACTTTTGTCTCAACGGTTGGATTACCCCGCGAATCAAGAATTTCCCGCGCGATGATATTTTTTATCTTACTCATAAATTTATAATTATTGTTGTGCTTGTTCTCTATTTAAAAGTCCTGAGCCTAAAGGATTATAACCATTAATTATTTCACTGCCATCACTAAAACCATCGCCATCCGTATCTAGATTAGTCGGATCAGTCCCCAGGGTAATTTCATCTTTATCCAGAATCCCATCACCATCGGTATCAGGTTTAATCGGACTGGTTTTCAATTTCAACTCTTCTCCATCAAGAATACCATCGCCATCCGTGTCAGGTTTACCAATGTCAGTACCGAAATCCATCTCTTCCGCGTCAAGTATGCCGTCCTGATCCGTATCGGTCAAAGCCGAATTCTCTACCCAAACATTTTCTTCCGGATTAAGTGGACAATTATTTCCGACACAAGGCTCAGTTGTGCTGGCATTTTCGGCTTCAATAACCGGACTATCGATAGCAACAAAACGACAAGTCATCCCATCACAATAAGCCCGACCTGTCGGACAAGTAGTCACTTCATCACAAAGCGCTTTGGTACACTTATTAGCAAACTCTTCATCCCAAGCTGACTGAAAATTTTTGTTAATTGCTATCAGATTACCACCTTTTTCACAAGGACAACATTGTCCCAAAACAACTGAACAATCCTCATCAATCGTGCAGGCCAAGGCTTCATCAGAAAAGCTTAAATTTATTTTTTCCGATTTTTTTTCTGTCTGATTTTTATTGTCTCGACCAATCGCCGGAATGTTAACTGAACTCTCTTGCGCTTTTTCGGTATAGCCAATTACTTCATTTAAAAGATAATAAACGATGCCCATCACAACCAAAGCGATTATTGAACCGGTGATTATACCTATTCGCGAAAATTTTATCCCGCGCTTTTTTCCTTTTTCTTGAAGTTGTTGCATTCTTTGGTTAAACTCTTCCCCTAATCCGGCTGGCTTGGGTGGAGTCGTCGAACCGATACTCGAACCGAAAGTCGAAGCTAAATTAGCCGGGATATTATTGCCCTGCCCCAAAGGCGTATCAACTTTTTTTGTTTCCTCGGAAGGATTTTGTCCTTCTGATTCAGGAGTCAGATTATCAAACATAATTTTATATAATTATTTTTTAATTATTATTCCATCTAAGCCCGGCATTTTTTCTCCCCCTAAAAATGAAAGCATCGCTCCACCGCCGGTAGAAATCCAATCGACATGACGCATCATCCGCGTTTCTTTCAAAGCTTCAACCGTTTCTCCGCCGCCAACCACACCAAATGCCCGACCGCTCGAACGAGTCGCCACTAAACGCGCAATCGCCTTGGTCCCAAAACGGAAACTCTTCATTTCAAAAAACCCCATCGGTCCATTCCAAATAATCGTTTGCGCGCGCTTGATAAAAGTAGCATAAAACTTGATAGTCCGGGGACCAATGTCAAAAATATGATCATCTTTTTGTATCTCATTTAAATTTCGGACTAAAGTTTTGTTTTCTCGGTCACTTACCACTACATCCAAAGGCAAGAGAATATTTTTTTTCTTGAACTTCTTGGCTAATTTTATACTTTGCTTATCAGCGACAGATTGGCCGATTTCAAAACCATGCGCCGCCAAAAAGTTATTCGCCAAAGCGCCACCCACCAAAATCCGAAAAGCTTTTTTCTCAAATTTTTTGATTAAAGGAATTTTTGTTTCCAACTTTACTCCGCCCACGATAAAAATTAAAGGTTGTTCCGGATTCAAAACTTTGTCCAAACTCTTAATCTCATTTTCCATCAATAAACCGGCATAACTTGGTAAAAACGCTTTGATTGCCGACACGGAAGCATCCGCCCGATGACTAACCCCAAAAGCATCATTGATATAAATATCAGCTAGATTAGCTAATTGTTTGGCAAATTTCTTGTCATTCTTTTTTTCCCGCGCATCAAAACGGATATTTTCAAGCATCATAATCTCGCCCGCTTTCAATTTGCTGAGCTTGGTGCCAATATGTAGAAAATTAAAATCCGGACAAAAAGCAATCTTTTTATCCAAGGCTTTTTCCAAATGTTTCGCTAAAATTTTCGTCGAAAATTCTTTGGCAAAAACGCCCGGCTCGGGTCGGCCAAAATGAGTTGCAATAATAATACGACATTTATGGCGCAAGAGATAATGAATAGTCGGTAATTGCTTGATAATTTTGAAATCATCTTGCACAATCCCCTTTTTTACAGGGACATTATAGTCCGTCCGCAAAAACACCGTCTTGCCCGTCAAATCAGAAAAATCTTTAATTGATTTTATTTTCATATGCTATATATTATAACACGTTTGTTGATATTATAAAAATTATTTTTCTTTCATAGTGACAGTGCCTTGCGTCTGCCTGCATAAACACCCCTACTGCTAAAAAATTACAAATTGTTAATTGCACTCCTAAACAAACCTATTACATGACTCAAGCTAATTCCGATCGCTCCCGATATCAAGCTAAAAAACAAAAACGCCACTATCACCATGAATTCCGAAAAACCGATTGCAATCAAAAACCAAATAGCAATCGCTGAATAAGCTACCAGGAAAAATCCCAAAACGAATTTAAGCTTTTGTTTCAAGCTAATCTGAATTTTTTTTCTAAAAACACTATTAAATACTTCAACTAAAAATCCAAAAATAAAAACATAGGTTAAATATATTCCAATTACCCGACTAGCATCAAAATGCCCTTGATTGCCCAAAAATAATAAATACAAAAATTTCCCAGAAAATACTTGTCCACCATTATCCTGAATAATTACAACCACAATCAACAATGAAGCAAAAAATAATAACACAGCCGGCGTTAAAAAAACATCTGCAAAAAACTCAAGTTGTAACCAAAAAATTTCAAAAAAATTTTTCTCTTCACGCCAACAAGATTTAATTCAATTTTATCTATTTTTAACATGGAGATGTAGATTAATTTAATTTATAAAAATAAAAAATATCATTCTTTCTCTTTTTTACAAAATATACATTTCATTATCTTTCCAGTTCACTTTCTTGATATTTTTCAAGAGCTTCAACTACTCTATTTACCTCTTCTTTCGAAAATTTGAAATGATTTTTATAAATTCTTCTATTCAAAGAATTATTACTAACAACAAAAACTCTATTAATATTTTCTTCTTTAAAAATAAGTTTTCTATAAATATTACTAAAAACCAATATTGGCTGAACAAAAAAATCTTTACCTATTTCTTTCTTAATTAAACCATTAATATTAATAGCTCCTTTCATGGTTTGTGACAAAAAATCCTTCTCAAATGGTTTTCCTCCTCTGGTTAATTCTCCCCCATTAAAAACGATAAAACCTTTATGACTCTTAACTTCAATAGCAAAAATTCCTGTCGGCCCGACAACGACGAAATCAATATTACTTTTTCCATTAATTATCAAGCTCTGTAAAAGATGAAAATCTTTTGATAATTTCAATAATCTAAAAAAAATATTATACTCTGCTTTTTTCCCATTAAAATATTTGATCACTTTTCGAGATTGCCTCTCGGCAAAAACCGCTAAAACAATACCAATCGCCCAAAAGACAAGCAATACTATTAATGAGATAAAATTATTTTTTCTATAAATAAATGACAACGGCAAATACACTAAACATGAAGTAATCAATAAAAAACCAGAATACCAAAATAAAAGACGAGCTTTTTTCTCCTCCTGAATTAGGTATTCACTTCTTTCTCCATGTACTCTAGCCATTTTTTTATTTTACGAATATTAATCTTCAAACGTAATCCTTTTGCTACAGTTAATACAATAAAAGCTTTGCAACTTCACCGTCCTATCTCCGGCAAAATCTTCCCATTGATTTGTGCTTAAATCTAATGAATAATAGACAATTTCGTATTGTTTAACTTTTATAATTTCACTTGTCTTTTTGCAACAAGGACAAAAATAATTTTTTTTATTACTAGACATTATTCTTTAGTCAATAATTATATTATAACTAATTATTGATCGGATAATAAACAATGTCAATTAATCACTTCATAATTACCAGGAGAAACGAATTTTAAATACCCTCTATCTCTCAAAAACTGTAATTGTTGGCGGATCTTGTCTTTGATGTGCTTGTTTTCCGGATGAATTATCATCAAATTCTTCTCGTACTTATAAAGTTCCAACAAGGAAAATTCTTTTTTACCCAAATCCTCAATACAATTCATAATATCTAATATCCACCCCCTACTTTCAACCTTTTTTACTTCTCCCAAAAATGCTGTTTTTTGCCACTTCTCCAAAACTTCATTCTTGGGAATTTCTTTACCATTTTGTAGATAAAATATTTGTCCTGATTGTGGGATTTTAGAGAATAAAATGTTTGAACCTGTCCAATATCTTTTATCTTTTTTTATATATGCCTCTTTCCTTTTTTCTATAATTTCCGGAACAAAGAAATATTTCGGAACAACAAAAAAGTCGTTAACAGACAATGAGTCAAGGTATCCCATGAAAAAGAAATGCGGTTTTTGTTTAGATGTTATTCTTTCAATTATTTTCGAATAAGCGCCAGCAAGAATTTTCTTGCCGATCTTTCCTTTTTTAGATTTTAACTCAAAATCTTGAGAACATTTTCCGCAATAGAAATCTGCTACCGGTTTATTATTTTTGTGGGCATTGATACTTTTTCCACAAATAGGACAATAAATTTCGCTCGCTACCCAGCCCTCAGTTATTTTCCTGGCAATCTGTGATTTATTACTATATCCTAAAGCTAATTCTTTTTTAAGGAATAATTCCATTTTATTTATAATTCGTAATTCTTAATTCTTAATAACCTAAATCCCTCTCGCTTCACCTCTATCCCCCGTAACCACCTTTTGTTTGGGTAAACGGCGTTTGATGGCTTCCCAGAAACTGTATAATTCTTCACTTTTGAATAAAGCACAGAAAGCAATATAGACTAATAGCCCGCAAATACCGGCAGCGGCGCCTTGCACGAAAACTCCCCACAATCTCGTCATATCAATGTATGGCCACACTATCAGCTTGGCACCTTGCACTGCCACGCCACAGGCCAAACCGGCAACGGAAAATTTAGCAACAGAGATCAAAATTCGGCTTTCATCAAGATCGCCGATTTCATAACGTATCATTACCCAAAGCAAAACAAAATTAATAATATTGGCAATCGAGAAAGCCAAGGCCAAGCCTCCAATTCCCATTGGCGCGCATTGGTTGATTATTTCTCCGCTCGAAGTATAAATATTTTTGCAAACCGTCACTTGCGGCAACCAATAGCTAAGTCCCAAGTTTATCAAAACAGAAATTAAACCAATTACAAAAGGGGTTTTGGAATCATGACGCGCGTAAAACACCCTTACCAAAAGCGGCAAACAAGCCTGCGCAAAAAGTGAAATCGTAAAATAACCCAAAGTATCAATCGTGAGATGAGTATTTTCCCAATTGAAATTACCAGTACCAAAAACTACCCGAATAATTTGCGCACGCAGAGTTAAAAAAAGCACAGTCGAAGGAACAATGAAAAATAAAATTTGCCGAATCGTGCTGGAAATATTTTCAACCAACTTTTTACGATCAAAAGCGGCCGCTGACAAAGCCGGGAAAGCGGCAACCGCAAAAGAAATTCCGAAGATGCCAATCGGGAAAGATTGTAAATTATTGGCGAAGTTAAAAATCGCCAAAGAACCGCTGGTCAAAGTTGAAGCAATAATCGTAATAACCACCAAATTGATTTGCGAAATCGCCAAGCTCATTGTCCGCGGTACCATCATGGAAGCAATCTTCAAAAAATTCTTATCGCGATAATTAAAAATAAAATCATAGCGATATCCCAATAAGCAAACGGCGGGTACCTGCACCAACATATGCATAAAAGCACCAAATACCACGCCCCAAGCCAAACCATTTATCCCGAGCCAAGGCACAAAATACAAAGCACCGATGATAATACCGACATTATAAAAAACTGGCGCCAAAGAGTAGGCAAAAAATCTTTTGAAAGACTGTAAAACTCCGCCCAAAACACTGGAAATTCCCAGAAACAGCGGTGACAAAAACATTATTCTCGTCAAAGCCACCGTCAAGGCAAATTTATCGCCAGTAAATCCCGGGACTATCAGTCGAGTCAACCAAGGCGCCAAGGCGATTCCCAAAAGCGTTAAAACGATCATCATTACTCCAAAAATATTAATGATGTTGTTAACAAGTTGCCAAGCATCACGATTTTTGGGGCAATTCTGACCATGACGACATTCAAAATCTTTAATCAGACCAATCAAAATCGGAACAAAACCAGCCGACAATGCTCCCAAAACTAACAAATTGAAAATTAAATCCGGCACTCGAAAAGCCGCATAGTAAATATCCAACATGTCACCCGCACCGAATTCACCCGCCAAAATCCGATCACGAAAGATTCCCAAAAAACGGCTAGCCAAAGAAGAAGCGGCCACCAAAACCGCCGCTA
>Ga0074195_1004360_pt1 | contig 11745 bp, 9 predicted proteins | sample EPASupsiteHSE623_FD_64525 | JGI IMG/M metagenome (GOLD analysis project Ga0074195, IMG submission 64525) | Bioremediated contaminated groundwater from EPA Superfund site, New Mexico - Sample HSE6-23 | ecosystem: Environmental > Aquatic > Deep subsurface > Groundwater > Contaminated ...
TTGGCGCCATCCTTATTGGTGGACGGACAATACTTTTCGATCGAAAAACCGTGGGCAACCCCGGAGCACTCGGTGGCAGCGCCATTATCGTTGAAGGCCATGGCGCCAATCCGTAGAGTTCCGGCGACATCGTAGAGCACTCCCCGCGGACCGGTCGGCCGCCCTGATGCCTGGTCCAGTTGCTCGCTGGGGATAACATAGTTGACATACCCCTTCATGACCGCCAGCGGTTTGGCCACCCCCATTTGCCCCAGGACGCCGCCATCGATCAACATAGCCGGCACGTTCCAGTATTCGCTGGAGGTAGTCGCCTGATCGGAAGGATCGATGACTTCAGGCACCTTCAAGCTGCCGCAAAAATCAAGCATTGCTTGGGGAAGACATGTCGCCTCGCTGGCCCAAGCGCCTTCTGATACTGTCCCCGGAACACATGAATTATTGTTGTTGTCGACGTACTGCAGAGCCCAATCAGTGGCACTAGAAGCGGAATGACAGTAGTATCCTTGCGCTGCATTCCCTTTGACATCCGAGCATTGCCAATTGTACCCACCCTCGTTTTTAAAGATGGCAGATGTACTACATTTGCTCGTCGTGTCCGTCCCGCCCGCGCAATATTGACACCGCACGTTTGTGCCTCTATCACAGCCGCCATTACTGTTGGAAACCTCCGGTTTGGGGTTGCAACCGGTAATAGGCATCATCCAGCAGCGTCCCAAATATCCCTCTCTGTTGGCGTCAGTGATGCCTGCATCGTAAATGCCGGAACAGACATACCCGCCATCCGATGCCGTCATGGTGGGCGGGGAATAGCCATAATTGGTGAAAAGGTCCTGGCATTTGGCTGCCACCGTGCCACTCAGATTCGGCACCTCGCTCGGCTCAATAACTCCATCACCATCATCGTCCTTCAATTGTCGACAGACATTGACGCTTGTGCTCAATGCCGCTTGCGAGGCACCGGTTTCGTTAGTGGCACTCAAACACTGGTCGATTTGATTCTGTGTAATATTCCCACTATTCAACCTATCAATAACGTCCTGGCACAGCCCCTGATCAAATCCTGAGGTGCTGAGGCCGACGACCTCGATCCGGGTGGTGTCGTCGGTGCTGGCGGCCGCGATCGCCGCTCCCACCCGGTCCTCGTTGGTGGCGCCACGCACCCGCAGGACCAGCTTCTTCGAGCCGACATCAACCTGCTTGACGAAGCCATACCCCGCACAGCCGCGCGATTCACCGACGAGTTGCTGCGCGGTCGCATCGTATTTCCCGCCGGTCAGGATTTTTTTCTGCACATCCAGCTTGGACGCCGACGCCCAGTTAAGAAAATTCCCCCTCGCGACAAAGGCATTCATCGCCTTTTGCACGGTCAAAGTTTTCCCCTGTATGGTCATCGTCTCTTCGATTACCTTGACGCAGACATCGCTGTTCGAATAGGAGATGCCCGATGCGGCAGTGCACGCGCCGAGGGCTTCGGCTTGTGACACTTTGCGGAACTGACCACCCTCCAGCTTGCTCCATTGATTGTCTTTGCAGACAAACACCTTGTTGCTATAGGCCGCAAGATCGCCGTTGGCACAGGTGCCTGGTAATGACGATACAATCGTTGCCTGCGAAACCGGATCCCAGTCAACCCCGGTATTTGTGACTGAATTGTAGCCATCCTCGGCCAGATTATAGCCATTTTCCGGTTTGGGGTCGTTAGCTGTCCCAGAGCTTGCAGCCTTATAAAGACCGCCGTTGGCATACACAATCTCGCCCGCCGAATAGCTTTCCCCATGTTTCCATGGGGCCACCCAGGGGTCGGCGATGGTATTCTTCACCGGATCGTTCCAGGGCTGCGCCCCGCCTTCCCATATATACCAATCGTTTTCTTCGAAGTAGCCGGCATAGGACTGAATGCTGCTATAGGTGGCATCGAAACACTGGGTGTTTTGAGCCGTATTTTTATAAGCCATGTCCAGCATCGAGCCAGAGTTGTCGATCACCAGAAGAAGGTTCGGATCAGCACCGGACGACAGGAAAGGAGGAATGCCGGTTCCCATTGAACAGACATCAGCGGCAGTGGCCGGGCACGATTGCCAGCCTACAAAGATCGACAGCAGCGCAACAACTCGTTGCCACCAAGGAGTCCTGAATAGGGTCATTTTTCACTCTCCATACAAAAAGGACTTGGGTTGTGTATACAAATCTGGGAGCCGCAGCGGTTTGCGCTAACGCAATAAGGATCAGTTGTACCGGCAGTGCGGATCTTCCATGCCGACAATATGGCGCCATTCTACCCGAATAATGCTTTCACTGTTGTTGGGCCCGATCCGTTGGGAAAAAATCTCATACTGGAGCTTAGCCCCCCCCCCGGCAATGGACCGACCCAAACCGAGATAGCCAGCGCCAAAAACTACCGATCCGCCGACATTCAGTTCGGTCGTTCCCTCGACAGTCATGTTGGTGTGGGGGCTATCGGCGGCGTAATGCACCGGGAACCACATATCCCTGGCGTTGTCTTTTGGATAAGGATTGGTGATTGAGGTCCAGGTACCTATCCCATTTTGCCACAATTGCAAGGCATTGCCGGAAATACCGACGATACCGTCAAGCGCGATACTGTTTGCGGGGACATTGGTTGCGACCGGCAACGTGACACTGCCCTCACCGTTGGCGACAAAGTCGAGACAGGCTATATTCTGTTCCAGCACTTCCGCTGCCAATTCGGTGGCGCCGTCCGCCTCAAAAAAGGTCTGCTTGTGCGTTCGATCGTTTCCCGCAATCAACAATTCGGTCGAAGTATCACGGTTGGCGGCGATCCCTATAATGGTCAACACCAGCATGATCAGCATCGAAATGACGAGCGCGAAACCATCTTGATTGCTTTTTCGAAAACGACGCGTTGTTATGGCTGATTTCATTAGAATGTCTTCTGTTTGTAATAATTCATCACAACCTGTTTCCGCAGACCGAAATCCTTTCGTACCGTAATAACTCGTATTGACTTGACGTACGGTTCCGTTGATCCGGGAACAGGGGCTACTAGACTCGCGACATTGACATAGACCCAATAACCGTTCTCGTCAAAACAGTAATCGGCCTTTTTCACGCATCCCGCAACAGCAACTCCCGATGGATCGTTGCCATTTTGACAGCAGACGCTATCGTTTAGTCCGAAATCATTGACACTGTCGTCCACCCCGTCGAAATCGCTGTCCTTGCCGGTGCCGTCCCCATCGGTATCGACGATATCGTCATATTTCATTGACAGTATCTGTTCAATCCGGTCCGTCGCCCAGGTTGAGGCGGTGGTCAGACCATTGGCGGTGGCATTTCCCTTCAGCGCAGTTGTCTGCATGGTATAAAGAGTGAGAATGCCTATGGTAAGAATACTGAGGGCCACCATGGCCTCGATCAGGGTGAACCCCTTTTGATTGTTGGCAATTTTCATAGATTACAACCCCATGTTTCTGCATTGCACGGTGGTGATCAACAACCGCCGTCGAAGATGGTCATTGTAAGGCCCCCACGTTGCGCCAGAGGCGGAGGTAAAGGTTTTCGTATCGGTGTACTCAAGATCTTGCGCCTCGGCTTGGGCAAGGAGTGAAACCGTAACCGATCGGATGTTCGCCAGGTTTCCTGGCGTCAGTGTCTGCGATCCATCGGCAAGGGTGTAGTAAAACTCAAGTCCCTTAAAAGATTCGGCTATCCCTTGAAAGGCGGCGGGTGCAGTGTCGTTGTTATCCTTGCGTCCCAGCTTCTGCATACCGTCAGAGGAATACAACGCATAGGTTACATCTTCATCAGTATCGAGGACATCTCCGTCTTCGTTCAGGTCCATGGTGAATCGCACACTGCTGGCTATCGCAGTCTTGAAACCGGCAGCGGCTCCTCCGCCCTCAGGCTTGTAGCCAGCCATTCTGATATCCCTACCGATTGTTTGGAAAGCGGCGCGAATGTTCTGCTGCATCTGAACGACCTGTTGCTGGGCGCTGTACGTTTTCTGATTGACCGAATACGCGGAATACACCGCCGCGACGATTATCCCCGTAACAACCATGGCAATCATCAGTTCAACAAGAGTGAAACCATCGCTGTTGCTGCTCACTGCTGGCCGGTTCATTCTCAATAACCTGTTTGATTTATTATTTGATCGAAATATTGCCGGATTTGCTGACGACAACGCTCCGGGTTCTTCCTTTGGTACTGACAAGATGAACTGTCCCAGTGCCAATGGCGCCTCCATTGGCACTCGGAAAGCCGGTTGGCCCGAAGGCAATGGTTGGCTTGTCGTCATCATTGTCGGTAAATGTTAAACCGTCGCCTCCACCTTCTGCCGGATTAAAAGAGACTCCTGCCGGCCAACCTTCCATTCTTGCGATGATAATCTCCCCCGCATCGTACTCGTAGTCTCTGTCTGCATCCGCATAGATAATGAAGGCGTATGTTTGGCCACCAACTGCCTGGTTGAATGTCATCGCACAGTTGACATTTCGCTTCAACGCTTCGCTCTTGGCCTGCATCATCGCCCCATGCGTATCCCGAATTGCTGCATTCAGCCTTATATTGGGCAACCAGGAAATAATGGCCGGAATGGCAATGGCGGCTAGTATACCAATGATTGCAATGACCATCATCAACTCGACTAAGGTAAACCCCAAACGACTTAACCTCCGCCCAGGCCTAGAAGAAGCTCGATGTGTTTGATTTCTCGTTGCCATAATCCCCAATCCGTGGCTTTCTTCTGAACATTGCATCGGACGCCTCCGTTTTTTTTGCACCGTGTGCAATTCAGATTTCAATTAATCGTTGCAAAATTTCAGCCAACTCTACCTACAGGGAATCTTGAAATTTAGCTCAGCAAGCCCCGGTAGCAGTCGTCGGCAATTTTTTTCACAAAGACCATGCTCTTCTGGCATTTGATCCGATCAATTTTGCACCCTGGCGCCGCCTCGCTCTGCGCTCGATGGCGTTCTTTTGCCATCTTACCGCTCTTCGAGCACACTTTACCTGCTTGCAGCCAGAAGCATCCCCATCCGGTCAATGTTGTACGCCAGGTTGCGCAAACCGATTTTCACTCGCGCTCGGGCTATGCCGATCGTACGCAACAGCAAGTTCCCCGTTCTCTGTGCCTGCACACCAAAGATGTGCTCGACCCGCAGACGGATTCTGGACCGTGTCTTGTTGCCTTCCTGTTCTCTTGGCGTCAATGGACGATTGCGGCTCCCCTTTCGTTGGATGTGTTCGCGAAAACCATCCTTGGCGAGACGCTCCAGTCGATCCGCCGATCGATAAGCCGAATCCGCCCAGACAGCCTTGCTCGTATTGTCGGCAAGGAGTTGCTCAAACACATTGCTGTCGTGCAGGGCCGCATCCGTCACCGCATAGCTTCGAATCAGCTTGTGCTTCACATCCACCGAAACGTGGTTCTTGTATCCGTAAAACGACTTGCCGTTTTTCTTGGTCCAGCGCGCATCCACTCTTTTCTTCGCCGCTTGTTCTCGGGCCAGTCCTCCGGGATGTCGCCCTCTTTTATCCTGGCATTTTCCTCCCGGCTGTTGCGCTGCTTGGGTACGTTCACGATACTGGCATCCACGATCTGCCCTTTCATCGCCATGAAACCGTTGGCCCGGAGGTGGGTATCGAAGGTCGCAAACAGATTCTCCACGATGCCGGCCTTGACGAGGTCTTCCCGAAAACGCCAGATGGTGGTGGCGTCGGGAACTTTTTGGCTGATGTACAGACCAAGAAAGCGTCCAAAAGAATGCCGGTCGAGAATCTGAAACTCGGTCGCATCATCCGACAGATTGTACAGCGACTGCAGGATGAGAATCTTGAACAGCAAGATAACATCGTACCCCTTCGGCCCCACAGTGGACTGCCGGCCTTTGTCGCGGGCCTTTTCGAGCGGCGGACGAAACAGCTCCCAGTTGACCGTCTCGTTGATCTTGGCAAGCGGGTCGCCGTTCTTGTCGATTTTGTGCAATCGGTCCTGCAAATCGAAAAAGCCGGGCTGGATCATGGCTGGTCTCCATCGGGTTAGATTGTCGGGCGGCCCCCTTAAAACGATTGAGATCGTAACATATTTACACAAAATCAATAATTTGATATTTAAACTTGTCGCGGGCTACTGCATTTAATTTTCAAGAAACCCTACAGTCATTCTGACTGGCAACTAACCACCTATCCGGCGTCCTTACACGCTTGCCTTCAAAATGAAGGCGCCACTTATAAAAAAAATTTACACTTCTTTGTTGCATTACAAACAATATTTACAATTGTTCTCGCAAGAAAACCATGAGTACGACACTCCGCGTTTAGTGACGCCCTGAGCCTGAGATGCGCGACTTTCGCTTTTTGGTTGTCAACGCTGGGTGTCACAATTCAACATGCACCCCATACTCCTTCAACTTGCTCAACAAGGCCGGGTAACTCAGCTCCAGCAGCTGCGCCGCCTTGCTCTTGTTGCCGCCCGTTGCTTCCATGGCCCGGCTGATCAGCCGTTTTTCCATGATCACTTTCGCTTCCTTGAGCGAATACGTTCCCAGCAAATCGTCGATGCGGCGGCGTTCATCCTTGACGCCAAATCGCTCAGGCAGATGTTCCGGCAAAATGATGTTTTTATCGGTGAGAATCAGCGCCCGTTCCAACACGTTTTCCAGTTCGCGAACGTTGCCCGGCCAAGTGTATTGCATCAGCAGTTCCATGGCACCTGGCGCGATGCCCTGGACGTCGATACCCAGCCGCACAGTGAATTTATCAAGGAAAAAACGGCAAAGATGCGGCAGGTCCTCAATATGTTCCCGTAAAGGCGGAACATGGATATGCATGACGTTCAATCGGTAGAACAGGTCTTCCCTGAACAGCCCCTGTTTAACCCGTTCAGCGAGATTTTTATTCGTTGCCGCCAGTATCCGGACATCGACAGGGTGACTTTTCACCGCGCCAATACGGCGGATCTCCCGTTCCTGCAAAACCCGCAAAAGTTTCACCTGGAGGTCGAGCGGGAGTTCCCCAATCTCATCAAGAAACAGAACTCCCCGGTTCGCCTCTTCAAAAAGCCCTTTCTTCTCTCTCTCAGCGCCGGTGAACGCCCCTTTGACATGGCCGAAGAACTCGCTCTCCAGCAGATTCTCAGGAATGGAACCACAATTGACGGCGACAAATGGCGCGCTGTTGTCCTTGTAGGCCGCATGAATGCCCCTGGCCACCAACTCCTTGCCGGTGCCCGACTCGCCGGTGATCAGAACCGTGGTGTTGTGCCGGGCCACCTTTTCCGCAAGCTGAAAAATTTCCTGCATTGCTTTGCTCTTCCCGACCATGCCGCCAAAGGACCGTTGACCATCGATAGCCTCCAGGTGCGCCTTGAGCTGCCTGTTTTCCTGTCGCAACCGCTCCCGTTCCTCGGCTTTGCGCAGCACCAGCAGAATTTCCTCGAGCTTGAACGGTTTGGAGATGTAATCGTATGCCCCTCGCTTGACTGTTTCGATCGCCTGGTCGATCGTGCCATACGCCGACATCATGATGACCGTAACCGGCCATCGTTTGTTCTGAATCTGCTCCAGGAAGGCCATGCCATCCATCACCGGCATCCGCAGGTCACAGAGCACGAAATCATATCGGTTCCGGCTCATCCGGTCGAGCCCTTCAGCGCCATCAGCGGCGGCATCAACCCTGTACCCCTGCTTGGCGAGCAAGGCGTTCAGCATGTGCCGCATGTTCGCTTCATCGTCGACAACAAGGATTGTCTTCAGCATCGAGGATTGTCGCTCCGGTTAACCTAAAATCGGCAGTTCCGTCACCCCGGCGCAGGCCGGGGTGACGAACGTTTCACATGATACAACTGCACTTTCTGGATTCCGGCCTGCGCCGGAATGACGGTCATCACACAGCATCAGGCAGATAATCTGCCATGCGCTCATCGTTTGTTGCCAACGGTAACAGGATACACACTGTCGCCCCTTCGCCCGCACGACTGTGCAGTTCCATCTGCCCGCCCATGGATTCGACCAAGGCCAATGAGACCGATAAACCGAGCCCGGTACCGGCACCAGGTTCCTTGGTCGTAAAGAACGGGTCAAACACAAGGTCGAGCACATTTGCGGGTACACCGCCTCCGTTGTCTATAATGACGATTTGCAGCATGGGGCTCCCATGATCCGCTGCGGGATGGACAGCAGTGGCAAGACGAATCGAACCGGAGCTTTGATTGTTTCCAGCCTTGATTGCATCCGCGGCGTTCAGCACACAATTTAATATAACCTGCCGCAGCTGTTCACGATCCGCATACACATCGCTTTTTTCCGCTTGCCGGGAAAGATCGAGCCGTATCCCCTTGAGGAAAGGCTGCACCGTCAGGTCTTCGACCATTTCAGCAAGCAGTTCGTGCAGATCGAACCGCACTGGCTCCCCTTGTCCGGTGCGGGCGTAATCCAATAACCGGCGGATCAGGTTGTCAACCCGCTCCAATTCGCGCAGGGCCTTGGCCGTGTATTCAATCCGTTCGCCTTCCCGGCAGTCGTCCATGTGCAGCAATTGCAGATAGCCCTGAACCACCCCGAGCGGATTGCCGATTTCATGTGCCAGCCCGGCCGCCAACCTGCCAACCGAGGCCAGTTTTTCCGTCCGGACCATCTCCCGCTGATTCTCCTGCAACAAGGCGTTCTTGACGGCAAGCTCATCGACCGCCCTGGTCAATTTCTCCTTATCGGCCTCGATCCGCTGCACCATGGCCTGAATGGAGCCAGCCAACTGGCCCAGCTCATTGGCGGGCCTCTCGGCGAGAAAGGTGTGCAAACCATCACTCCGGTAATTCTCTGCCGCTTGCACCATCCGGTCGACGGGCTGCACATAAAATTTCAGGAGACGAAAAAAAGCGAGCGCCGCAAGGATGAACGCATTGAACACTAAATAGGCGGCAATGACTTGCTCTTTATGCCATAAAGACTGCAAAAAACGGGAAAGCGGAATGCCTGCGGCCGCAACCATTAGACGTGCATCCGGCAATGCGACCGGCACGGCAACAGACAAATATCGAGGGGAGAGCAGATCGAGCAGCGAGATGGTGGCAAGAGAAGTTTGTGTCCTTCCCGTATTTGCAGCCGCCGCCACCAGTGTTTGCAGTTCCTGCTGGCAGGCGGCATCCCGTTGCCGACCGGAATGATGTTCGCCGCTCCAATACACGCAACTTCCGGGTGCATCGGCAAGCAACGACCGAAGGACAGGCGGTAAGGATTGCGTGCCGCTCTGGCTTGCGGATGCAGGCGCATTCGCGAGGATCTGTTGCAGTGCTCTGCTTTCGCGGGCCAGGATATCCCTGACCCAAAATGGCAGGATGACAAAATTTGTCACCAGCATGCTGAAGCCGGCTAGGGCCAGGAGCGAGCAACCGAGTGTGAACTTGATGCGTTTCACGGATGAATCTGGGTTAAGGCTTTTATATCTTCCTTACAGTGTGCTCGGGCAAGGAGAAAGGAGGCTGCCTCCACCACCCATTCCGGGGTGATTTGTTGCAGGCAGATGGCATGCTGCGGGCAGGGATTGGTGGAACCGAATCGCGTGCAGGGTGAACAGGTGAGATGCTTATTCAGGACGAGGTGTTGCCGGCCGCGCGGCGCCCATTTTTTTGCAATGCCGGGACCAAAAAGGGAAACCGTGGGTGTACCGAGGCCGACACCAAGATGGAGTACGCCGGAATCGCCACTAATAAGCAAAGTGGCTCGTTCAAGAATAGCTGCTGTTTCTATGAGCGTGGTCCGGCCAGCCAGGTTCAAACCCTCAAGGCCGACTGCCTGAAGAATGGTGTCTCCGGTTGCGGCATCTTGCCCGCCTCCGACCACGATAATCGCGTAGCCTTGCTGGGCGAAACGTACCGCTACCTGGTTAAAGCGATCGGCACCCCATCGCCGTTCCGGAATGCTGGCACCAGGAAAGAGGGCAATGAAGGGGTGCCCCACCAGGGGAGCCAATAGTTGGTTTGCCCGATTTTGGGCCGGGGCGGGTATTGACAGGAAGGCTGCGTCTATCGCGATCGGCGGTTTGATGCCGAGCGGGGCCAAAAGGTGGAAAAAACTGTCGGCCTCGTAGTCGTCATGGGAATACGGAACTGCGTGATGAAAAAGCCGTGCCCGTTCATTGGTGGCAAATCCTATGCGAACGGCCGCACCGGTCAGTCGCGCCACCACGGCGGGAAGCCGGTGATACTGCTCGGTGTCGATCACTAGATCGGGTTTGAGACTTAAGGCGGCCTTGAATTCCCGCACTACATCATAACGCAGCACTTGGTCAACACCGGGGATCAGGGGGAAAACCCCGGCATTCCTCTTTTCTGCCAATACGGTAAGTTTTGCTTGGGGAAATGTCTTTTTGAGTGCCCCAATAGCCGGGGCCAGCAGCACCGCATCGCCAATGCCGCCGGGGCGGATAAGGAGGATGGAGCGAGGCGCGGAACAATCAGCCGATTCCGAAGCAGACGGCAGCACAAATGTCAACAAACGGCCTAGTGACGCGTCAACTTGCTTCATCAAGCGGATGTTCATCCAGTCTTCCCCGTGTACGTCAGCTCAGTGGCCCCTGTGAGAATCCTGTCGACAGCCTCTACCCCTTGCATAAAGCTATGATCCATGTTGCCGACCTCATATTTCCAGCCGCCGAATCGACCCCGTGAATAGACGCCTCTCTCCTCGAGATACGGCTGTATGACCTGGAGTGCCCTGTCGCGCCGCAAGGTCGGCACCGGGTAGGAGTAGGGAATATCGATCAGATATCGACTGACGACCTGCGCCTGTTCCGCCGCCGAAATCATGCCGCTGCGCAGCAACCCCCGCATGGTGTCATCTATGATGGCGCCCTGATCGACCGGTTTGTGCGATGAATAGCTGGTTTCGCACATAAGCGAGAAAAAGCGGCTCGATTCCCCTTGCGGCGCGTTAGCGGGCGAGTAGCGGTGAAAATTGGTGACGCGATAAAACGGCGACGAATCTTCCGGAAAATACATCCAGCAACGCGTGTCGTCGCGTCGGCCGGCAAAGCCAAGCCCCACCACGAAACCGCCATTGTGCACGAGATCGTCCGCGGCCGCGCGCACCGCATCGGGCAGATTCACGCACGAACGCACCAGCAGGTCGAGCGGACTGGTATTGATGAGGATATCGTAGGCCTCCACCCGGCCGTTCTCGAAGGTGACCTGTTTGCGCTCCAGATCGATCGAGCGCATGGCATGATTGAAAACAATCCGCTCGCGGAACTTTTGGGCAATGCCCGCATAGATGGCGCCGGTGCCGCCTTTTCGCGGAAACAAAAAGGTATTGTTGGGCCCCCAGCTCACATCATCGCGCTGTTCGGCGATGTTGCGCTCGATCCGGGCAAGATCGACCACGCTGACCCGCTCGGCGACCCATTCCTTGCTCATCTGCTCCAGGGGAACGGCCCAAACCTTGCGGTTATAGGGCTCCATGAAATACTTGACGATGCCGCTGCCGAACACCGCATCCATCCATTCCCGGAAATTCGAGCTTTCGCCCGGAAGACGCCGCAAGTTCCGCAGACCGGCCACGCATTCCCGCAAGGCCTCATCCGGCAGGTACCGGACATTGTTCTGAAACGGGTACGGCACCCAAGTCTGCAAAAGACGCACCCAGCATTCGCGTTGATGCTCGTAGTAGTCGCTTCCAAGTGCTTCGGCGACTGCCTGGTCAAAATACGTGTAGTGGGAGAACAGGACATGGCCGCCGATATCCCAGGTAAACCCTTGATCGTCGACAA
>Ga0074195_1004362_pt1 | contig 11740 bp, 7 predicted proteins | sample EPASupsiteHSE623_FD_64525 | JGI IMG/M metagenome (GOLD analysis project Ga0074195, IMG submission 64525) | Bioremediated contaminated groundwater from EPA Superfund site, New Mexico - Sample HSE6-23 | ecosystem: Environmental > Aquatic > Deep subsurface > Groundwater > Contaminated ...
AAAGTAAGACAGTTCTTTTCGGCAAACATAGCGCCATCTGGCAGGTCGAGCTTGTAAAGTATTTTCTCGTCCCACTGACCTTTGTTCTCAACAAAAGCATTCTGGGCACTAACCCGAATGCCTGAAATGAGAACAACTAAACATATCAGTGCAATGCGCATTTAAAAATTTTGCTAAATATACGAAAATTTATGAAAAACGGAAAACTAATATTAAGACGAGAGAATAGCTGAAAGGTTGGTTACGTTATATGTGTTGGAAGACCGGAGGCCGGAGACGGAAGATCAGGGCCGGAAATAGCGAATGTTGATGACTTCCAACTTCTGAATTCCGGCTTCGGTCTCCGGTCTCCCGGCTTCCAACAGTTTAATATTACTTAAGATCTTTAATTTTCAACCCTTTTGCAATATACCGTCCCCAGTATCTTGTAAGTGATGTGTAAGTGAACAATACATTGAATACCTTAACATGCATCAGTTTTATGAACAGCCAGTATATCGGGAAGAACAATACTGTTGCAGTCAGAGTCAGAATGTGGTAGTTAAGATTTGTAAATGTAAATCCAAGATATATAAGAGCGTAAAACAGGAGCATTATCCTTGTAACCCATGACTGGATAGACTTTTGAGGACATATGTTTGCGCATCTCATACAGCTTTCGCATGTATATTTCCAGTAAGGCATGTTGTTCATAATCTCAATTGCGTTTACAGGGCAGTATTTTTCGCATATCCTGCAATTATAGCACTTATAAGAAGAGAACAATGTTTTTGCAATAAAGAATCTGCCGCCAAAAACATAAAGGGGAGTGATCCACGAAACCATTAGATCGAACCACATTTGGGTCCAGACAGTATAACGGAAGTATCTTTTACCAGTAAAAACCCTGTTGCACATTTTGCCGACTATTCTTTGGCATCTGGCAGCTATCTTAACATTCCATGATTCTGGATTGGGAGGGAAAAATGATATCCAGCTGTGAGGCATATCCAGCGGAAGAGCTCCTTTTACTTTGTATCCCTTAAGCCAGAACATGAATATGGGGAGCCACTGTGCAAGACCGGTCATGCCCGGAAGGTAGAACTTCCACAGCATCATACCGGCTTTGGTATTTATGAACATCACATCTGCATTACTGATGCGGTGGAAACGCCACATGAATTTAAGCATGATCCATGGAGGAGCAAATCCGTGCGTGGGGTATGTAAATGCAATCAGCGTTTTTCCATCTTTCTGTTCAGTGTCAACAATGCTGTTTTTTTCTATAGACTGAATTTGTGTTGCAATATTATTCTCTTCACCTTTTTCCTTTATCCATTTAGCGGCAGACAGGGCGTTGCCGGTGCCGGAGAAATAGTATATATGAAGGTTATTATAAAATCTCACTGGTTGAATAAAGGTTTAAAATTAGGGAATAAATCTGAAAAATAAATCAGACAAAGGAGGTACAAATAAACTATTTATCTGATTATTCAATTATAACAGCTTTGCCGTAAAAAAGCATGTTTGAACCCTCAGTAAGGGTTAATAGGTAAATTCCGGGAGGCAGATCACCTTTTTCAAAATTAAGCTCCCTTCCGCTTAACCCATTTATTTCTTTAACAGGTTTCCCTGTTGTATTATAGATAGTAAGTGTTGCATTGTTGCAAATGTCATCTAATGAAATCATTGAATTATAATAGAAAGGATTAGGATAAATCCCATGATTGTATTCTGATTCTACAATCTCAGTCATCACGGGAAAACCTGCTGAACATGAAGTATCAACGTTTGCCGGACCTGAAAGTAATGGCGAATAGTATACTACGGAATAATTTGCATCATCGAAATAATCGAAAATAACCTGATTGATATGAGATGTGTTAGTTGTTCCCCAATAGTTACTGTCGAGGTGACTGTCGGGTGAGCCGTATGGGACGTTATTGTAGAATTCATATTGAGACAATGGGTTATTCAGATTGTTGTTTTTGAATTCCAGATTATAACTGCCGCCAGAATTGGTAACAGTCAAATATGCAATATATTTTGAATTGTTGTTAAGGAAAGAGTTGTTTTTGATAATCATTGAAGGAATTCCAAAGATAATTACATTGAACTTACAGCAATACCCGTTTGGACAACTGTTGTTTTGAATAATATTATTTTCGAATTTGGTTGTTTGTGTACCTGTGTTCCCTTCGATATTTGTAACAACTACACCATACTGGTCACTATTGGAATTATTCTCGAATATGTTTTTGGTAATACTTCCAAAGGAGGTTCTCAACCAGATTATTCCATTGGCGCCGTCTAATGTGTTCGAATTAAATGTGTTGCATTTAACTGAATCGTATGAGCCATGTACATAAACCAAACTGCTTGATCCGGAAGCAGTGTTGTCGGTAAAGGTATTATTTGAAATTTTACTGTAACTGCCATCCAGGCTTATCATTCCGTTTGATCCTATTGCTGAATTATTTATAAAAGTATTATCTTTAATTTCAGAGTTGTCGCCCAGAACATGTATCATTCCGTTACTTGTGTTGCAGGTATTATTATTGAATACGTTTTCAATGATTTTATTTATACAACCATCATTAAAGAAAATCGCTCCCTTGCCTGTGTTTCCGTAAAAGTAGTTTCTATTAATAATAGCTGTACAACCAATTGAACCTTCTGAAAAAATTCCTCCACCTGTATTATTCAAAATTGAATCATTTGTCAGCCTTAAGCCACACGAAGTTGTTGTGATGTTTGAAAAAGAAAGGCCGTAAGTATTACAACTTTTTATCAGGCATGAATCTACAACGCAGGATGTACCCTGAAAGTATATACCACTGCTGTAACTGTAACTGAAACTGCAGTTGCTGAAATACGGGGATGAATTTACAACATGAATAAGACCATATCCAAGGCCACCACCATATTTAACATCACAATATTTCATAACAGAACCTGAAAGATAATTTCCGTTTACATCAAAAACAGCATTGTCAGAGTAGTCAGAAAAATGGATCTTTGCCCAGTATCCGTTTGTTGGTGTTGTCTGGTTGGATGTGAATACTATCCTGTTTGCAGAAGTTCCTATTGCAATAAGTTCTCCATCTATCTGAATTGCTTTGTTTGCGTCGAATTTTACAATTACTCCCGGCTCTATTGTCAGGGTGCTTCCCTGAGAAAGCAGAGTATTGCCAGTTATTATATAAGGCGATCCAGCCAGCGTCCATGTAGTGTCTGTAGAAAGAAAACCACTAACATAGGTCTGGGACGAAATTTTTAAAGAAAATAATGTAACTGTAATAATCAGAGAAAACGTAAAGAGATGTTTCATAAATTAAAAAATTAATCTGTTATAAAATTATGAAATATTTTTTGCATTGATGCAATTTTGATCAAATAGTTGCTTCACATTGTTAAAACATAGAATGACGGGGTCTTTCAGCTCTTAATTTCCGACCAGTTTTGTAAATAAGTTAAAGTTCCGTAAAAGGAAATATTAAATATCTTTCTGCATCCACACAACATCCATCAGCTTTCCTTTCTTTTTAAGAACTTTTTCGAATCTTCCACATTCGCGGAAACCGTGCTTGCTGTGAAATGAAATGCTTTGTGTATTTTCAGAGGAGATGCTAGCCAGTATGGTTTTGATCCCTTTCTGTTTTGCACCGGTTATAAGCATATCCAGTGCTGCTTCTCCTATACCTTTTCCGGTAAAATCCTTATGTATGAAATACGATATTTCTGCGCATTCCCTGAAAGTAGAAAAAGGGTTGTAGGCACGAATAAAACAGAAACCGGCAACCTTATCATCTGCAAAGATTGTATATGCAGGATAGTCCATTGTCATGTCGAGCAGTTTCTTGAAAAATTCTGTCGGAAGGGCTTTGTCGGGGTATGCCGAAAAACCGTTTTCGATGTAATAATTAAAGATTTCCATTACTTCGCTGCCATGAATGGCAGACATGGGTTCAAAGCGAATATTCATAGTATTCCGGGTTATCATCATTTCCATTGGCAGATATTTTATCCCGTTCTCTTCCTTTAAAGATGAAATTGCTTTAAAACCCATTTTTTCATAAACAGGGATCGAGAATGGGGAAGCATGTACAAAGAATTTTCTAAGTCCGGGATCTCTTTTTATGCATTCAATAACTGCTAAATCAAACAGAGTTTTTGCAATTCCTCGCCCCTGATATTTCTTATCTACAAATAAAAGGGAGATGTATGAGTTATCCCTTATCTCGATCATTCCTGTAATTATATTATCGACAGTAGCAACCCAGAGGTTATTCTGTTTTTCCTGTCTGGCTGCTATCTTTTCGGGGCTTATCCAGTCGTAAAAAAATCTGTTTCCTTCTTCAGAATAGTCAATTGCTACAAACTCGTCAAATACCTTTTTTATAAGATCGCAAATATCTTTTTCATGACCCCTGATATATTTTTCTATTTTAAAGTCTTTCATTTTCAATGTATAAAGCCGGTTATTTTATGAAATTCAAAAATAATAAAATTAATACAGGCTATAAAGATGTTTTTAAACAAGCCTGAGAAATGTAATTAAAAATTATTGGTTTTTAAAGGGGTTGAAACTTCTTCTGGTTTCAAGAATTAGATCAATAGCACAATCCTTTGCATTGTCAGCCGGCACAATATAATCAGGAATAGTGCCATGTATGTCGTTGTCGGTTGCTCCGTAGTTGTAAAAAAGTTTGTACGAGACCCCGAAATACATTTTTGTATTCGGAAGATATTGAGAGATTACATCGCCAAAGAAAACAGCCAATCCGCCTGTTTCTTCTCCCACAACAGTTCCCATCTTGAAATATTTAAAGGCCCACGAAAAATCAGCAGCAGATGAAAAAGTGAAATTACTGGTAAGCAGATAATAATTTCCTGTATGCCTTAATTTATTTTTGCGCAGCGGGATCAGGTTATCGTCTTCATAAGTTTTTATACCTACTTTTTTGCTGCATTTTATATGGTTCTCTTTGTATGAACTGATCTGTCTGGGGCTTGTTTTTACAACTGTTTTTCCAAACTGTTTAAAAGGCACACGAGAGATATATTGAAAGAATTCATCTCCGAGAGCTGAATTCCCGCCTCCGTTCTGGCGGACATCAATAATAATATCGATTATGTCTTTTTCTTTTATAACTGTATAGGCTGAGTCCAGAAATTTTCTGAACTTCTTCAGATCAACAAAGCTTACAAAATCAATGTATGCTATCTTTTTTTCATCATCTATCGAAAGAGAATAATTCTTATAAGCAGTGGTGGTCTGTGAAACGGGCTTATATCTCTGGGAATACGAGACTCCACGAACAAATTTTGTGTAATCGCTATTCTGATATATGTATCTTACAACAAAAACCGAATCCCTGTAAATTGAATAGAGCAGTGGAGTGAATGTGTAAGCAAGAACGGCAGCTTTAAAGAAAGGTCTTTCGCCACTGGTATACTGAAACATTTTTTCGGTTATTGAAGATATCTTTTTGCCGTTAATTTCGATTATTTTTGCTCCGACAGGTATCGTGTTGCCAGATTCGGAGTAATCATTGATTACAACTGCAGATGAGTCATCTTTCATTATATCAACAGCGAAAGGGAAGAGTTTTATATGGGGATAATTGAGTTCGTTTCTGGGAAAAAACATTGAGGTATGTCCGTCGCCTATCCTGACAACCAAAGGTGCGATAAGGTTGTAGAAATCTATAATATTCATTGAATCCTTAATATGCCTTTTAATCATATTCAGTTCATATTCGAATTCCGGTTTGTTTATATTCGCATACATATTGGGGTGTATGCTGTTTATTATAGAATACAGGCTGTCGGCATCGTTCAGAAGTTCCTGCCTGTGAAAAAATTTCTGACCGGAACTGATATTATAAAACAGCGGGATGGAAATCAGTAATACAAAATATCTTTTCATTTCAGTATTTTCATTTTTCGAAAGTAGAAAATTTATTGTTCTCTTTCAACTTTACCTCTGTTATATGAAAAATAGATACCGGCAGAGCTTATTATTGCAAAAATAATGAACGCCCATTTTACTGCTTTTATAAACAGATCATTTGGGACAGTCTCTATTGCCTGAGTTCCGATTATACCTGCAAAGAAAAGGGTGGCGATTGTCATGCTGATTATCTGTCCCAGTACCCTCATTGTGGCAGCTGTTCCCGATGCAAGACCATACTGATTTCTGTTAACAGAACTCATTATCGTATTCATATTGGGTGATGAGAAAAGTGCAAAACCAAGACCAACCCACATTAGCATTATTATCATTAACCATTCGGGTGTTTCGGTTGTGAGAAATGCAAAAGCCACGAGTCCAATTGTACACATTGTCATACCTGTTGTTGCAAGATACCTTGAATGAATTTTATCTGAAAGTCTGCCTGCTACCGGAGAGAAAAGAGCCATCATTATCGGTTGTGCAATTAGTATAAGACCGGCATCGCGTGGCGAAAGTTTGTGTATTTTCTGAAGATAGAGGCTTAGAAGAAAAACGATCGCATAAGTTGCACTGTAATTTATAAGGGCTGCCATGTTTGAATATGCAAACAGGCGGTTATGCGTAAGCATTTTGGTTTCAATAACGGGAAAAGCAGACCTGTTCTCGATGAACCAGAAAACAATAAGTGCAATTGCACCTCCGCCCATAAGAGCCCATCCCAGCGGCTTTGGGATCTGAGACGAACCATAAACAAGAGCAACAAGCCCCAGCATATAAACCACCGAACCTTTAAGATTTACTTTTCTATTTGTATCAATACAAGGTTCGTCTTTACCAAGATATAGAAATGTTAAAACTGAAGTTATTATTCCAAGTGCAGATGCAACAAAAAATATTGCCCTCCAGTCGAGATACTGGGTTATTATTCCTCCGGCAAATGGTCCAACTGCCAACCCCAGATAAACCGAAGAAACAGAGAATCCAAGTACCCGTCCTCTTTGCTGGGGAATAAAAGACGAAACAAGTATTGCCGGCCCTGTTGTGCTTGTGAGCGAAGCTCCCATTCCCTGAATGAAACGGAAAACAATAAGCCAAATACTGTTTGCAGATAGTCCGCACATTAGTGACGATATTGTAAAAATAATTACTCCGGTTTTAAACAGACGGCGTATTCCTGTAAGATCACCGAATCTCCCTACCGGAAGCAGGAACATGGCTGCCGCCAGAAGAAAAGCTGTAATGACCCAACTAAGTGAAACAGCATCCAGACCGAAATCTTTCTCAATTGCAGGTAGTGCAATATTAACCGAAGAAATCAGAAATGTTCCCATGAAAGAGGTTACAGCAACTGTTATCAGGATCGAGATCTGTTTTCCGGTGAAACCCATTAGTGGTTTATTATTTTTCGGGGAGGAGGGGTGTATTTTCCAATGAACTCAACGATATCTGCTTTAAGAGTTTCAAAGTCAAAGTCTTTCAGGTAGAGTTCGTTTTTAATAATGGTACTTGTTTCAAAATCCACATACCCGTAGATGAAATAATATGGCAGGGTGTATTTGAGCTCGTCGTGATGAACATGATCGCTTAACACAAGCTCAACCAGAACATCTTTTTCACTTTTAAGGATTTCTTTTAAAGTAAAGTCGTACACTTCTTTTGGAATAGCAATAACAATAAGATATTTCCCGTATTTTCGGTAAAGCTGCAACCGGTAATTCAGGTCAACCAGATCAGGTGAAACCTCCTGAGAAGTATTGTAAAGACTGTCTGCGAATTTAAAGCCTGTTTTATTAATACTCTCAGCAGTCTCCTTACTATAGGTATAATGAATCAGTACCTTTGAGTCGTTTAGTTTTGACTGAAGAAAGCTTACAATTGTTTCGGGAATATTTGTTTTAATTACCGGAGCGCCCTTTTCATCGTACAATACAGCACCTTTTTTTTCAGAGGTTATGGTTCCAGAAGAGTTTTTTTCTTCAGAAGCAGTATTTTTTCCACGACGGAAGAACATTATTAGCAGAATTATTAAAGCGGCAACTGCTATAAGTAACAGAATTATAATTATTACAAGGTTGCCCATATAACCTGCCAGTCGTTATTTTATTTCAGTAAATCAAAACCAAAGATATATAGAATTCGGAATATTTATGCCTGGTTAATTTTTAATGAACTTTGTATTTATCAAGCCTTCATCTGTTAAAATCGTTACGAAGTAAAAACCATCTGGTAAATCCGAAATATCAAGTCCGGAATTTTCACTGTATGATTTATATGATTTTATCAGCTGACCTCTGGGGTTAAAAAAGTTTACCTCATTGACTCCGGAAAAATCAACAGTAATAGTGTTGTTGCCAGGATTAGGATATAATGTAAAAATTTCAGGAAGCTCCTGGTCGTCGATACCTACAAAATAGTTAAATTTTGCAGAAAAGATATTCTGGTCGTTCTTTCCAGGGAAGTTGCCAATAGGATTAAAATAAATTAAATGACTGCTGAAATTCCCTGAAACGTAACCATATCCTGTAGGATCAACAACAATTGAATTTGCAATGTCATCATCTGATCCTCCAGTATATTCTGCCCATTTCAAAATTCCGGAAGAGTCATATTTTATTATCAACATATCTTTCCCTCCATAATTAAACAAGGCATTTGATCCTGCAATAAAGTCGGTACCTTCGAAAACACCTGCAGCAAATACGTTCCCGTTTCCGTCAAGGTCAATAGAATTAAACCTGTCATTTTCTGAACCTCCTTCTGTTATAGCCCAAATGAGGTTTCCAGAAGTATCATATTTTAAAATAAAGACATCGCTGAAGCCAGGATTAACGTTATTGATAGTTGTATTATCTGAAGTTAACCCCGGACTATAATAGTAACCGGCAACAAATATATTTTCATCACTGTCTGTTTTAACAGAACCTGCAAAGTCGTCACTAACTCCATCAACAGATTTGGCCCAAAGAATATTACCATTATTGTCGTATTTTGAGATATAAACATCTGCTGTAGTGTCGGTACTTGTGTTTTGTAATAATATTGTATTTATGGTAAGATTACGACTTGTAAAATAACCTGTGTTAATTATGCTGCCGGATTCATCAAAAGTTATTGAACCTGAATGATCATTACAATCACTACCGGCGCTTTCAGCCCATATCATATTGCCATTATTACTGAACTTTGCAACAAAGAAATCGTTGCCTCCATTATTAATAAACGACGAACTTCCAATGTTAAAGACCGGACTGGTGAAGTTGCCGGTAAGATAAACATTCCCTGAATTGTCAACTGCCACAGAAGGATCATTGTCATTGCCGCTTCCTCCGGCATTAATAGCCCATAAGATGTTTCCGTTACTGTTGAATTTTGCAAGAAAAATATCGGCAGTTGTGTCAGAAGCCGTATTTGTAAGCACAATAGAATCAAAACTTAAAAGAGGACTAGTAAAATACCCTGTCAGATAGATATTTCCTGATATATCTGTAGCAACCGAGGTTGCATATTCGTCGTTAATTCCACCAGCTCTTTTACCCCAGATGACATTTCCGCTGTTGTCTTGTTTTAAAAGTAAAATATCTGTTGTGTTATCCTCAGTATTTGCACTTTGCAGAGTGGTGGTGCCAAATGTAATTGAATTCGAAAAATACCCGGCAATATACAAGTTACCATTGTTATCATAGGTTTCAGAAAGAATTCCGTTTATTTCGGTATTTTTTCTGTCAGATTCCCAAACCATATTCCCGGTGGTATCGTATTTGGTAATTGAAAATGAATATAAATATCCCCCCATTAATAGGTGCGAATTTCCGAAATGGTCGGCAGCAATTCCGATCGTTGAATTATAATAATAAACTATTCTATATTTTGCCCATTGTATATTTCCGTTATTGTTGAATTTTGCGTTAAAAAAAAGTGGAGAACCCGGAAAAGGATTAGTAATAGTCAATGTATCTAAATAAAGATTTTGTTCACTTGCTTCTCCGGCAATGTATATGTTCCCGGATTGATCAGAATCTATTGATAATATAATTGCATTTGTTTTTTTTGCCCAGATCACATTTCCTGCTGCACTGAATTTAGTAAGAAAGTAGTTGGCATTGGGATACGATTTTGTGAGGGTATCCTGATCAAAGGTAATAAATGGACTGGAGAAAGAACCTGTAAGATATGCATTACCAGAATCGTCCAATGCTACGAAGCTATCATTTTCAAAAAAAGGACCACCTGTTCTTTTGGCCCATTGCAAATTGCCAGAACTGTCGTATTTTGCCAGATAAATGTCGTTTTCGCCAGCGCTGGTAAGAGTATAAGAATCAAAGATAATGCTTGGGCTTAAAAAACTTCCTGTAATATAAGCATTACCTGAGTCATCCACGGCCATTGAATTTACGTAATCCTCGTATGTTCCTCCTGCTTTTTTTGCCCATAATATGTTGCCATCAGGATCATATTTTGCCAGAAAAATATCGCCGGAGCCAGTGCTGGTATTAATTAATGTATAGGGACCAAGATTAAGAACAGGAGAGTTAAAATAACCGGCAATAAAAACATTACCGTCATGATCTGCATCAACAGAGTTATAATGACCGACGTACGATCCTCCAATAGCTTTTGCCCACAGAATATTTCCGTCCTTATCATATTTTGCAGCAAATAATGGACAATGTCCTGTGTCTGATATTGAAATAGAACCAAAGTTCATTGTGCCTCCGCAGAATCCGCCCAATACCAGCACATTTCCTGAATCATCAACAGATAATGATGTTACTGACTCAGATCTGGTACTTCCGGCAGATCTTGCCCAAACAACATCTCCGTTACTGTTATATTTTACAATGAAAATATCACCGGTATCTGCATCTGTTGTATTGCATAATGTGGCTGATCCGAAAATAAGAAATTTACTGATAAAACTTCCTGATATGTATGTGTTACCGGAATCATCGTCTGCAATATTGGTATAAAACGTTTTATTTTCAGCCCCTCCTGTTTTTGCCCAAAGCCACCATGGTGATTGAGCGCTAGTAAGTTTAATGGAAAATACAAACAGAACAGAAAGGATGAATAATTTTTTTCTCATAATAATGTTTTAATAGAAATGATTTAACAAAAGTAATTTATAAAGATACAGGAAATTCTATACATTTTGAATTAAATCAGAAAATATTGCAAATTGTTTGGAAATGAGAGCTGAATTATTTATTTCAGTTTCTTTACAATTCCGGACATTCTTGATTCGATATAATCCATATCCGCATCTGTAATATCGTTATGAAGCACAAAACGGATGTTTTTGTACTCGTGCGGGTATGTAAGTATTCCGTTATCTTTAAGCAGATCCACGAATTTGTCCTCAACACCATTAATTTTTGAATTAATTTTCAGAAAGACCATGTTTGTCTGGACTTTTTTTACATCGATATTAAAGATATCGTATCTGCTGAAGATCTCAGCCAGTCTTTTTGCTTTTGCATGATCTTCACCAAGTCTTTCTGTCATTTTGTTTACAGAGATAATGCCAGGTGCGGCAAGGACACCCACCTGCCTCATTCCGCCTCCCATAAGTTTTCTGAGCCGGCGTGCCTTAAAGATGAATTCTTTTGTCCCGACAAGCAGAGAGCCAACAGGAGAACAGAGTCCTTTAGACAAGCAGAACATAACGGAGTCGGTATATTTTGCTATTTCCTTTACGTCTGTATTAAGGAATTCGGCAGCGTTGAATATTCTTGCCCCGTCTAGGTGGACCGGGATGTTAAGCTTTTTTGCACCGGAGTATACCTTCTTCATTTCATTAATAGG
>Ga0074195_1004363_pt1 | contig 11739 bp, 14 predicted proteins | sample EPASupsiteHSE623_FD_64525 | JGI IMG/M metagenome (GOLD analysis project Ga0074195, IMG submission 64525) | Bioremediated contaminated groundwater from EPA Superfund site, New Mexico - Sample HSE6-23 | ecosystem: Environmental > Aquatic > Deep subsurface > Groundwater > Contaminated ...
TTTTTCCGCCAACAACGTCGTGACCATGGAATGTCCAGTCTTTTTTCTCGTCGCCCCACAGTCGTGCGCGCGGTTTGCCGACATCGTGTAAAAGCGCAGCCATTCTGACGTGAAGTGGCCATTCCCTTTCTGCGGCGTGGTTGAGTGCGCGCAAGCAGTGTTCCCATACTTCGTAGATATGGTCGCTGTTTTGTTTGATTCCGAGTCCCTCTTCGATCTCCGGAGCAAATGCAGAGAGTAAACCAAAGCGGTGTAAGAGATTCATGCCGCTCATTGGGTTGTCCGATAGAAGTATTTTAGAAAACTCGTCGCGGATTCGCTCGGATGAAATGTCTTTGAGAAGATGTGCGGTGTCCCCTATTGCTTCACTCGTGTCCTTATCAATCGTAAAAGCCAATTCTGAAGCGAAACGAACAGCTCTGATAGTTCTGAGTGCATCCTCCTCGAATCGCTCCTTGGCGAGCCCTACAGCGCGAATGATGCCACGTGAGAGATCGACTCTCCCCTCGCAGATGTCTTTTATCGTGTCCGTTTCAATATCGAGTGCAATCGCGTTCATTGTGAAGTCGCGTCGCTTCAGATCTTCGTCGATTGTTTCGACAAACTTCACGTCGTCGGGATGACGATTGTCGCTGTACTTCCCTTCTGTGCGATACGGCGTGACTTCGATGAGTTTGAGTGAGTCGTCGTGTGGCTCGTCGATAACGATTCCAACCGTTCCAAACTTGTTTTCGTAGACAGTATGTTCAAATAGAGCCTGGATCTGCTCCGGTTTTGCGTTTGTGGTGACATCCCAGTCCTTTGGTTTGCGCCCGATATAGAGGTCTCGTACGCATCCGCCGACGATATACGCCTCGAAACCGCCCTCCTTCAAGGTTTTCGTTACATGTGAAACTTCTTTCGGTATTTGAAATGTGGCCATGATGCTTAGAAAATGGGCAGGAAGGGACTTGAACCCTTACGAGATCGCTCTCATACGCTCCTGAAGCGTACGCGTATACCAATTCCGCCACCTGCCCACTTAGTATAATATTGTACTGATTTGCAGTTTTCCACAAGGAGTATTTGAACCACTAATGATATAATTTTGTAATGAGACAGCGGGTTTATGAACGCCACGAGGCAATAAGATTAAGGAAAACGGGCCATAGTTATAAGGAAATCTCAAAGATTCTCAGTGTTTCAAAGTCTTCCCTTTCAGGATGGTGTCGGAATATACAATTATCAACCGATGAGGCTGATAATATTTATTATCGACTCAAGGCAAAAATTATTGAAGGCAGATTTAATACATGCCTGACAAACAGAAAAAGGCGTCTGCAAAGAGATGTTCAGGCATCCAACGAGGCGATAGAAGAGTATGGACGGTTCACGAATGACCCATTATTTGCTCACGGTGTCTGTCTTTATTGGGCAGAAGGCTCAAAAGCTAATCGACAGTTTTCATTCATAAACTCTGATCCGAATATGATCAGGGTTATGGTTCAGTGGATTGAAAAGTATTTGGGGGTATCTCGTTTGGATTTATCTGTCCGGGTAAGTATGCATCGTGTGTATGAAGGCGAGAAATGCGAAGAATATTGGTCAAATATAGTTGGAATTCCATTAGATCGGTTGAGCAAAACCGTATACAAACAGTCCCCACATGAATTTAAACGCAACCCCAGCTATAAGGGGTGTTGTACGTTGCGCGGAGTGCCAGTTACGTGCTTTGTGAAGATGATGGTGTGGCAAAAAATGATGATTGAGGCTATACTACAAAAAGATATTGTGCCCGTGGCTCAATGGATAGAGCACCAGGCTTCGAACCTGGGGGTTGGGGGTTCGAATCCCTCCGGGCACACATTAGACGAAGAGAACAAAACGGTATAAAATGTTCCCAGTGTAGTGGTATTGCGGGTATAGTTTAGTGGTAGAACGACTGGTTGCCAATCAGTAAGCGCCGTTTCGATTACGGCTACCCGCACAGTGTTTGATACTCTCGTATCCCTCATTTTTGTCCCCAATGTCCACAAAACTGTGGATAACTCTGTGGATTGTGTGTATAAAGGACGACTTTTGTCCTAAAAGTTCAGAAATAGTGAGTAAGTGTTTCACGTGAAAACAGATAAACAGATAGTTGGACAAATAGGCGAGGATGCTGTCACGATGTTTCTCATGAAACAAGGTTTTCGTATCGTTGAGCGAAACTATCGCGAAAAGTGGGGAGAGCTTGATATTGTGGCAGAGAAGTCAAAGATTCTTCATTTTGTGGAAGTTAAGACCGTTTCATGTGAAAGTATGCCGGGAGACAGAAAAGTCGAATGTGTTACACAAGAAACACCTGTACTTGGTCCCGCCGATCAAATGAACCACGGAAAGCGGCAAAGAATGAGGAGAATCATAGAAACATACCTATTGGCGGAGAAAGTTTCAGATGAAACACAGTATCAGGCTGATTTAGCCATGGTGTGGCTTGAAAAGGGGACAATGTCTCCAAAGATCGAGATGTTGTGGGACATATTGCTTTAGTGGTATGATATAGGACAACGTGTCCGATATGCGGAGATGAAGTTTTTCTTTTTATCTGATACACTCTTTTGGTACGGGCTGTAGTGTAACGGTAGCACGAGTCTTTTGGGAAGATTTAGTCCGAGTTCAAATCTCGGCAGCCCGAACGAAGTGAGGGATGACGAGTGGGAAGGGGTCGGGAAACGGGAGTTTCCCGTGTCGGAAGATAACAGAAACCGAGGGTTTCTGTGGAGCGCGAAGCGCGACCGGTAAGCCCGAAATGAGCTAGTAATCCTCGCAATTTTTGTGAGTTGGTGTAATCTCAGAACAGAAAGGGGGTTTTCGATATGATGCCGGACAAAAACTGGCGCGAGGAACAGAAAAAGGAGAACAAACTGGTGAAGCCGCCGCCCGAAAATGATTTCATGGCTCTGTGGCGCAACGTGCTCCTGCATTCTGTGCTATCGCATGAGTACCGGGTCACAGATCTCATGAAGGCGGTACGGGAGTTTGATGGTGAAACGCCGTTTTCCGTGCATGCGATCTGGTGCGCGGCGACGATCTTGCACGACATCGTGCTTCCACGGAACGTTCGTTTCGTGGGTGCTATCGTGCTTTTGCAACATGATCTGCTTGAAGACACGACGTCAGAGGTCTACTTTCGCTGTAGTCCCGGGATTCGTCACATCGTGCGCGAGATGACGTTTCTGGGAGGAAACGCGGAAGAACGCGAGAAATTACCGGGATGTCGGCCGCTCGTAAAGCTTCTGAAGCTCTACGACAAGGTGTCGAACTACCTGCATCGTCTTCCGTCAGGATGCGATGCGCAGGCCGAAGAGCAGGAGCATATCTCCTGGCTTGCCGAAGAGGTGGATGGTGTCTATCCAGGCACCTTTATCGTTGCGACTGTCCGGTCGCTCATGATGTGAGAAATGTGGTGTATATACTGCGACTCCGGTCCCATGCGACCGGAGTTTTCTTTTCTATGTCATATCACGTACTATAATACGTGATATGGATACAAAATTTGCAATCGAGTTTGAGAAATCGGTTCGTTTTTTGGTTACGAATCTACCCGAAACTGAAGAAGACAGCAGAAAACCCATACTTTTTCACAATATTCAGGTAGGTGAATTTCTTTACAATAGCAACTATTCTCGGGATATAGTTTTAGCTGGATTATTACATGACACTTTGGAATGGTCTCACGCCAATGAATCTGAAATAGTTTCGTTTTTTGGTGAAAATGTTTTGCGGTTAATCAAGGCGTGTACGAAAAACGACACTATCCAAGACAAGAATGAAAAGACTCGCGAACTGATATCTAGATGCGTAAAAGAAGGGGAAGATGCACTTGTGGTCAAGTCCGCTGATATTTTAGACAGTTTTCGGTGGTACGCGGAACAAATGAACGAAGGAGAGATTCAGTATTGTGTAAGGAATGCGAGAATGATTCTCGAACTCAAACCCGCGCAATTTGAGGATAAAATTTTTTCGGAATTAGAAAATTGGCTGATCAGGTATTCATGAGTTTTCGTAATTCCGCATTTGCATCAATTTTCATGCTGTTTTCTTTGATAAAGGTAAAAAGGGGAGTGAAAAATTGAATTAGTTCAGGGCTTTTTATTTCATACGCAAGCTTTTCGTTGTGAACGATAAGTATGAGGGTGTCTCGAAAAAGCAAAAAATCAGTCGCATTGTCAATGTGTTTTTCGTCGATGGTGTGTACTGATGTGGATCTTCCTTCGAACTGTTTAGCCCAGGATACTCCCCAGACCCTGAACATCGAGGCGAAGTAGGTGTTTGGTAAAATTGCGTCAACAATAATTTTGTTTTCCTTAATCACGGTGTTGAGTTCATTGACACCCTTTATTCCAAAGATGTTTTTGTAACTTTGTGCTACGTTGGTGCTTTGTATTGAAAGTATTCGTTCTCCCGTATGCGATTCGAATACATGTCTCAGGAGATGCGCGATAGCTGATTCTCCGATATGTACCGTGAGCGGTTGGTCCTGTTTTGGCAGTAGATATAAATGTTTTTCCTGTTCCAAAATTAACGTATTTTTTGCCGAGTCCAGTAGTTTAAGGATCTCATCTTTGTTTGTGCGATGCCAGATTCGTTTACCTTCGATGACCTTTGAATAGGCGAGACCGCGTTTTTTGAGACAAAGTAGGACATTGTAGACAGTTGGACGTGATATTTTTGAATCTCGTGCGATTTCGAGCGGAGTGCTGTGTGATCCAAGGCTTTCAAACACCCCCTCTTCTTTAGTTGTGAACCCAAATAGAGATGCTTCTTTCGTTGGAGTTTTCATGTTGGAAGTATAATATGTCAAAAAAGTTGACATGACAAGAGGACTAAATACTATGGAAAATAGGTATATAATGTGCGTTAGATATAAAGAAAGAAAATAATATACTGTCAAGTCAGGATGAGATATACTGTACGCAGAACAAAAACGTGAAAAGAGGAGGCGTGTCATGAAAGTCCGGGCCATTCTTGAAGCGGATGAAACAATTGTGTGCGATGCGAAAGACGACACAGTTCAGGGTGCCATGGAAACGATTAAGTCGCTTTTTATGGAATATCTGATAATGAATGCTCGTGTCTATGTGGAGTGGTGCGGGTTTTCGATACCCCTTCCTGCGTTTTGTGGGAGGCCATCAGGCATACCGGATGGGTACGAGGAATACATCATCGAAAGATCCCGAAACGGTGCGGTGTTGGGATGGGTGTACCTTGCGCTTCCTCGAGGAGAGACGAGCTGGTGCCAAGGGAGCTGGGAATATAAGTTCATTCCAAACAACTCCTTCGTGTTCTGCAAAATGGATGATTGGGGTCATTGTGACCTCCTGCCATTTGACAGCATGCAGTTCGACTCTGCAAAGGAGGAATGGGTTTAGGTCGAAATCCTGAACGATTGCGAAATGAATGTACGGAATTTGGCAGGATTGTATACATAGGTTTGTTTACGTGTGTGCCGCCCCGATAACTATCGCGGGCGGTTTTCTTTTTATGCAACAGCGTGCAATACTTTTCAGATGAAAACTGTTGCGATAAAGCGGTTTGATGGGGGATTGCCGCTTCCGGAATACAAAACAAAAGGTGCGGTGGCGTTTGATCTGTACGCGCGCAAAGATGTGGTGATAAAGGCGGGGGAGGTGGGGTATGTGCCACTCAACGTGGCGGTGGAGTGTCCGAAAGGGTATTTTTTTGTGCTTGCAGCACGGAGTTCGACTCACAAACGTGGGATCATGCCTGTGAACGGCATTGGAATAGGGGATGAAGATTTTTGTGGCGATGACGATGAATGGAAGCTTGCGGCGCTGAACTTTACGAAAAAGACAGTGAAAATCGAGCGTGGCGCACGTATCGCGCAAGGAATGTACGTGAAGTTTGAACGCGCAAAGTGGAAAGAGGTAAAGAAAATGAAGGCGAAGACGCGCGGCGGGATTGGATCGACAGGAGGGCATAGGGGAAAATAATAAGAAAAACCGCTTCGATAATTTAATCGAAGCGGTTTGTGTGGTGTTTGTGTGAGTGGGTTACCAGCGCCGTTCCACTGGCCTGACCTTGCTCACCTTGGTCACGGTGACCGGGTGGACGCGCGTTCCGTACGGCGCGTTGCGCACGTTCCGCGAACGCAGTTCGTCCGCGACCCTTTCGGCTTCCCGTTCGGTCGCGTAACAGACACCTTCCTCGAATTGATAGTTCGAGAGGCAACGAACCTCCCAAACGTACTCGGTATCCTGCATCCGTGACACCTCCTTTTCTGGTGAATGCCGGTTCCATTTCTAGCCTTACCGGTGGCCGAGCAGTACTTACTTCCTTGCAATCGGAAGCTTTCTTGCGATCGTTTCGAGCTTGATCCTGGTGCAGATGTACGCGTTCCGCGTTTTTTCGAGCCTTTCGTACCTTCTCGAGTCGGAACATTGTTCCATCTTTTTCGCGAGCTCTACTTCGGCCTGCTTAATGAACTCGATGATTATGTCCAGGAGGTCTTCACACCCATCGGGCAATTCCTCGCCGTGCACGAGATCCGAAGCGATCCAGCTAATTTCAGGACCAAAGTCACTGCAGCTAAAGGAGAACATTGGAACCGTCCTTTTTCAATGGGTCAGGCGTTGTGCCTTTCCCGCCGCCCCCCGCCACCTTTGAAATAGGACAGGTACACTTGCGGTATTAGCAAGTAACTATCTGTCCCATGAACAAAAAGAAGTATTCGCATTTGTCCTACGAAGAGCGGTTTGTGATTGAAATCATGTACCGTGCGGGTGCTGTAATTCGCAGTATTGCAGAGTTTCTCGGTCGCAGTCCGAACACAATTGCACGGGAGCTCACGAAGAACGCCGTGAAAGGAGAATACACAGCAGAAAAAGCGAAACAGAAAGCGTCGGCAACACGGTGGAAGTCGAAATATCAAAGCATGAAGGTGGCGGTCAACCCGTTCCTTGCCACCTTCGTTGAGGAGAAATTGAAACTCCATTGGTCACCCAAACAGATCAGTGGGTACCTAAAGCGAGAGATGGAAATCCAGTGTTCAGCCAAAGCCATCTACAAATTTGCAGAACAGAGAGGACTTGATCGTTGCTTCTTCTGGAAGTGGAATCACCACAAGGGAGGGAGAAAGCGAGGACACTGGAAAACAGCTCATGATGGCCGCAGGTTCATTGATGTGCGGCCGGAACGGACGGAAGTGGGCCATTTCGAGATGGACTTCATTGTGTCCCGAGACAGCTCATGGGTGTTGCTCGTCGCAGTAGACACCATGGCCAAGAAAACATTGATACGGAAACTGCCCAACAGAAAACGCAGCACGATTCGTGCCGCGTTTTCCTCATTATTCCGTGGTGTGACCGTCAAAAGTATCACCACTGACAACGACATTGCGTTTACCTGCTGGAGAGAACTCGAGGTTCTCCTCAACACGCACATCTATTTTACACACCCTTACCATTCCTGGGAAAAGGGGCTCGTGGAGAACACGAATAGATGGGTACGGTGCTTCGTACCGAAACGGAGGGATATTGAGACCGTTACTGAGGAAGAAATGCAAGAAATACTTTCCTTCCTCAACGACCGTCCGAGAGAGTGTCTTGGGTTTAGAGTGCCATCAGAGTATTATCAATCCTTGACCGCGTCTGTCCTACTTGAGGGGTAGCGGGAGGAATCGTATCGGTTGAGAAGTATGTCACGTGGGTATCATATTGTCAAGTGGAATTATGAGGTTTTCCTTGCTAGTCTGGACGAATGGAATATGTGCATATTGAGCGGCAGAAATTGATCGAAATCGGTTCGCAGTCGGGGGTGGGAGCTAAAACAGTGACTGCTCTTGCTGGTGACTGGAAAGGCGCATATATGATTGCGTCTATCGTGTTTGATGATTGTTTGCCCGAGGCTGAAATCCACAAAAAAAGTGCGGACGTGTGGCATGTCGTACGAGGAACCGGAAAGATAATTGTGGGCGGTGAGCTCGTAAACGGACGGACTGTTGCGGATAATGAATTGGTTGGTTCTGAAATTGCGGGAGGTACAATCGTGTCAGTCGTGGAGGGTGACGTCGTCGATATCCCACCCGGTGTTCCGCATCAGATAGACGCACGAGGAGGCCGCCTCGAAATGATGATAGTAAAGGTACATATGGTTTCGAGTTCACACTAATTTTATTGTATGGAAAACACGAAGATACTTGCAGTGGTTCCCGCACGGAGTGGTTCGAAGGGGATACCGGGTAAAAATATTCGTCCGTTTCTCGGGAAGCCGTTGCTCGCGTGGTCCGTCGAAGCCGCTAAAAAAAGCGGTATGGTGGATCGCGTGGTGGTGCTTACCGACAGTGAAGAATATGCGAGGATAGGACGTGAACATGGTGCCGAGGTGCCGTTTTTGGAACCGGCAGACCTTGCGACGGATACGTCGCACGTATTTTTTGCACTCAAACATCTTCTCGAAGAACTTGAACAACGTGAAGGATACGTACCTGACTATGTGGTACTTCTTGAACCGACCGCTCCGGCACGTCGCCCGCAGCACGTCGGTCAGCTTCTCAAGGTGCTCGTCGATGCGAAGGCGGATGCTGCATTTGCCGTGCGCGAAGTTCCGGGCGGTTTCAACGCACACTGGCAGTTTTATGTATCGGAAGATGGCGTCCCGAAGATTACGACCGGGGAGACGGTCGGAAATATTATTCGCCGCAGACAACTTTTGCCGAAGACATATGCTCGCGGAGGTTCGATCTATGCGTGCAAACCGTCGCTTCTTCGCAAAGACAACCCGGATATGTACGGTGACAATACGCGCGTGATGATTGTTGATCCGAAATATATGGTTGACCTCGACACGCTCGAAGATTGGGCGATTGCAGAAAAACAGGTTGCAGTGCTTGTTGCAGAGGAAGCGCAGTAGATGATATGAAAAAGGTACTGCTTGTAAGTCTCAATAGATCCGAATACTCGCGCCTTCGAAGCGTTGTGCGCGCTCTGTTGCAGGAAAAAGAGATCGATCTTCGTGTGGTCGGTTTGTCGTCGAAGTATGCAAATAATGAGATATTGTTTCAGCAAGACAAATTTCCTTTTCATTATTCTGTAAAAATCGACATCGATGAGCGAAGTCCGTTTAAAACGGCATGTGCGATTTCACAGATTGTGAAAGAGTGCGCACGAATTTTTCATAACGAAAAACCTGACGTTGTTCTCGTGCTCGGAGATCGATACGAAGCGTTTGGAGCGGTGACGGCAGCCGCATATCAGGGTCTTTTTATCGCACATATCCAAGGAGGCGAAGTGTCCGGTACGCTCGACGAGCACACGCGGCACGCGATAACGAAGCTCGCGCATGTTCATTTTCCCTCGACGCCGAAGGCTGCCGAGCGTATCGTTCGTCTCGGTGAACGACCCGACATGATCCACATGGTGGGGTGTCCGGGGACTGACGCACTTCTCGAAACGTCGGTGAAAGATTTTGAAACGATGAGATACGAAATGTATGTGGCGACTCAGAAACGACGCGATATACTCGAAAAGCTTTCGCCGGGGTATCTCCTCGTGCAACAGTTTCCCGTTGCGACTGAGCTTGCTGATGCGGTGCGCCAGATTGAGTGCACGTTGTCTGCGCTTCGAAAGAGCGACCGATCGAAGGTGATCATTTTGCCTCCGCCTGACGCGGGAGGCGATCTCGTTGAAAAAATGTTTCGCGACTACGAACGCGAGGATGAACGCGCGATCGTTCTCAAACACGTACCACACGAATTGTACGTAAACTTGATGCGTAACGCGGTCGTCATGATCGGAAACTCATCGGCGGGGATCAGAGAGACGGGATATCTCGGTACGCCGACGATTAACATTGGTTCGCGGCAGGCGGGAAGAGAACGCAGCAGAAATATCGTTGATGTGTCGGCGGACGCAGTGGAGATCGAGAAGGCTGTGCAGGCACAGATCGTTCATGGTGTGTATGCCCGTGAGGATGTGTATGGTGACGGTCATGCGGGAGAAAAGATTGCGCGGATTCTTGCGCACGTCGACAGCTCGAAAATCCAGAAGATGATTACCTACTGACATGCTCGGACTTGAATACATCGAAGGGAATCGTCTCGGTTCAGAAAAAGAAAAAGTGAAGGTGTATCTCAAAGAGGAGGGCGGCTCGCCTTTTATCGTCCGCGGTGCCGCAGCTGAGCTCGTTGCACGAAATGTTGACGATGGCGCGCGATGTCTCGATTGTGGTGTCGGATCGGGGATTCTCGGTGCACATCTGCTCAAAAAAGGATTCACTCATATTGAGGGAGCGGATATCGATGACTATCGGGATGTTGCGAACAAGGACGCATACTCGGAGTTTCGAAAGGTTGATGCGTCGATGGAAGCGTTTCCGTGGCCGGACAACTATTTTGACGCGGTGATGTCGTTTGAAACGTTTGAACATCTCGAAAATCCATATCACGCTGTTCGCGAGCTTTATAGAATCCTGAAACCGGGAGGTCTTTTTGTAATGTCGATTCCGAATGTGCAGCATATTTTCAATAAGATTTTCTTTTTTCGAAAGGGTGATATGCCCAGGTGGAGGAAAAACAACAACCATCTCGGGATTTTTCCGCGCGGTGTTTTTGCGAAGCTTTTTTTGCGGCTGTTTACAATTCAGTCGTCCGGTTTTTTTCTCGGATTTTTCCCGTGGCGATTTCTGTCGCGCATCTCGTGGTGGCCTGAAAATGAAATGTTCGGACATACCGCGTGGTATGTGTTAAAAAAGAAAGAATGAAAATCGTCTATGTGGCAGATGTGCGTCTGCCGACAAAAAACGCGCACGGGATACAGATTATGAAAATGTGCGAAGCGTTTACTCGAAATGGACACGATGTCGAGCTCGTCGTACCGCGCCGATGCAATACGCTTTCGGATGACCCTTTTGAGTTTTACGGTGTCGCGCACACGTTTCAGATTCGACATGTTCCATGCGTTGACCTTTCCGGAAGGAGATACATACCGGAGACTGTGGTGCAGATTGTACGCTTGTTTTCGTTTCTTACTGCCGTATATCACGCGCACATGCGTGGCGCGCTTTCGTACGATATGCTTTATACGCGCGAACAGTTTGCGGGAATCTGGTTCCGTGACTTTGTGTATGAGTTGCATACGCCTGAAAGTGTTCGCGATATTTCGCGATTCGCATGGTCGCGCGCGTCGCTTTTTGTCGCGATCACGCGGCATATTCGTGACGAGCTTGTAAGGAAAAGTGTGAACGCCGAAAAGATTGTGGTGGCACCCGACGGTGTTGATCTCCACGATTATGTACACCCACACTCAAAAGAAGAAGCGCGAAAGATAATCGGGATCCCGCAGGACCGGTATACGCTTGTGTATTCTGGTAATTTCAAAAAATGGAAAGGGGTCGGGGTGATTATCAAAGCGCTCCCGATGCTTCCCAGGGATTGCACGATTGTTTTTGTTGGTGGGACCAAAGAGTCTGATATTGCAGCGCTCAAGGAGGCGACGGCAGGTGACTCGCGGGTTGTGATCCGAGGGTATCAACCTCACAGTATGGTTCCGGACTATCTGTGGGCGGCGGATGTACTCATTCTCCCAAATACAAAAACCGACGAGACGTCGGAATATTTTACATCCCCCTTAAAACTTTTTGAGTACATGGCTTCCCTGCGACCCATCATCGCATCGGACGTTTCGTCAACGCGAGAAATCGTGGGAGATGACGATGTGTTCTTTTTTGAAGCAGACAATGCCGAGTCGTTTGTCGAAGCGG
>Ga0074195_1004364_pt1 | contig 11739 bp, 11 predicted proteins | sample EPASupsiteHSE623_FD_64525 | JGI IMG/M metagenome (GOLD analysis project Ga0074195, IMG submission 64525) | Bioremediated contaminated groundwater from EPA Superfund site, New Mexico - Sample HSE6-23 | ecosystem: Environmental > Aquatic > Deep subsurface > Groundwater > Contaminated ...
TCTATATTTTTAAAGCTGAACGCATCGGCCTGATCGGCATGCTGCTGGCTCTGGGCGGCGCCGGCGTGCAAACCGTGGCCATCGGCCTGCGCTGGTACGAATCGTACCAGATGGGGGTCGGTCATGCGCCGCTGACCAACATGTACGAATCGCTGGTCTTTTTCGCCTGGTGCACCACCTGCTTTTATCTCGCCCTGGAATTCCGTTTCAAAACCCGGATCATGGGCGCTTTTGTCATGCCCTGCGCGGCTGTGACCATGGCCTACGCCTCGTTTTCCGATCGAATTGATTCCCAGATCAGCCCGCTCATCCCGGCCCTGCAATCGAACTGGCTGATTGCCCATGTGGTTACCTGCTTCATCGGCTACGCCGCCTTCGCCGTGGCCGGTGGCCTGGGGCTGATGTATCTCCTCAAACAGTCGGCGGAAAACAAAAACCGCAACCAGACACTGGCCGGTTCATTGCCGGCGTTACCGGTAATCGACGATCTGACCCACAAAACCATTGTCTTCGGCTTCATGTGGCTCTCGGCCGGCATCATCACCGGCGCAATCTGGGCCAACGAGGCCTGGGGTACCTACTGGAGCTGGGATCCCAAGGAAACCTGGTCGATCATCACCTGGTTTCTCTATGCCCTGACCTTGCACGCCCGTTTCACCAGGGGATGGCGGGGACGGCGCATTGCCTGGTTGGCGATCCTCGGGTTTCTCGCGGTCTTTTTCACCTACTTCGGCGTCAATTTCCTTTTGTCCGGACTCCACAGCTACGGCTCGGCCTGACCGGTCAAGGACAAGGCGCCCAAAAAAGATACCGCTAGCACAGCGGCTCGCCTTGACATTCCTTCCGCGGCCACGCTATAAGGTGTTCACCGTACTTATTTTCGATGTAACCAAGAGCAAAGAGTTGAAGCAAGGAGGTTGGTCATGAAAAAAACGCTGATTTGCGGCGTTTTCGTGGCATTCTGCTGTGCCCCCTGTTCCCTGGGCGAGGCCACCAGCGGGGATCGGGGCTCATCTGAAATCATCCTGCAGTCAACCATTGATCCGGCGAAACCGGCAAAACCGGCCTATTTCCCTCATGGCGCGCACCAGATACGTCTGGAATGCAAGACCTGTCACCATGGCAAGAGCGCGGAAGGCAAACGGCTTTCCTACGTTGAGGGGCAGAAAATCGAAAAATGCGAATCCTGCCACAACAGCAAGGCAAACATGCCCGAAAAACTCGCCACCTTTAAAAACGCCGCCCACACCCTCTGTCAGGGGTGTCACCGGAAAAACAATCCGGAATTGGTCAAGTGCACGGTTTGCCATAAAAAATAACTGATCACCGTTGCCGGAAAACTCCCGGACATAAAAAAGGCTGTCCCCTCAAAGGACAGCCTTTTTTTATGTCCGCGCCCTGCGTACAGGACCGGACAACTGTTATCCGTCAACCCTTGCTCTACTCTTTTTCCACATGCATCCTGGAGATGTCACCCACGCGGAGCACCAGCTCACCCAAGGCGGTCAGCAGGTTCAACCGGTTGCGGCGGATCGCCGCGTCCTCGGCCATGACCATGACGCTCTCAAAAAATCGGTCCACCGGCTCCTTGATCTCGAGCAGGGCCAGCAGAGCCGGATGATATGCCCGTTTCTCGAGCAGCGGCAGGGCCTTTTCCCGCACCTTGGCAAGGGCGGCATACAACTCCTGTTCAGCCGGTTCGGCCAGCAGGGCCTGATCGATCACGGTTTCCCTGTTGTCCTTGATGATGTTGCGAATGCGCTTGAAGGAGCCCGCCAGCACCCGGAAGCTCTCCTGCCCGCGGATCTGATTCAGGGCGTCGATCCGCGCCAAACAATCGGCCGGATCATCAAAACTCACAGAGGTGGCCGCCTCCACCAGTTCCTGGGGAAGGCCGGAAGCGATCTGTTCGTTTTCAAACCGGAGCCGGATAAAGGCCACCACCTCGGCCGCGACCTCCGCCTTGTGCTCGATGATACCTGCATATCCGGCCAGAGCGGCAGCGGCGGTCTCCAGCAGGGAGAGCGAGATGTTCAACCCGCGCACGATGCTGATCAATCCGATGGCCTGCCTTCTCAGACCAAAGGCATCCTTGTTGCCGGTGGGCTTCTCGCCGATGGCAAAGCAACCCACCAGGGTATCCATGCGGTCGGCAATGCCGACCAAGCCGCCGAGCAGCGATTGCGGCACCTCGCCGCCAGCCCGCAGCGGCAGATAGTGTTCCTCGATGGCCTGGGCAATCGCGGGTTTTTCGCCATCATACAGCGCATAGACCCGGCCCATGATCCCTTGCAGCGTGGGAAATTCTCCCACCATAGCGGTCAGCAGATCGGCCTTGGCCAGGCTGGCGGCGCGAACGGCATCGTCGCGTAGCTCCGGAGCGATGCGCGCAGCCAGTGTGCCGGCAAGCCTGGTGATTCGTTCGCTCTTGGCCTGCATGGTGCCCAGCTTGTTCTGGAAGACGATCCCGTGCAGCCCTTGGCAGCGGTCGGCCAGCGGCTGTTTCCGGTCTTCGTTGAAAAAGAACAACCCGTCCTCAAGCCGCGCCCGCAGCACCCGTTCGTGCCCGTTGGCGGTCAGAGCCCGATCCGTGACCCTGGTATTGTTGACCGCCACAAAGAGCGGCAGCAGCTTGCCGTCCGCCCCGACCACCGGAAAATACTTCTGATGCTCGCGCATCGAGGTGACCAGGGTTTCTTCCGGCAATTGCAGGAATTTGCGGTCAAAGTGGCCGCAGATGGCGCAGGGAAATTCCACCAGGTTGGTTACCGTGTCGAGCAACCCTTCATGGAGAACCGGCCGGGCGCCAGCTTCTCCCGCCCCCGCGACCGCCCGCTGCACCTCCTCCACCACCCTGGCCTTGCGCGCCACCGGATCGGCGATGACAAACCGCTCGGCGAGGGCGGCGAGGTAGGAATCGATCCCGGTGACCTGCACCTCGGCCGGGGCCATGAACCGGTGGCCGCGGGTGGTGTTGCCGCTGGTCAAGGCGTCGATGGTCAGGGGGAGCACCGCGCCGTCGTACAGGGCGAGCACCCACTGGATGGGCCGGGCGAAGGTGAGCGAGTAATCAGCCCAGCGCATGGATTTGGGGAACACCAGTTCCCGGATGAGCGATTCCAACACGGCGGGCAGCAGCACAGCCGCTTCTTTTCCCTGCACATCCTCCACCACCATCAAGTACTCCCCTTTGGCGGTGGCGACCACCTGGAGTTGGGCGGGTTCAAAACCACGCGACCGGGCAAAGCCTTCCGCCGCCCTGGTCAGCTTGCCGTCGGCGTCGAATCCGGCCTTTTTCGAAGGGCCGATGTGCTCCTGCCGCCGGTCCGCCTGCCGGGACTGCAATCCGTCGACGGCCAGGGTCAGACGCCGCGGGGTGCCGAAGGTGCGGATCGAGGCAAAAGCGAGTTCCAGGGTTCGCAGTTTTTTGGCGGCGTCGGTGGCCAGGGCATCAAGGGCCGGCTGGATGTATCCGGCCGGAATTTCTTCTGTTCCGATCTCAAAAAGAAGTTCGCTCATTGCAGTCCGTTCGGGTTGGATTGTTGCGCTTCAGGCGGAAAAACGCTCGCAGGCTCCTGGAGCACCGCCGATAAAACACGCCGCTTCCAGACCATCTGACCGATCCGGTACGGGATCAGGCCACTCGGAAGAGGCAAATGTTGAATACCCGCTGGCTATATTTTTCACAACAACTTTGTACCAATGAAAAGAGCCTGTTGTTTGCAGGGCGGCACTGACCCGGCGGCACATGGATTCCACCGTCTCCGGCCGGGCCGTTGGCGCCGCCGCCCCCTGCTCGATCAGACCTATCAGGTCCTCGATCCAGAGGAAGCGCTTCATGCGGACGGCCGCGGTGACATACCCCCAAATCCCGGAAAAACCCAATGTCTCCCCTGGTCCGTGCCGGGTGGAGAGCGGCACTGGAACATCGACCGCGACCACGAGGTCGAATGTTTGCGCAAGCGAGCCGTGCAGGCGGCAGTCATACCGCTCCATCCGGGATGCCTGCCCGGCTTGTCCGGTTCTGAAAAAATAGGGGAACTCGATCTCCAGATGGGCGGCCTCGGCTTCCAGGCGCATCTTCATCTCCTCGAGAATGAGATGAAAGGTCTTGAGATTAAACTGACCATGAAACCGGTTGAGGATCTCGACAAACCGGCTCATGTGGGTTCCCTTGAACCGGTGCGGCAGGTTGACATACATATTCATCCGCGCCAGGGTTGGCTGGGTTTTGCTCTCCCGGTCGAGAACAATGATCGGGTAGGTGATCGATTTGACGCCCACCTTGCGGATGTTGATCCGCCGGGAATCATGCGAACTCTGGATGTCTTTCATGTGGGGACAGGGGATGGGACATGCGGCGGTTGACGCCGTGGTCCATGAAGGAGGGCCGAGAGGCCGGCGGTCAGGCGAGATATTTCCGGACCGTGGCCTTGAGTTCGTCCATGTTGGCCGATTTGACCACATAGGCCTCGGAGGCCCAACTGCCGAAATCCTGTTTGTATTCCTGATAGGCCGAGTTGAGGATGATGGGCAGAGAGGCGCGCAACTCCTTCATCTGCCGCAATACCTCAATGCCGTTTATGCCCGGCATGTTGATGTCCAGCAGCACCAGATCGGGCGGATTTTCCCGGAATTTGGCCAAAGCCTCGACGCCGTTGCGGGCCGAATCCACCACATAGCCTTCTTCCTCGAATTCTTCCCGGTACAGCAGCTGAATGCTTTCCTCGTCATCAACCAGCAAAATGCGTTTCTTTTCCACGATTCTCTCCTACAGGTTCACATCCCGAAGGTATCGGCAGGTCTCCTCCGGCGGCATGGGATTGATGTAGAATCCGGTTCCCCATTCAAATCCGGCGATGGAGGTCAGCTTGGGCACGATCTCGAAATGCCAGTGATAATGTTCCAGCGAACCAGAACGCAAGGGTTGGGTGTGGAGCACGAAATTGTAGGGAATATGAGGGATGCACGCGTCAAGCCGCCGCAAGGTTTCCGAAAAAATTTCGGCCAGGGCAATCAAGGAGGCGTCATCCTGCTCGATGTAGGAGGAGTTGTGCTGCTTGGGCAGTATCCACATCTCAAACGGCGAACGCGGGGCAAACGGCGTCAGGGTGACAAACAGGTCATTTTCGCAGACCAGGCGTACCTTCTGCTGGAGCTCCTGGCGGATAATGTCGCAAAAAATACACCGGTCCTTGTACTTAAAATAGGACAGGCTGCCTTCGAGCTCGGAGGTGATCATCCGGGGCAGGATGGGCAGGGCCACCAATTGGGAATGGGAATGTTCGAGCGAGGCTCCGGCGGCCTTGCCGAAATTCTTGAACACCACCACATAGTTGAAGCGGTGATCCTTGGCCAGGTCACGGATGCGGTCCCGGAAAGCCTGGAAGGTGAAGAGCATGACATGCGGCGGCAAATGGGAAAACCGGTCCTGATGGTTCGGACTTTCGATGATCACCTCGTGGGCGCCGATGCCGTTCATCCGGTCGTAGAGGCCTTCCCCTTGTTTATCGAGGTTGCCCTCGATAACCAGTGCCGGATATTTGTTGGGAACCACGCGCAGTTTCCAGCCGGGCGTGTTGGGATATCCCCATTCCCGGCCATAGACCAGCACCTCGTCCGGCGTTGTTTTTTCATTCCCCGGACAGAGCGGACAAAATCCGCCCTTGGCCTTGTATTCCTCGATTAGGAAATCGGTGGGCCGTTTCCCTCGCTCCTGGGCAATAATGATCCACCGCCCGAGGATCGGATCCTTGCGTAATTCAGGCATGGGCCGTCTATCGTCCCTGCTCTTTTTCCCGCTGCTCTTGGCGAGATTTACAATCAATACAATATTTTGCCACCGGGCGGGCCTGAAGCCTCTTGATCGCTATCTCGCACCCGCAGCCGGCGCAGATGCCGTAGGTTCCGTCTTCGATCCGGGCCAGCGCCTCTTCGACCTTGTCCATCAGCTTGCGTTCCCGGCCGCGAATGCGCAGCTCGAAGCTGCGGTCCGACTCCATGCTGGCCCGGTCGTTGGGGTCAGGAATGTTACCGGAGTGGCTGGTCATCTCGTTCAAGGTCTGCTCGACATCGATGTTGATCTCGGCCTTCATCGCCTCAAGCTGCGCTTTGAAACGCAACAGATTTTGTTCATCCATGTTCATTCTCCAACAAGGTGGTTCTCATGATCATTTTTACTATAGCATGCGGCGGACGGCCTGACAAACTCGCCGCTTTTGCCGCCGCTTTTGCGCAGCAGGCGAATGTTCGAAATCACCATGGTCTTGTCGACGGCCTTACACATATCGTAGATGGTGAGCGCCGCCGTCGACACCGCTGTCAGCGCCTCCATCTCCACCCCGGTCCGCCCGGTGATCGAGACCGTTGCCACGATATCGATGACGCACTGCGCGTCGTTGAACGAAAAGCCGATATCCACGCCGGTGATCGCCAGAGGATGGCACAGCGGGATCAGTTGATCCACCTTCTTGGCAGCCATGATGCCGGCTATCCGCGCCACGCCAAGGACATCTCCTTTCTTGACCGTGCCCTGGCGGACCATGGCATACGCCTGCCGCGACAGGGAGATCGAGCCGGCAGCCGTCGCCTGCCGCGACGTCTCGCCCTTGCCGCTGACATCCACCATGCGGGCATTGCCGCTGGCGTCAAAATGGGTGAACTGCTCAGGCATTGGCTACCTTTTCCTGGTCACCGCTTTTTTTCTTTTGCTTGCCAAGATGACCATGGAAGAGGCGGGCGAAAAAGCCTTCCTCCTCCTGCTCCTTGCCGAACTCCTCGAACTCCTGGAGCAGTTCCTTTTGTTCCTTGGTCAGTCTGGTCGGAGTCTGCACCTGCACTTCAACCACCATGTCGCCCTTGCCGCCGCCGCGCAGGCTGGCCACCCCCTCGCCGCGCAAAGTGAAGCGCTCGCCGGACTGGGTGCCAGCGGGAATTTTCAATTTTGCGGATCCATGCACCGTCGGCACATCGGCTTCACACCCAAGGGCGGCACGCACCATCGATACCGGCAAGCGCAGATAGATGGTCTGGCCGTCCCGCTGAAAATGTTCATGCGCGTCGACATGGATGACCACATACAAATCGCCGGAAGGCCCGCCACGACGCCCCCCTTCGCCCTCGCCCGAGAGCCGCATCCGGGAACCGGTGTCAACACCGGCCGGGATGCGGATGCTGACTTTCTTGCTCCGGTTGATCAAGCCCTCGCCGTGGCAGTCGGTGCAGGGGTCGGTGATGACCTGACCGGCACCGTTGCATCGCGGGCAGGTGGTTGTCACCTGAAAAAAACCTTGGGAACGGACAACCTGCCCTCGCCCCTGACAGGATGGGCAGGTCTGGGGTTTATGTCCCGGCCTGGCGCCCGTCCCCTCGCAGGTCCAGCAGGTTTCCCTCTTGGTGATTTCGACCTGACGGTTGACGCCATGTACCGCTTCCATGAAGGAGATACGGATGTCGTAGCGCAGATCCTCACCCTGTACCGGCGCGTTGGGGTCGCGCCGCCGTCCCCGGCCACCGTTGCCGAACCCGAAGAGATCGCCGAACAAGTCATTGATGTGCGAAAAAATATCCTCGCTGCTGCCTGGACCGCTGTAGCCGCTGTTGCGCAGCCCTTCCTTGCCGTAGGCATCGTAGATCCGCCGTTTTTGCAGATCACTGAGCACTTCGTAGGCCTCGGCGGCTTCCTTGAATTTTTCCTCGGCCTCGGCATCCCCCTGATTGCGGTCGGGGTGATACTTCATGGCCAGTTTGCGGTAGGCCTTCTTGATAGCCTCGGCCGAAGCGTCCTTGCCGACGCCGAGAATCTGGTAATAGCTTTTACTCATGGTCAGTTACAATCGGCTATGGCTATTCTTCAGCGCCACCTTCGTCGGAGGCCGGTTCCGCCGCCTTTTCCGCCTTGCGCTGCTTCGGGAGCTCATGGATATTGTCAAAGGTCACCTTGCCGGCGGCTATTTCCCGCAGGGTCATGACGATCTCCTTGTTTTTTCCGGGAACGAGAAAAGGCTCTCCCTTCCGGTGCTGCCGGATGCGTTCAACCGCCAAGTGAATGAGGGAAAAACGGTTATCGTCGCCAACTGTTCCCAGGCAATCTTCTACTGTGATTCGAGCCATGTGGTCTGCCTCCATGGAATAAAAATCCCGGAGCGAAACCTCCGGGAGTGTGGAACAAATTCTGCTGGGCCACCGCCTGTGCGCAAGCAACACCAAAACGGCCGGGCACCAGACGTTTTTGTAATAATCATGATCCGGATTTTGACAAGACCGGCATCAAGGATACGTGCGGTTTTACCCGGCAAAGGGATTGCGCAAAAGGAGTGTTTCCTCGCGGTCGGGCCCCACGGAAATAATCGCCGGCGCCACGCCGGTCAGATCCTCCAGACGCTTGAGATAGGCCTTGGCCTGCGCGGGCAGGTCCTCATAGGAGCGGATTCCGGGGAGCTCGGCATCCCAGCCGTCCATCTCTTCGTAGACCGGCTCCGCCATTCGGGCCTTGCGGATGTTGTCGGGCATGTAGCCGTACGGCACACCGTTCACCCGGTAGCTGGTGGCGATTTTCAGTTTCCGCAGGCCGGAAAGGACATCGAGCTTGGTCACGGCATATCCGGTCAACCCGTTCAAGCGCACGGCGTCGGTGGCGACCACGGCGTCGAACCAGCCGCAGCGGCGGCGGCGGCCGGTGGTGGCGCCGTACTCGTGTCCCTTTTGCTGCAGGGCGTCGCCAATGACATCGCCTTCCGCCAGCTCGGTGGGAAAGGGACCCTCGCCGACCCGGGTGGTGTAGGCCTTGAGAATGCCGATCACCTCGTCGACATGCACCGGACCGAATCCCGAGCCGATGCAGGCGTTGCCGGCAATGGTGTTGGACGAGGTGACAAAGGGATAGGTGCCATGATCAATGTCGAGGTGGGTGCCCTGGGCGCCTTCGAACAAGATGTTTTTTCCGGCTTTGCGGGCCTGGTCCAGCACCACCGAGACATTGCCGATAAAGGGCGCCAACTGGGCGGCATAGGCCTCGAACTGGCCAACGATGGCGGCATAATCCACCGGCTGTGCCCCAAACTGCCGGGTGAGGATGAAATTCTTCTCTTCCACCGCGGCCTGGAGCTTGTCGGTGAACAGGGCCATGTCGAGCAAGTCGCCGACCTTCATGCCGACGCGGCCGACCTTGTCCATGTAGCAGGGGCCGATGCCCCTGCCGGTGGTGCCGATTTTCTTGCCCTTGGCCAGGGCGTTCTCCCGAGCCACATCCAGGCTCTGGTGATAGGGCATGATCAGGTGGGCGTTACTGCTGATCAGGAGCTGCCTCGGCGTCACGGTGATGCTCTTCTCAGCCAGGCCGGCAAGCTCCTTGAGCAGCACGCCGGGATCGATGATCACCCCGTTGCCGATGACGCAGGTCTTGTCCTCATACAAAATGCCGGAGGGAATAATGTGAAAGATATATTTCTTTCCATCCACAACCAGCGTATGGCCGGCATTGTTTCCGCCCTGGAAACGGACAACGTAATCCGCGTACCGGGTCAGGAGATCGACGATTTTTCCTTTGCCTTCATCACCCCATTGGGTGCCGACCACCACCACACTGGCCATGTTCTCTCCATGAATTGAATAGGTGCACACAGGTAATCCCCCGGAGCCAAAGCACGGGCAGCATCGCCAGGGCGGCAAACCTGTACCAAACCTTGTTTATCTAGCAGAAAAAGAGAAAAAAGTCAAACGGGAGAAAAACCATCCACCTTTTGCAAGAAAATCGGCACTACAAGGAAATAGGATATGAACAAACAGACCCTTCCGGTCCCGTCCATGAAAAAGAGACGGGACCGGAAGGCAAAGGACGAGAACGGCGGGCTAATCAGTTGTACGAGGTTTTCAAGACCATGTCCTTGCGGGAGGCCGGATCATACAGTCCCTTGGCCTCGGATTTCTTCAACCATTCCTGTTTGAGCGAATTGAGGAAGGTCTTCTTCTCCTCGACCAGCTTGCCGTATTCAATGCCGACGAGGGCCTGGGCCTTCGCCTTGGTCGAAAAATCCGGGGCGACAAAATCGACGGCATTATGCCTGGCCAGGACAATGCGCAGCTTCAGGCGGGCATCCTGCCCTTTGTTGATGGCGCCGGCCAGAACCCGCAGCGTTTCCTCGGGGGCATGGAAAAAGGCGCCGTGACCGGCGACGGCAAAGTCCCAGCGCCATTGGCCGTGGCGGATATCCTGCAGGGCCGCCTTCATCTCTTCCTCGGTGGCTCCGGCACTCCACGCCTTGGCCGCCTCCAGATGGGCCTTGGCCAGGATATCGGTGGCCATTGCCGCCAGCTCATTTTTCCGCGCCAGTTTTTTCTCCACGGTCTCGCGGAATTCCTTCTCGGTACCCTTGTGGCAGTTCAGACAGGTGTTGGCGATATTGTCCAGCGGACTGCCGACCTTGTGGCTCGAATACTTGACGCCGCCTTCCCGGACATACGGCATGTGGCAGTCAGCGCAGGCCAGGCCGTTGCGGCTGTGCACACCGGTGACAAAGGTTTCGTAATCAGGATGCTGAGCCTTGAGCATCGGGGTCTTGCTCAACTGGTGGGTCCAGTCGGAAAAATTGTAGCTGTCGTAGTACTCTTCCATATTCTCGGCCGACAGCCCCTTGTTCCAGGGAAAGGTGACCACCATGGCGGTTTTCTTCTCGCCCTTGTCTTCCCACTCGGTCTTCTTGAAGTAATACTCGGCGTGACACTGGGCACAGACTAGCGAGCGCATGTCCTGATGGGTGATATCGGCGGTCTTCAGCCGACCTTCGGCTTCCAAGCCACGCTTGAGATAATCGCGGGTCAGGGTCAGCTTCATGGTCGTGTTGTCGTGGCAGTCGCCGCAGCCGATGGGGTTGACTACCTCTTCGCCGTACTTGGCCCATTTGCCGGTGAAAAATTCCATCTCGCCATCGCGTTTGATCAACCGGGGCACATCGGGCGACTTGCAGGTCCAGCAGGCGGTCGGCAGGGGGCCGGTCTTGCTGTCCACCGGCGCGCCGGTGCGCAGGGTGTTAATGTTATCCTCCAGGGCATAATAATGGCCGCGCGGCTTGTTGTAATCCTTGGAAAAAGGGTAGCCGGCCCACATCACCACCAGTGCCGGGTCCTGCTTGAGGACATCGGCAATCTCATCGCTCTTCCTGGTCTGCATGTAGGTGTCGTACTGACGGGGATAATGCTTGCCCCATTCCGAAGCGCGAGTCTCGCCATCCTTGATGACCGGGACCGCATTCATGGCCTGCTGCTCGGCCTTGTTCTCCCGGATGGAGAGGGTCAACAGTACCATGGGCACGGTGGCGAGCACGCACAGGGTGAAGACAAGAGACGATTTTTTCATGAATATCCTCCTGATTGAGATCCTTAGAATACCTTGACCGTAAAATTATTCTGCGTTGCCGACAGGTTGCGCATGGTCCCATGGGGCAGACCCCGATGACATTCCCAGCAACGGCGTCCCATCTGCACGGTGGAGTCCGCCACCTTGGCATGGAGCGCGCTGTTGATCAGCATCTGCGAGACGACCTCCCGGTGACAGATGATGCAGTTGTCCTGAATTCTTCTAGCGGCATCGTTGCTGACGCGAAGATTGGGGCCATAGGTCTTGAAGGTCATGGCCACGGAATGGTTGTAACCGTCCCGGGCCTTGGCCAGCATCTTGTTGACGAACGAATCGCGCGGCAGATGACAATCGACACAGGTCGCCCGATTTCGATGGGAACTGTG
>Ga0074195_1004365_pt1 | contig 11739 bp, 12 predicted proteins | sample EPASupsiteHSE623_FD_64525 | JGI IMG/M metagenome (GOLD analysis project Ga0074195, IMG submission 64525) | Bioremediated contaminated groundwater from EPA Superfund site, New Mexico - Sample HSE6-23 | ecosystem: Environmental > Aquatic > Deep subsurface > Groundwater > Contaminated ...
CCTGACGCCCTCGGGCCATATCGGCTTTGATGCGGAGGCCGGGGCCCATTATGATCTCATCTGCGCCATCTGCATCCCACTGATCATAGGCGAGTGGCAGTTCCAGGTGCCGCCGGAGTATGACAGCGATGATTCTATTGATCTCTTCAAAGACGTTCCGGATATGGGCGTCTACTCGGGACCGTATTAGGCTGATCTCCTTTCTTGCGGCTTGCTGCTGGCTACATAGATGCGAAGGCACCTGCAAGCAAGCCTCGACAAAGCCCGACCACTCACGCAGGCTCCCCTACCGAATAAACGGCCAAGAGGGCCCTGTTGAACCGCAAACGTGGGAATAAAATGATGAATCATCAGTCTCATCGATCAGATCCGTCACATGGCATTGCTCCGGCCTGACGCCATCATGGCGGGCTGGAGGACGCTCATCGAGATCATCGGCCCGCCAATGCCGAGGGCATATCACTCGACAATCGAGATAAAGAGACCGCGGATATCTTGGAGCACATGGAATACGAAGAAAAGGACCACGTTGCCGACACTCCCGGTGACCACGCAACTCAAGCGATCACTCCCACTGCCATGAAAATCGAGTTAACGCGATGCAACTGCTCATGGACGCGATGCAAGGATCAGGCTCCTGTCTTAGGTGAACTATTGTGAAAGGGTCCCTTCAATGCCAGGGCACTGCTGGGATCTCGGCATCAGGAATTCTCACCAGACCGCATTAGGCTTCCTTCTTGATTTTTTTTTCTCTTAAAATAAGCGCAGTTATATAATCCAAAGCTTCGATGAATGCTTCAGTCTCTTTTTGGCCAATCTCTCTGCCCCTAGGTGTGAAGCTATATTTCTTGGTCCTCAAATCTTCCTTGCTATACTCTGACTTGAGGATGCCTTCTTCTTCCAGGGTATACAAAATTGGATATACGCTTCCTTGATTTAGAAAGACATTATATTTCAGAAAGATCGCTCGGATGATGTCATAACCGCACATCTTCGCATCCATGAGAGATGACATTATGAATAATTCCCGATTAGTCTTAACGATTTTATCAGTAAATATGTTGCGTCCATCTTCCTCTGATTGCTCCAGGTCTGATCCACTTCCGACTGGCGATCCCATGTTGCTTATTCTCCTGGTTCTTCATCCTTAATCAATAATCGATTGCTTAAAGATCACACTATTTTCATTCTCTGTAAGGAATCGCTGCAAATATTTATAGATATTTGCGAGAAATGAAAAGAGATTGGATTGATGAGTCTAATCTGACTTGGCCGTTTCCTTGGCAAGTACCCATGATTCCAAGACTATGCTTGGAAAAATGAATCGGTGCTTAAAAAAAAGATTTTCATGTGTCTTATCTTAATTCCTGTAGACGGCTTATGAGTGCATCATGAATGGGAACAAGGCACGCTTGCATAAATTTGCCTAATTATGTTACCTTCAGCAGGAGGCATGCGCAAATCTCGGTCAGAGTCTTTTGAATATCTTCGGAGCAAGGAACAGGCAAAAAGTATCAATCGGGTCTTTGAGAGTCTATTCAGCCCGAAGTGTGAAATGAAACGCGAAGCTCTTGTCGACTTCACTCTTTGCCCATATCTTTCTATCCATCAGTTCCGTTAGCCTCTTTCCTGTAATCAAGCCAAGATGCTGGTAAATGTGAATTGCGAACATCCTTCTGACTAGGAGAGAACTCAGAAATTATAATCAGTATCAGTCGCCAGCAGTTCATCATAACCCTTGATGATCTGACATTAGCATGCGAAATAATCCACATATATCACAAATTAGAATTTTAATTCCATCAATTCATTTTAACTAATAATCAAATCAAAATCAGTTTACCTCAGCATCTAACAGGAGTGAAAACTTTTGAGATTAAAAGGCCGTTTTTGGTTGCGTGAGAGTTGATCCCATTCCGGAACGGAGGCCCTTATCCTTCGCAAAGATATCCTATTACTAAATCTGATTAAATAGTCTAACATATCTCGAATATATTGGGCAGTCTTCGCTTTTCATACCTCTATTCGAATATAAAACAAATATCTTGATGGTTTGGATGAAACTCAAAATTATGAGGACATTTTGAATGGAAGTCCAAAAACATATATATAAACACAGGATATGCCACTAAGTCTATGTCAGATCTCGCAGAGGCAGATAATAAGTTAGTTGCTATAGAAACGGAATTAGAAAAGAATCATAATGATTGGGAAGCTTGGGCAGCGAAAGCGGACGTATTATGCGCCATGGGGATGTATAAAATGGCGATACGATGCTGCGATAAGTCTTTGGCACTAAACCCAGATAATATATTAACTTTGATTACCAAAAAATTTGCACTAGACAAGCTTGAAAAACATAATAAGCTGCGTGCAGCCATTGCAGAAGCCGTGATTTCTGAGTTCTCTCCAAATCAGAAATCTGAAATAGAAAGAGCCCCATTCTGGCAGACATGGAGCCCGAGAAGTTCCTCACCCCGGCAGAGTTTAATGCTCTTCTGACGGCTGCGAGAGATAATAGGGAGCGGTGCATGTTGCTTCTATTGGCCGGAGCAGGCCTGCGTGTGGGCGAGATGACTCAAATCATTGCAGAGGACATCGATTTTCTCAAAGGATACCTGCATGTCCAGGCTTGCAATGCCAAGTTCAAAAAACCTCGCACAGTAGTCTTGTTGCCACAAGTATTAGATGCAGTCACCAAGCAGCTCGCAGGACGCACTAAGGGGTGGCTGTTCCCAAGCCGTCTGGATTGTCATATCACCTCGCGACAGATCCAAAATATTCTTGATGGTATTGCCACTCGAGCTGGCCTGCAGGAAGTCAAGCGCCTGGATAAAGCGGGCAAGAGCCGACACCGTGTGCATCCTCACCTGCTAAGGCACAGCTTTGCGGTCTGGAGTCTTGATAGCGGCGTGCCAGTGGGCGATCTTCAAGACCAGCTCGGACATTCATCTCTCGCAACCACTGGCATATACCTCAAAGCCAGCCCAAACCACAGGCGCGAGGCATATATGCGGTCAAGTTTATTGAATTTCCTTGCAGGCGAAAGATCTTGAAAAGCAAGCGCCTCTAAATCGAAAGCCATCGTGCAGCTATTGCGTGGCCAGAATGGCGAATCTTCCATTATGTGTATTGAAGCGGGCACGAATTGGCGGCACCCAAAAGGGAAGACTGAGGCAGGCGCGCTGGAGAGCTGGGCTGGGCGGGACTAGATCCCCAGCTTCGGTATGCACGCCAGATACTCTTTTCTTATCTTTTCCATATCATTGTGCAAGTAGATATCTATCGCCTCTTTTCCCACATCGCCCCGCAGCAGAGGGCCAAATGGGTGTAGGCCGAGATGATCTGCTTGTCTCAAGATTGCAGAATGTTTCCTGGGGCGATCCTGAGGTACATAATAAATGCCCGCGGTGAACATCTGAAAACTCGTCCCATTTGCTGCTATTCATTCATCACCGTACCTAATATTCCTCCTGTGTAACAAATGACTCTGCCTTAAATCCTTAGGCTATTGCTTTATTCCATAAATGATCTTGCATCCGCTTTTAAATCTTGATGCGGGTCCCAATAGATCATAGTGCAGTTCCACTTTCGTCTCCATGTATTTGCCCAGTGCAGATCTGATCTTATCAGATTTTGGATCGAACGCCTTGGGATTATCACACATGGATTTATCGATAGGTCGTCCCGCAAGCACCCACAACAGTTTGACTATGGACCTGGCCGGGTAATATGCTAAAGCATCACAAATCCCGGGATGGGGATCAATCGAGTCCGTCACCACAAACCGCCCGTTCGGTTTTAAAGCCCTGTATATCTCCTCGGCAGCTGCCTTATGCTCAAAATGAGAGAATGCCATATTACAGAGTATTGCATCGAACGATTCACTGCGATAAGGCAACGCTTCTGCTGCGCCAACTAAAAAGTCACCGTTGATTTGTTTCTTGGCCTTGGCCAGCATAAAAGGAGTTAGGTCTACACCATGCACCAATACATTCCGTCCTTCCAGCTTCCTGGACACCCAGCCGGTGCCACAGGCCAGATCCAGCACCGTGTTGTGCTCCTTGATCCGAGCCAGCTCAATTATCCTCTTTGATAGCCCTTCAGAGTAGACCACGTAATTCATAAGGTCGTAAGTCTTTGAAATCTTAGTATAGAATTGGGTAATGTTATTCATAGCAGAAACCATCGACGAAATGCCAAATATTAGCATTATAAATATTGTATTATTCTTTTTCAGATTTCCATTTCCCATATACTCAATAGCCTTTTTTGGCCCTGATCCACTCGTCACTGGGGAAGCGTATTCTCTATCCATTGATGTCGGAACGCTACATTAACTAAAGTATCATCTCCAGCATAACTCAACCGGTATCAAATTAGGGAAATCAGTTCATAAATTATGTTATATTTATACAACTTGCATTAATTTTATTTAGATGCTTTTAACATATAATGTTATCTTTTCTATAGCATATATTATTTATGGTATTACTCCGTCATGAATCGTATTTGTGCAATATTTCCCTGAAGGAAGATCAATAATGATTCGAGAGGTAAAGATAAAATGAATCGCAAAATATCATTAGGCGTCACGGCGGGCTTATTTGCTCTCCTGGTAATCTACACGGTTGTTTTGTTGGGCGTCGTTCCTCCACAAGACATATCCTCAAATGCCTCCGCTCAAAGCCTGAATACTAGCAAGGTCACTACATCCTGGAATCTCTCATTCCTCTACAAAGATAAAGACGCTGCAGAGGCTGAATATAACATGCTGAATAAAACCGTGGCGCAGATCAATCAGACCTTTAGGCCCAAATTTACCAATCTGACCGGAGCAGATCTGCGAGATTACATTCAATGCGAAGAGAATTTCTCAAAACGCATGGAGATTCTGACGGTGTATGCCAGTGCTCAGAACAGCCTGAATGTCAGTGATGCGTTCTTTGAGAATCTTCTGTCGGATGTTCAGAACCTATCTGCTAAACATAATAAGGCAATCTCTTTCGCTGATGTAACGCTGAAATCTCTGCCTAAAAATGAATGGGATCGGATGTTTGTTGAGGAGAAGAGATTGGAAAAATTCCGCCCCCACCTGGAGGCAAACTACATGCGTTATGCCGATCACCGTCCCGCAAACGAGACCCAAGCGGCACTGCTTGCCGACATCGCCAACCAGCTCACGAAACTGGACACCAATGCCCAGAAACTGATCACCAATAACGTCACACAGGCCGGAAACATAATTCTTGGTAATGGCAGAGAGCGTGCCATTAACTCTCAGTCGTACTATGAGATCCTCTTTTCCGACAAAGATCGAAACAACCGTAAGAAATGCTACGACAAAAGGTATTATCATCTTTTCAATGAATCTGCTGAGATGGGGAGTCTCTACATTAACAAATCAAAGCTTGATGACAGATATGCTCGGGAGAGAAACTTTTCCGAAGCCTATCAGGCCATGATGTTCAACTACTATCTAAATGCCTCCCAGATAGATGAGATGAATGAAGTATTTAAAGAACGAAGAGGCGATTTCGATGGATATTATGATTACCGCAGGGCTAAACTGGGCCTCGATAATCTGACGCCCTACGACCTGTTCCTGCAGTTGATGAATAACCCAGATGAGAGGTACGAATATACGGACGCCCTAAAGGATATCGAGGCATCTCTTTTCGAGATGGACCCCGCATTCAGGACAATCTTTGCAGAGACCGCCACCAGCAACTCTATCGATGTCTACCCAAACCCGGATCATGGAAAACAGCCCGGCGGATATACCATGAGCATTTATGCCCTGAAGCGACCTGCACTCATATTCTTGAACTACAATGGTTTCATCAATGACAAATATACCTTGGCCCATGAGATGGGTCACGCTACGAATTGGTATCTTAGAGAGCATTCTGTAGACTATTTATATTGCGGAGGCACTGCATACGAGGAGGAGATTCCCTCCACATTCAGCGAGGAATTGTTCGTAGACTATGCCGTCAAGAACTATGACGAAGATACGGCAGTGGCGGTTCTGGCTCGTCAAATCGATTATTATGTCAACTACTTCACGTTGCAGACCATGATCACGGAGTTCGAGCACAAGGCTCACCAACTCATCAGCCGCAAGGATAATGTGAGCGGATCGGATCTGAACCAGCTCTGGACCAGCCTGGATAAGGAGTACCGCAGCCAAAAGATCGATTATTATCCCCAGAGCGAGCCCAAATGGACTTACATGAGCCAAATATATTTCGCGACAGACAATTATTATACTTTCAACTATGCACTATCCAAGGCAATAGCCTTATCGCTATTCAAGAAGTATCAAGAGGACCCGGAAAAGTTCAATAGGAACTATATCGCTTACTTATCGGCAGGCACTACCATGACCCCGCCCGAGAAGCTAAGAAAGTTCTTCGGCCTGGAGATAAACAAGAAGCTCTTCGAGGACGCTATGGATATTGTGAAGCTCAGGGTGAACCAACTGAAGGAGCTGGATAAAGTTGAATCATAGGTTGTCGGCAGTCTCCTGCAGGAGTTCACATCCTGCAGGCGAAGCGTTACAGCCCAAGGTTGCAGTTTCTTTGTTTCCTGGAGATGAGGTTAAGGAGGTTATATCCTTAACCCCCTTGCTCCGACGTTATTGACAGGTCTACCTTGCCTTAACCAGCGATTTGGCAATTCTAGGTCGAGCCACAGCAAATGTAAGTATCATGACCGCAATTAGGCTGGCCGAAACAATATATGAAGGCAGAACGCCATACCGATCTATCATCATGCCGGACAAAGCCGCAAAGGTGACGCCCGATCCTGCCGAGATCCAGCCAGTGGCCGCAGATAAGGAGCCGCGCATCTCATCCGGCGCATCGGAAAGTAATACGGATATTCCAGTCTCCGCAAAACATTCTGAAAATTTAGCCAGAGAATAGAGTCCGACCAACATAGCGAAAGACCAGGCAAAAGGCATTAAGAGGACCATAACGGCCATGAAACCATACCCAGCATAAGTGACCTTATACCTACCTATGGAATCGCATAAGTTTCCGCTAAGCTTTGTGGATATGGCAACCATAAGGCTTACGAACGACGAGCCCATCCTTATCATTGATTCGTCTGCACCCAGATTATGGCCGATATACATCCAGTACGGGGCATAAAAGAACACGGTTGCGTCCACCAATATCGCAATAATGATATAAAATGCCACAAAGGTACTGTGTTCTTTGAAGATGGAAAAGACATGCACTTTTTTCGGTACTCTGTCTGAAATCCCCAAGCTCAAAGGAAACAGCAGCATGCTCAAGACCGCACCAATGATGCAAAGCCATTTAAAGCCGAAATTGGAGATAATATACATTCCGAACAATGGCCCGAATATCGCAGCTGCCCAGGGAGCGGCGGAAAAAGTGCCAATATCCGCACCACGGGCATCGGAGTTTCTTGAGATCCAGAGATATCCAAGCATTATAACGAACGGATTTAAAAGCCCGAATATCGCAACCGTGGCGATCGATACAAAGGGAGTAATTGCGGACGCAGCAAGAATTCCAAAGGGAATTATACGAAGGATCATTCCCATGGATATCAGTTTACCCAGTGAAGTCCGATCTCCGATTATGCCCAGAGGCGCCCCGATCATCGTTCCGGTCAGTCCGGCAATCGTGACCAGAACGCCGAGCAGCCAGGTCGGTGAATTTTCATCGAGCATATTCACGGCCAGAGTAGGGGTGATCGAGGTGTATGTGAACCAGGTGACAAAAGATAATAAACTCAGCGTGTAGACCGTTTTCTTGGTAGGATCCATCCCCATGACAGTTTTCGATCTCTGTCCCAGATTCGACGGAATTTTAAACATGATTCGCTGTTCATTCCGCCATTTTGTTCTTCATTACCTTCCAGCAGGTGGGATCTTCCGCGTAAAAGTCACCATGATGGATTAAGGCCAAAGCTCTGCAATGGCCGCCGCATATATTTCTATCAGAGCATCTTCCGCATGTCCCCTTGAGGTTGTCTGGATTAAAGGAACGAAACTCCTCCATGACGGGAGAGTTTCTCCATATGTCTGCGAACGTCTCAACTCTCAGGTCTCCAGCTTTCATGGTCAATACCTCGCAGGGAGTAACTATTCCGTTCGGCTTGATAACGCAAGTCGTTCTTGCGCACTGGCATAGCCTTTCGTTGTGCTCCCTGAATGGCTGGAAGGAGTCACGTCCAAAAAATCCGCAATGATCGTACCTGATGCCTATGTCCTTCTTATATAATTCCATTAAGCGCTGCATTTCCGAGTTTAGACTAATAATTTCATTTGAATTTAAATTAAGCTGGCCATCTATTGCTCGGCCTGATGCCCAGACCCGCATCATATTGAACTCGTCGACGCCCAGACCTGCTGAAAGTTTTAAGACCTCTTCTATCTCGCGAATGTTCTTTTTGGTTACCGTCATTCGGGCGTGAACGCAGATATCATGTTCCTTCAGGCACTTTATTCCCTGGACGACACTATCAAAGGCGCCGATTAACCCCTTTTGGTAATCGTGCGTTTCCTTCAAGCCATCCAGGCTTACCTGTACGTGTGCAACCTCTGCCTCTTTTAAAATTGAGGCAATATTCTCATTGATAATTGTGCCATTGGAGGCCACCGAGATGATGAAATCCATTTTATGTGCCTCCTTTATAATATCTGCGAAATCCGGCCTCATCATAGGTTCGCCGCCTGTGAATTCTATCCGAAACACTCCGGCATCATAAAGGCTTTTTAAGACGCCATGGATCTCGTCTTTAGTCAATTCATCCTCAAATGCCCTGCCGGAGTCATTAAAGCAATATAAGCAATTGAGGTTACATGCATTTGTCAGCTCCCAGCTGACTATCATGGGATAGTAATTTTCATTTGACATTAACTAACATACCCCTTGGTTTTCAGTATTTGGATGATGTCTTCAACATCGCTTTTTGCGTCATCCATTCCAATGTCAAATTCTTGAGCGTATAATTCCTGGATATCTTCTACCGTCCTCCCATCGCAGATATCCCAGATGAATTTGGCAGTGGAGTTAAATTCAAGAAGCATTCCAGTATCAAGAGAAAAAAGAATGAGATGTGACGCGGTATCACGTCTCTTAATATTGGAGCATTTATGGATCGTTTCTTTGGTATCCATGCCTAAAATCCTCCACTATGGCCGTGTGAAATTGTGCAGCCGAACTTGGCGGCGAAAGAAATATCCGTGACAGAAGGCTTGATGTATTTCTTATCCATATTCCGTATCCTCCTTTTTTCCTGGGTATTTGTTAAGCGCCCCTCCTCGGCGCTATCTGCGTGCCTTTCGCTTTTCAGTATTCGATTCATTCTTATGTCGTCTGCTTCCAGCCAACATAACCGGGACCACGCTGGCAAAACCAACGATATTATTTTCATCCATGACCTTGCTCTCCGTTGGCAATATTGACTTTTTTGAGGACCTGCTGAGGCTATTTTAGTGTCTCTCGCGGTACTATTCATCATACTATTAGTAGTCCATTTCTCACTAAGTATTACTAATATATATAGCTTTTTCAGTGTAGATGATTTTTATGAAGATATGCAAAAGTTTGATACATATATATTAATCGATCTTGTTACGAAATCATGACTATCAAATCTGTTTCATGATTTATTAAGAACAAAGTCAAATATAATAAGTGGTACAATAATAACATTATATTAAAAAAATTATAGAATTAATCTGAATTTATCATATTTTTATTGAAATACAGGATCTAAATTCTTACCATAATAGAAACAATTATTACTATAGACACTATAAGCCTGTTCAGCTAACGAATGCGAATATAAAACGAATTCAAGGTTGTAGGAGGTATTGAATTTGAATAAATTAAAAATAAGAAGCCTGCTCGCTTTCGGCTTTTTGCTGTTGATTTTGGCAACAAGCATAATGGCCGTGAGCGCCGCAGATCCTGTAACATTGAAAGCCGGTCTCTGTAGCAGAGAATTTAAAACTATGAACGCTCTCGTGCGTCCCTGGTATGAAAATGCCAACGAGTTCTATGGTACTACGCACGTAGGCCTTGCAGCATTCGATTCGGACCTTACGCCCATTCCTCTTCTCGCGAGCAAATGGGAAATTGCATCAGATGGCAAATCCATCAAGTTTTATCTGGCAAAAAATGCAACCTGGCATGACGGGAAGCCTTTAACCTCGGATGATGTAAAATTCACTTATGAATATTGGCGCGACAAACACCTATATCGGGAAGGTATGTGGCTCAATCAGTACCTGGATAAGGTCGATGTTCTGGACGATTACACCGGCCAGATTTTCCTGAAAGAGCCATACTCTTATTATGTGATAAAAGCCCTCTTCCCAACTGTATACATAGTCCCAAAGCATGTATGGGAGAAGGTAGACGATCCCAAGAAGTATGAAGAGATGGATGCCATGATCGGGTCGGGACCTTTCGTATTCGAGAAATATGACAAAGATGCCGACACAGCCTACCTCAAAGCCAATTTGGACTACTTCAAAGGGAAGCCCGCCATCGATAGGATCGAATGGAAGCACTTCCGCACTATGGACAGCATGCTGCTTGCTCTCAAGAAAGGAGAAATTGATGTCATCCTTGATGATGTACTTCCCGAAGGCGTTCTTGCGCCCTCGCTTCTCGGGGAGAAGGGAGTCACATTAGATGTTGGGCCCAATCAGGGATTGGAGTATCTCATATTCAACTACAGAAAATATCCCATGAATGTAACGGACTTCAGAAAGGCGGTCTCTTACGCCATTGACTATCAATCTCTTGTGGATGCGGCACAGGCCGGTTATGGAGAAGTTCCGGGAGAAGGTCTCATTCCGTCGTCTGTTGCAGAGTATAACCCAGACATTCCCATGCTGGAATATAATATCTCCAAGGCCAATGAGATTCTTGACTCCTTGAAGTTTATCGATACCGACGGAAATGGAATAAGAAACCTGCCCAACGGAGCGGATCTGAGGATTGAGCTGTTTGCATGGCCGAGTGAGCCAAAAGACGAGAGAATCGCGGAGATGATAAGCTACGGGCTCACGAAAGTCGGAATTGATGCCGAGCCGCTCATAACCGAGGACGCCACAGCCCAAAAAATCGCTTACGAAAACAAGAGCTTCGACATGAGGGTGGAAAGCCACGATCCCTACATGACGGCGTTATCCTTCGGACTCATAGACCTGGTGCCTGTCCAATATGGTACCTGGGACGATCCGAAGCTGATGGAGCTATACAATCGCACCATGTCTGCCAAGAGCCAAAAAGAGCTGAAAAGCGCCGCCTTTGACCTGCAGGATTATTATGCCAAAGAGATGCCCGCCATCGCTTTGATTTGGCAGAAATCCATCTACCCCTATCGCAGCGATAGTTTTGAAGGCTGGATACCTCTGCAGGGATATGGGCTCACCAGCTATGAGTCCTGGTTTAACATAAAGCCGGTGGGAAAATAAAGCCATAATTGCCCACCTATTTTTTATTTTTCCTATTATTTTAGCGTTACATAAGTTCCAAAAGAAAGGAGCCATTTGACTATGATTGACTGGAATTGTGTCTGGAAGGATGCGTTCCTTGCATCCCGGCTGGCAAACGATAACTACTACGATCATGAAGAACGAGCCAGGAGCTATGATGCGTCCGAGAACATCTGGACCGATGGAAAAAAGAGAGCTGCATCTTTGAATGCGGACCCTTCCTGGTCGGTGCTGGACATCGGGTC
>Ga0074195_1004367_pt1 | contig 11738 bp, 12 predicted proteins | sample EPASupsiteHSE623_FD_64525 | JGI IMG/M metagenome (GOLD analysis project Ga0074195, IMG submission 64525) | Bioremediated contaminated groundwater from EPA Superfund site, New Mexico - Sample HSE6-23 | ecosystem: Environmental > Aquatic > Deep subsurface > Groundwater > Contaminated ...
TTGACAAATGCCTAAGGTAAAGGCACGGGTATAAATGTTTCCTCCGCTCTGGGCGGAATCTCAATCGGCAACCACTCCCGCACGTTATGCAGGCGGATCTACCCCAAGGGTACCGCCATCTCTAAGCGCTAAAGCGCCAAGAGCTGCCATGGTGGGCCGATTGGTGATTCAAGCCCCGCTCCGGAAAACATTTATACCCGTGCCTCTCGTTTCGTAATTTGTCAACAGGCCCAATTGCTGGCTTTTTACCTATATAAATAAATTACTCCGCAGGCCAGTCTGGGCCCGGAGGCCCCGGCAGGCTGTGTCCTGTAATCGTCAGGATATTGATGGATGATCACTGATTTCCCTATAATATCAGCCACTTTGAATCTATCGGTAAAAAAGCACATCCTGGCCAAGCCGTTGTTGGAGAAAAGTACGGGGAAATCCCCGGGGTGATTGGGGTGAGGCTGGTTATAGGGGTTCCAGTGACCTCCTGCTGCAGTAAAAGGGTCATTGGGATCACCGACCTCACAGCTGCCGAATTCGTGGATGTGAAAACCGTGCGGACCGGTGGGCGGATTCCCCCCGGCAGCCGGCTGAAGGGGAGGAAGACCCGCGATATTGACACTTACCTGGACCCCTCCCGGGACGTCCCGGAACCAAACTGTACCGGTGATATCAGGAGCAAGCGGACCGCCCATCAGCCGGGCCACAGCCAACTTCCCGTCAATTACACCGGGGTTCTGGTGGAAGCACATATGATAATCTCCCCTTTACATAACTCTTGCTGATATATGTTATGTGGGGAAGTGGGGGGAGGTGTCAGGGGGAAATATACAGCTTAATGCTGGTTTGCACAGAAGCTGCATTTTGTTTGGTGTTCCGAATAAGCAAGAGTGTAGTTGTATTTTTGCTTTAAATTTACTTTTAATACCAGTAATACTACATTTTATGCTCGAAAGACAATTTTTAGGTAGGTATGGAAGGATATTCTTATTTTATAAAGAAATAACATTATAATATTTAGAACTGCTTTATAAATAGTTTTAAATAGGGTGTAAAACTTTTCAATCTTATCGGTTTATGAGAGATATATCATTATCGTATCATTTACTGAAAGTGAACTTTAAAGTAAAGTAAATTCATATAAAGGATGGACAGACAGTATGTTGAAAAATGGTGAGATTTTAGACAACAAATATTGCATAATCAAACAACTGGGTAAGGGTGGAACCGGGCATGTCTATCTTGCGGAAAACATTAAAATAGGGAATACCTGGGCAGTCAAAGAAGTCGATATCACAAAGGTCCTCCGTGGCAATATTCTTGCCGAAGTTGAAATATTGAAGAAGGTTAACCACAGAAGCATTCCCCGCATAATTGACGTCATTGAAAATGACAATTTTCTCTATATCATTGAAGACTATTTTGAAGGTACTAACTTAAAAGAATTAATTTGGCAACGCCAAGCCTGCACAGAACAAGAAATTATTAAATGGTTTAATCAGTTGGGTGATATTTTATTTCATTTGCATAACATCAAGCCAAACCCCATTATCTACAGAGATATGAAACCAAGTAACGTCATAATTGACCAAGAAAACAACGCAAAGCTGGTCGATTTGGGTATAGCGAGGGAATATAAAAAGGGCCAGGATAGTGATACCGCTTATATAGGTACCAGGGGATACGCCGCTCCCGAACAGTATTCCGGAGTTATTCAAACCGATGAAAGGACAGATATATATGGCTTAGGGGTAACAATGTACCATGCAATTACAGGTGTCAACCCCAATTTACCGCCTTATAAATTGATGCCGGTTAGACGCATCAAAAACTCGTTGTCATACCATATTGAACGAATAATCCAAAGGTGTACTCAAACTGATCCTTTACTTAGATATCAAAGTGTTCAGCAACTGCTTGATGACTTAAACAATAATTCAAATGCTTGTATATCAATTAGCTCCGACGTTAATCCAGCCAATAAAACTCTTTCTTCTAAACTTATTATTATCGGCAGCTTATCACCCAGGGCCGGATCCTCTTTTGTTACGGTAAACCTGGCCGCAGCGGCATCAGAGTTGGGTCAGGAGATTGCAATAATCGAGTTTCCTGCTAATATCCCATATTTGTATGACGCGCTGTTTATGAGAAATAAAATACCTGGTTCGTATGTCTCATGGCCACACGAAATTAAAAGGGGAAACTTGTTTAATCGAAAGCATATTTTTAAGGAAAACAACATTAACTGGATTGTTTTAGACCCGGTTCAACATTCTATATTGGATTGGACTCTTGACAACATGATTTATTTGATATATTGCATAAAACAAATCCCATTTGTATTTTTAGATGTTTCAACAAATTGGCTTCATCCGTCATTGAATTCCCTACTGGGACAGGCCGACCATATGTTTCTGGTTCTCGATCCGGACCCTGCTCTGATTGACCGGACTACGCTGGACTACGATGAAACAATTCCGATGGATTGCCTGCCTCAAGAAACAAAGATAGTACAGCTTTTGGCTGACCTCAAGTTCAACGACTTGGTAGACATACAGGTTATAGTTAACAAGTACACCGGTTTACCCGATGAAAATCAACTTTGTCTACCGTTTTCTCCATTAGCTTTTATTCCACATATAGATCCTTCGTTTGTTTATAAATCGCTATGGGATGGTCAGTTGTTATATCATGATACTCAAATGAAGGAATTATTGGGACCAAAGTTTTCTCCCATTCTTAAAAAAGTTACATCTTTAGACAAGACATCAATACAGCCAGACAAAGTAGGCTTAATTGAAAGAATAAAAGCTGCTTATAAATCCCTTAAGGGTGAAGGGGGAGTAATTTTTTGAAGAAATATATACATCTTTTTATTGCTTTTAGCCTAATAGCTTCATCTGTTGGATTAATAGTATTCTGGGAAACCTACCTTGACGACACCATAAACACGATTAGTGTCGTCGTTGCTGCAAAAAACTTGGAAAAGAATCATGTAATAAATGTCAGTGATGTCAAAATCGAAAAAGTTAAAATAGAACATGCCGTCGAAAAGCCCATAATAAACACCAGGGATATTATCGGAAAAGAAACTGCCCAATATATTCCGAAAGGGAATCAAATCGTTAGCGAAATGGTGGATTATTATGGTTTGGAGCCGAACAAAAACCAACTCATATACCCAATTCCAAGGGAGTGGATATACTCTTCTCCCGGAAGTTTACGCAGAAAAGACCGTGTGTTCGTCTACCCAATACCTGATGACAGGCTAATCCACAGAAATAATCAACAAACTCCGCTAATAGTTCATGCTGCCTCTGAACCGATTTTAAAGGAAATTGTGGTTGCTTTTGCCAAAGATTCGGCAAATCAGGAGGTTAAACCCGCATCTAACAGTGATAAACGGATAGACGCTACCGGTTCCATTAACAACCTAGAACTTGTAATGACTGAAGAACAATATAATGTTCTTGAAACCGCATTTTTAAAAGGTTTTAAGTTTAATTTTGCTTATAAATAGGAGGACGCGATGATGAGATTGATTTGTCTGACAGAAGATGATGTCCTATGCGGGAAGTTAAAAAACAACCAGGTATTTGAGAATGTGATCATGATAAACTGCATCTCAGATCTTAAACAGGCTTTCAACTGCGATGTTATGGTTGTTTCCGACAGAATGGTTCCATGTGAATTAATAGCCGATTTAAAAGAAAACTTCCCAAACGCAATTATGTTTTATATGGTCAGTAATAGCTCCGACTATAAAATGTTTCAAAAGATAGAAACTATTTGCCATGCTCATGATATTCATATAGTTTACCCAAAACAAACGCAGGATCAAATTATTTCTTTTATTATCGGAGTTATAAAACCCAGGGAAGACGTACAAAAAAATCATGTTACCGCTTTTGTCGGGGCCCAATCGAGGGTAGGTGTAACTACCACCGTTATGGCTGTGGCTACTCGGCTTGGTATACTGACTGACGCTAAAATAGGTGTCCTGGGACTTAATTCCTGGAACCCCGGAACAGTATTTATAAGAGAATACGAAGGTTCATATCTGGATGAGTTGAAAACACTGCTTTCCAACAATATGCTGAGTAGCTCCCAGCTATTGAAAGAAATGTTTGAGCATAACCACTTTTTCTATCTGGCTGGTAATCGGGACATTAAGAAAAGGCTTCATTATTCAATAAAGGAAATCTATTATTTAATAGAACAGGCTAAAAAAATATATGACCTTACTCTCATTGATGCAGGGTGTAACTTTGATGATGCTTTATGCATTCAGAGCCTCCTAAATTCCGATTCCAAATTCCTGGTTACAAATCAACAGATGTCATGTATGATAGCTTGGCAAACAGCCTACGAACAGGTTCTTGAACCTATGGGTATTAGCAAACAGGACTTTTTAATGATTATTAACCAATATAAACAGAAACCGCAACTGCCCGATGCCAAGCAACTTGCTCATGACCATGGGATACCGTGTTTACGGCATATAACGGATATGGGAGACCTCAGTCTGGCCACCGAAACTCACCAAAAGCTTATCATTGATTTTGATGAACCTGATTATATTAAGGACATTGACTTTATAGTCAGGGCGCTCATAAAAACTTACAAACTGAATATGAAAACGCAAACAAAATTAAAACGGACCGGATTTATACAAAGGCTTTTTGGGTAAGGGGGACAAGCTCTTTATGAAAAACGAAAAAGTCTTTGACATTGCCGAATACATTGCCCAGCAGATGCAGACTGGCTGGGAATTAATTTTGACATCACCCAAAAAAGCAGCTCAATTTATACGTTGTGAAAACTTTCTTGAACTATGTGACACTGTTTACAAATACTTTGAACAGGTTTATGACAGAAACAACGATTCCAAAAAAGCCATAGAACGATTGAAACTGCAACATAAGGCTATTATAGGAGAACCAAAAGCAGTCAAGGTTATCAAGGATGAAATTATGGATTTTATCCGGGCTAATAACCTTCTTAACACCATGTATCCATCATGCTATAAAGATTTGGCGGATGCAGTTTTTCATGAGGTTTATGGGTGGGGGCCTTTGGCCCGATGGTGGGAATTAAATAATAGCCAATCGGCTTTGGTTCTTGGAACACAGATATTTTATGACGGCGTTCTTCAGAAAGAAAGGTTTTCCTCAAACGAAAGAGTATGGGAATTAATTCATTCTTTAACCTTGAAGGACGCCAGGTCAAGAGTCAATGAGCAAAACCCCGACCTGGAAGTAGAGATGTTTGACGGAACCAGGGTTTCAATATCAGTACCGCCAAGGGGACACGAGTATGAAATTACCTTCAGAAAGTTTATACTCAGTGATTTTTCCCTTGAAAACCTGTCTATTCTAGGAACAATTCCCGAAGAAGCTTTACCTCTGTTTCAAGGCTTGGCCAGAGGACTCCCCAATACTCTAATAGTTGGGCCTGTACGTTCAGGAAAGTCCCATACCCTAAAAGCCTTCGTACATGAGAGATTTAAACAGCAAAATTTTGTCGTCGTCAGCTTGGAAAAGCATTTTGAACTGGCTTTAAGAAAAATGCTACCATTTGCCCCAATCATTGAAAAACAGGCTGCTGACGATGAATTGCACGAGATTTTCCCAACAATCCTTAGAAAAGACCTGGATTTCGGCATTATGGGAGAAATCAGAAGTGTTGAAGCAGAATGTGCAATGTTATTATGTGAACGAGGTACCCGCGGGTTTCTTGGGACTTTTCATATCAAGTATCCTCATAACATCCCGGGTAGTTGGGCGAGGCTGATAATGGATAGGTTTCCAAACCGGAATTATCCCGCCGAAGTTATGAGAGTTGCTGAAAACATAGATATAGTCATTGTACAGGAAGAATTGCCGGATAAATCTAAGAAGAGAGTCACCTCAGTAGTTGAGCTCCGTTTTGAACCATATACTCTGCAAATAAGCACCCATGAAATTATGAAATACAACGCATGTAATGACAGCTGGACCTATAAATGCGACCTAAGCGAAAAGTTGCTGAACAATATGTTATCCGCTTCCCCCGAGTATACGAAAACATTGATAAGTACTTTAAAAACTCTGGAATACCAGAAACCAATAAACGGCCTAAACAAAATCTTGCTCCGTGAATTTCAGATTTAATAAACATTTGTCCTGCTCAAAAAGGTAAAGGGAGGGTAATTAATCTGAAACGTCTCCTCATTGAAACAGTTTTTAAGACAACTGTCTACACAGGCTTTTTTTCGGGACTTTGGATTTTTACCAGGCCGGTACTGCTTCCATTTGTCAATCAACAATACAATAAATATAAAAATAGTGCCAGGCTTAGAAAGCTGCAGTTGCATCAAAACGAAATCCGGTCGTATAAAAGGTTATATCTGTTTCAACATTTTGATCTTCTGTTGGGCAGCACATGGCCCTGGTACAACCAATCAAGTACAATTTATTTTATTATTTTGTCTCTTGTCTTATTTACGGTAAGTACGTTGTTATATTTTAGAACAACGTCATTTTGGTACCTTTCAGCAGTATTCGGCCTCTTAACCAGTTCCATTCCGTATATAATACTTTTTTTTGTACTTTTCAGGAAAAGAAGCGAAACAAGCTACGAGCTTGTACCTGCTGTAAATTTACTACTTGGCAAATACAGGGTTAATTCAAAGGATATATATCGCTCACTTATAGACACCATCAGAGAAATGGACCAGCACAAAACACTGCAGAAGTCTTTGATAAAATTAGCTTCAGCCATTCAAAGCCATCGTACCAGAGAAGACCTGGAACGAGCTGTTGAGGTTTTTGTTTATCAAATAGGTACATCCTGGGCCCAACAATTAGGCGTGTTGTTATTGAACGCTCAATGGGAAAGCAAAGATATTGAACTAAGCCTTAGCAATATTGTCAAAGATATGGGAAAAGCCCTGGAAATTATGGAACAACAAAAAAGCAGCAATCAAGATACTATTCAAATGGGTTATTTTATCCCCATCATCGTCTTCCCGGCCTCGTTGTTTTTCCTGGCCAAAGCAACCACTTCCGGTAGATACCTATACTTCCAATTTAAGACCACAGTCGGTTTTACAAGTTTTATTATTACATTTGTTTTATGCCTGGTCGGGCTTATCGTTTCATTGTTGTTAAATAAACCAAGAAACGAGATTTAACCGGAGGAAATGAATCATGTTTTTATTTAGTTACTTAGAAATATCAGTGTACATAGTTGCTATACTTCTTAACATCGCGGCTGCTTCATTAATTTACAATCTGCAATTTATTAACACTAAAAACCCGGTTTACCGACTTAGACTGGCAGATCAGGTCAAGGAAACGACGAAGAAGCTGAAATTCTATCTGCATGATGACGGCCTGGAAGCTCTTTTGACAGCTACCGGTAGGCCTTTGTCACTAAGCAGTATCAGTTTCAATTTAACTAGGCTGGTTATAATTATCGGGTGTTTATTATACCTAAACGTCAGATGGTTTTTGCACGGTGGTGTATATCCACTTAACTCATTACTCCTTGTTTTGCTGACAATTATTTTAACTTACCCGATAAAAAGTTTCCCTGTTTACCGTTTTCTTGAAAAACTCAGGGAAATACGTTTACGGGAAAAGAACAAAGAAATTTTCACCTTATATTCTATGATTCAAAACGAGTTTTACACAAACTTGGACAGGCCCCTGAATATGTACACCACTTTAAACAAGTTAAAAGTATATTTCAAATCAATTGACAGGTCAATAGGGAAAGCGGTGCTGTTATGGAAGAAGAATCCCGCCGCAGCATTGGATGCCTTTGTCGCTGAGGTAGGTACAGATGAAGCCCGGGACCTGGCAAATATTCTTAAAAACGTTGACCTGTCAAGCCCAGAGGATGCAAGAGATATGTTGGACAGCAGATACGAACAATTTGTTGCGAAACGACATGAAAATCACAGACGATACAAAAATAATATTGGTCTAATGGCATACATTGCCGCATTATTCCCTGTTTTTGCAGTGATATATAATGTTATGGTTATATTTAATCTGGAAAAACAGGAGCTTTTAAAATTTATTCATCACAGATAGTAGTGCAGTTATGAAAGGAGGTGTATTACTTGAAAGAGGTTATCACGAAATTTCTATTAATCATCGTCTCAGTTGCGGCAGTGGTAGGTTTTGTGTATGGTACGTTATGGACCGATACTCAAGATGTCAGGAATGATACCCATACGCAGATTCAAAACGCCAATCCTCCGGCGGCCGGATCTCCATCCTAATAGCTTTAACAAAAAGGGGGCTTTCAAAAGCCCCCGCCGGTTTAACCCAATCCTTTACCCCTAACCCCCCCCGAGGTGATGCCAATGAGACAGGTTATCGTTCACTTAATGGTTTCAACCCTTTTCATTGTATATATGTTTCAGCCATTTCTAAACGAAATATATCATTTAAGAAACCTTGCCGTTCAAACAACTCTCGACCATGGCATCGAAAAAGCAGCCGTTGACGGCAGGTTTACAAACACGGTAATTAACGAAATGAAAATGACCCTTGCGGACCAGCTTCATTTTTCAACTTCAGACGTTTCTTTTTCCGGAACCACTATGACAACCCCGCGGGGGCGGTATATAGAAGGAACACTCAGTATCCCGGCAGGCCGTCTGTGGATTTTGTCAAACGTTTTTGGTGGGGGAAATGATATCAAGGAATTGAGCGCTTACGCAAAACAAATGAGTGAGCATATTCCAAGATAGGTGGGCTTATGAAAGAAATAATTTTTACGCTGTTGGTCAGTGTTGTATGTATAACCTTCTGGTTATGGCAGGTAGATGACAACAACACCAGCCTTGCTAATGAACGCCTTAAGAATGCCGTTAACTATGCGGCTCACGATGCCAGTCTGCAGGTTGACCGGACAGAGCTTGCCCGCGGCCGAATCGTATTTGACAAGGATACTGCTGAAGAAGCATTTAAAAAGACGCTGCAGGAAAACCTGTTTCTTGATGCTGAGTTGAACCCCAAACCCAATACACTCTTTAAGGAGAAATTATCCGTGATTCATACGGATTATATAGATAACAGCACTATTACCGACTATCCATATTTTTACGAGGAGACGAATTACGGAATCCACCATTGGATTTACGGACCGGCGGTTGTTTTTGCCATAGAAGTTCCCCGGCCGAGGGTCTTTGAGGTAAACCCCAGATATAATCTGGTTAAATGGGCCGTGTTTGAATACCCTGTACCCCAGTAGAATTTCCCTCGAACGAGCCATCAACTGTTACTTCTGATATATATTGGGAATGGTCAAGAGCCAAAGAATTGAACGAAATAATCTTACAACTCCCCAGAGTTCAAAGTCAAAATATATGGTCTTTGGAACAGGACGCCGGAATGTTTACAGGTATCAAAATTGAGTGGAAACAAGCGTTTATATGACCAAGGATGATGTAGAAAACATCTGGGTTATGTTTAATCCGGATCAATATATAACCAGGGAAGAAGTTGTCGCCATACTTCACGCGATACTAAAAAACAATCCCAGGTTTAAGGATTATTTCGCAAGAAACATTTCATTCTCGGACCTTAAGAAATCCAAATTTGTTGATAGTATACATTTCTGTGCAGCCCAGGGCTTTTCGGCTGGATACCCAGACAGTTCTTTTACGCCAAAAAACAAAATCACTAGGGCAGAGATTGCAGCTGTGTTAAGCAAGGTAATAGATAAAATTTAAGGAGTTGACTGATATTGAAGAATATTTTTATTTTGTTGATGTTATTAGTTTTGATGGTCTCGTATTTTTCTTTTTCTTTTGCTGCGGAGGGGCTGCCTGACGAGCCACCTTTAACACAAGAAGATATTACAGTCGGTAACAATGCTATTGCTAGTATTCGGTGGGATGTTTCAAGGGCCGAATCTGATAACATTATTATTTTAACCATTCCTAAGATAGACGGTTACGGTTGGGCAGTTCGTAAAGATGTTGGTGACTATGTAGGTATCGGCTTGAATTGGGAGCAACAATATTCCGGTTATGGTGGTGAGACTATTGAAATGTCTTTAACCAACCCTAAAGGGACTGGTTTTTATATTATTTTTTACAACGATAGTTCTTTCAGGGTTGTTCGTGAAGAAATTTATGTTTATTTTCCAGGTTCCGGGATTAATTTTATACCTCCGGAAGATAGAATAGGCGTTTCTACGGACGAAAACGGTGATATTGTACAATATTACGATAACGATGATAACCCTATTAGTAAAAACGATCCCAGAGTACAAGACCCGTTTGAACATAAAACTTTAGTTTTCTCAGACTTTAATAGTTCGTATTGGGCTTACAATGTGATTTATAAGCTAACTTCTCTAGGATATATTAAGGGTTATCCAGATGGGACTTTTAGGCCGGAAAATAATATTACCAGGGCTGAATTTTCGGCTATCATGGCCCATCTTCTTGAGGATAAGTACCCCGAAGGAGCTAAGTACGACCATGCTGGGATTTTCCCGGACTTTACAAGCCATCACTGGGGCTATGAAATTACACAACATATGTTAATTTACATTACTAAGGGTGATAGTATTAATGTTTTTGGGGATAGTTTTCACCCAGATCAATTTATTGCCAGAGAGGAAGTTGTCGCTGCTATCCACGCGACGCTGAAAAACTCCGGGAAGTTAAAAGAAGCTTCCGAGTCAGTTAATTTCAGAGATTTAGAGGCTTCTAGGTTCCCGGATAGCATTAGATATTGTGTTAAACAAGGCTTTATTAAAGGTTATCCTGATGGGACTTTTAAACCTAATAACAATATAACAAGAGCTGAGATTGCCGCTATTTTAGTTGAAGTAGTGGAGGCTTTATAAGTCCCCGAAAGGATTGATTTGCTATATTTTTCAACAAAAAGCATATCAAAAAACTCATAATATTTTTGGTGGCTATTATTTCGGTGATTAGTCTTTCTTCTTCAGTTTGGGCTAATATTACTGGTCGTAATTATGGATTATCTCCTGGAACTATTGTTACTTGGAATGGCGGTAAATACTATGTTAGACCCCATTGGAATGTCTATTTTGATTTAAAAAGTAATTACCAAGGAACAGCTATGAATTTTAGTAAGACTAATATGATTCAAGACAATGGTTATCTTGTCGCAGGTCGTGACCAATGGGACGATTGGGTAGCAGCTTTTGGTGCTGATTACTCCAAGGTATCTTCTCAAATATCTTATACAACTGTTGATACAGGGGTTGGAAAGGTTAATATTGCGTGGCTTTCCCAGATTGCCAACGTATGCGGTTGGCGGGTAAAGAACTGGGCGTTATCTGGAGATTCGGGATGGGCAATTTACGAACCTATACCCCCGGAACAGCCTCAGCCACCGCCGGAACCGTTAAATAATCCTCCCACGGCCCGCTTTTCCATGACTTCTTCCGCTTATGAAGGTGATACGGTTACTATAATGGACAATTCATTTGACAGTGACGGTGAAATAGTTGATTGGGAATGGTCTTTTATTCCGGTTTCCGGGATATCCGGCAGCCTGGGGGATACGGGTGGGCAGTTGGTTTTTTCAACTGCCGGCAGTTACAACCTTACCCTTACTGTGACCGATGACGACGGTGAAACAGATTCAACCTCCAAATCTATAACAATAAAGCAGCCTAAACCTGCTGCAGTCATCACCATTAAGGGGACTCTGAAAGAAAACCGGAAGGTCATTCTCGACTCGGGGAACAGTTCGACACCTTCGTCC
>Ga0074195_1004368_pt1 | contig 11734 bp, 4 predicted proteins | sample EPASupsiteHSE623_FD_64525 | JGI IMG/M metagenome (GOLD analysis project Ga0074195, IMG submission 64525) | Bioremediated contaminated groundwater from EPA Superfund site, New Mexico - Sample HSE6-23 | ecosystem: Environmental > Aquatic > Deep subsurface > Groundwater > Contaminated ...
TCGGAAACAGCGCGGACGATCCCCGACGATCTCGGGAATCCCGACGACATCTACACCGACAACACCACCCCGACCGACACAGACGGCGATACCGATATGCTTCCTAAGGATGACGGTCCTCTTCCCGACGACGCCGATGTGGTGCCCACCGAAGGAGAACCCGATACCGATGCGGCACCGAACGACAGTGATCTCCCGGTGGATCCCGATGGCGATACCCCGGACCCGAATGACGCGGATCCGGATGACACCACCCCCGACGGCCTTCTTCCCGACGAGGTGTGGCCGGACGATGAATTGCCCGACCAGTCGATGCCGGACGATACCGTCACCGACGGCCCCCAACCCGACGACGCGCAATCAGATGATACGACCGTTACCGACGATACGCTCACCGATACCACCGTGACCGACGACGCGCAATCCGACAATGCTCAGCCGGACACCGCACAACCGGACGATACCGTCGTTGACAACGAGATCCCCGATTCCCCGACCCCGATCTGTGATCCCTTCTTCGTGGTGGAATGCCCGTATACCGGCGATCCCTCGACGCTCAATGTCGGTCCCTGCAAGGCAGGCACCAAGACCTGCGCCGCCGACGGCCTGAGCTGGAGTGCCTGCACCGGCGAAGTACTTCCCGCAAGCGATGTCTGCACCGACGCGGTCGATAACGACTGTAACGGCGCACTGAACGACGGGTATCCGAGCGGCGCCTTCGGCTGCGCCTGCCTCCCCGGCGATTCGGCTTCCTGCTACACCGGCCCGGGCGGCACACTCAATGTCGGCATCTGCCACGCCGGACAGCAACTGTGTAATACCAACGGCACCGGCTACGGCTCCTGCACGGGACAGCAGACCCCCATCGCCGAAGCATGCGGCAACGGTGCGGATGACAACTGCAACGGCACCGTCGACGATAATACCGACGCCGACGGCGACGGTTATGGCGTCTGCGGCGGCGACTGTTGCGACAGTACCGCCCAATGCGCCGACCCGACCAAGGTGAATCCCGGCGCCATCGAGGTACAGGGCGACGGCATCGACAATGACTGCAACGGCACCACCGACGAGGATCCGCGCACCAACTGTTCGAGCGGCTCGAAATTCAGCGGCACGACCGCGACCGACCTCGTCAACGGCATGGATATCTGCAAGGTCTCGGCGAACGGCTCGTGGGGTATCGTCGGTACGCCGACCCTGACACAGGCGAGCGGCGGCGGCAGCGCGAACAACCTTCAGATAGCGCTTATGGAACAGTTCGGTACCCACTCCTCCAATGTGCGGCTCTACGGCGGCAACATGGCCACCCTTTCCTCCGGTCACGCCCGCGACGCGAATGACCCCAACGCCACCACCAGCATCACCTACGAATATCAGAACGGCACTCCGCCGGCCGATTTCACCGCGGCGCACGGCGGCGGACTTCCGACCACCAAGGCGGGCTGCCCCAACGGTTCGGGCGCCAATGATGCGGTCATGCTCACGGTCCAGCTCAAGGTGCCGACCAATGCGCTCTCTTTCTCGTTCAATTTCCGTTTCTTCTCGCAGGAATACTGGGAATACACCTGTACCGAATTCAACGACTTCTTCATCGCGATGCTCTACACCGGCGCATCGGGCATCCCGGCCGACAAGAACATCTCGTTCGACTCGAACGGCAGCTATATAAGCGTCAATTCGAACGCCTTCTTCACCGTCTGTCAGGCCAAGAGCGGCTATTCCTGCCCCGACGGCACCGCTCCGCTGGCCGGCACCGGTTTCGATCAGGTGCAGAACGACGGCGGCTGCAACGACGAGGATTACTACAACGGCGGCGCCACCAAGTGGCTCTCGACCTCCGCGCCGGTCGTGCCGGGCGAGACCATCACGCTCAAGTTCGCCATCTGGGACACCTCGGACATGGCGCTCGACTCGCAGGTCCTGCTCGACAACTTCAAGTGGAGCGCGCAGGGAACGAGCGGTCCCTCGACCTTTGAATGCTGGGATCTTAACAAGAACGGCACCTGTGAGGTCGCCAGTGAGGATCTGTCGGGTGACGGACTCTGCTCGGAACGCGATTGCTGATGATCTTTTCGACGAGATAGGGGGGAACCTACATGACCATCATGCGTTGGCTTATCGCGCTTCTGTTCATGGCGCTTTTTGTAACCTGCTCCGACAAGAAAACTCAGGATACCGATGAGGAAAACGGCGGTGACTCCGATGAGATCATCGTCGATGAGGATATCGACCACAAGGTTCTGCCCGACACAAAGAACGATCTTTCCCCCGACACCGATGTCGCGATACCCGACGGCGATGAGAATAATGACGGTATCACCGATGGGGACGGTATCGATCCCGACACTGATGAAACGACCGATGAGTCGGCGGATACCGTGGAGAACGACCTCGACGAACCGGTCATCGACGATGGCGATGATCTGCAAAGCGATGGCGAAACACCGGAGAACGACCCCGGCACGACCGACGACGGCGTGACCGACGCCGAGATCGAATGGCCCGACACCGACAACGACACCTTGATATGCACCCCCAACCAGATACAGCAATGCGCTTATACCGGAGATCCGCTGACCGAGAACGTCGGTCCCTGCAAGGCCGGTTCACGACAATGCAACGCGAACGGCACGGCGTGGAGCAACTGCGCCGGAGAGGTGCTCCCCTCCTCCGATGTCTGCACCGACGTGATCGATAACGACTGCAACGCCACCATTAATGACGGCTACAGCACCGGCGCGACCGGCTGTGTCTGCCTGCCGGGCGGAACGACCTCCTGCTATACGGGACCGGGCGGCACCGAAAATGTGGGCGAATGTCATGCAGGGACCAAGACCTGCGGCACCTACGGCAACAATTGGGGCCTTTGTCAGAACGAACAGCTCCCCGTCACCGAGATATGCGCTAACGGTTTGAATGATGACTGCGCGGGCACTGCCGATGATGGCCTTGATGCCGACGGCGACGGCTGGAGCACCTGCGAGAATGACTGTTGCGACAGCGAAGCACTGTGCCAGAACCCCGCGGTGGTAAACCCCGGCGCGGTCGAAGTGGCGGGCGACAGCATCGACAACGACTGCAACGGCTCTACCGATGAAGAACCGGCTGCCTGCAGCGCCACCGAGAAATTCAGCGGCATCGGGCCGACCGACCTCTTGCAGGCGATCGGTATCTGCAAGACCGCCGCGAACGGCTCGTGGGGTATCGTCGGCACGCCGACCATCCTGCGATCGGACTTGGACACGGTCACCTGCAGTCAATACGCCACCTGCGGAACGTTATCGCAATGGCAATCGTCGGTGGATATCCAGACCGCCGTCATGGCCCAGTTCGGCAGTGACGCTTCGAATGCGGCGATAGAGGGGACCACGATGGCCGCACTTTCGAGCGGTCGCGCCCGTGACAATTTCGGCGACCCCGATCCGACCAGTTCGCTCAATTATCGGTACGATTTCGGTCAACCACCGGCCGATTTCGTCACCGCGCACGGCGGCAGCTTGCCGAAGACCAGCGCCGACTGCCCTGCCAGTACCGGCACGAACATATCGAACGATGCGGTCATGTTGACCGTCCAGCTCAAGGTACCGACCAACGCCAACTCCTTCTCGTTCAACTTCCGCTTCTTCTCGCAGGAATACTGGGCCTACACCTGTCAGGAATACAACGATTTCTTCGTGACGCTCCTTGACACGACGTGGACCCCCGGTCTGGGCGAACAGCCGATACCGGCCGACAAGAACATATCGTTCGATTCGAACGGCAGTTACATCAGCGTCAACAGCACCAACTTCTTCACTGTCTGCAACGCCAAGACCGGCTACTCGTGCCCTGACGGCACCAGTGCTCTGGCCGATACCGGCTACGCTCCCGCCAACGCCGGCGCCACCAAATGGCTCGCGACCGCCGCACCGGTCGTTCCCGGCGAGACCATCACGCTCCGGTTCGTCATCTGGGACACCTCCGATACTTCGCTCGATTCACTGGTCATCATCGACAACTTCAAGTGGAGCGCGGAGGCATCGGGCGGTCCGGTCACTTTCGAGTGCTGGGATCTCAACCAGAACGGTAATTGTGACGTCGCGACCGAGGATCTGTCGGGCGACGATATCTGTAACGAACGTGATTGCTGAGCGATGCGCCGAAACGGTATGCTAAACTTGCATTTTGATATCAACTCGGCTAGCCTTGCGATGGTTTTCTGATAGTTTGAGGTACTTGAACACCCATGCGTAGTCTTTTCCCGGGATTCATTCAAGAACAGTACCGCAAAGGGCTTCTGCGCGGTGAACTCGACGCCGCCGGCATGTTCGTCGACGTATCGGGCTTCACCTCGATGACCGAAAAACTTATGCGGCAGGGCAAGGTCGGCGCCGAAAGCATATCGGACATCCTGAACTCGACCTTCAGCCCCGTTATCGACGCCGTCTACCGGAACGACGGCTTCATCACCGGTTTCGCAGGCGATGCCTTCACCGCCATATTCCCCGGTAAGGATGTCTGCAAACCCTGCGTCGCCGCGATGGAGATACAGGAGATATTCCGCACCAACGCCTGCCACGAGACCCCCTACGGATCGTTCGCCATCAGCGCCAAGATCGGCATATCGTACGGCGCCGTCCACTGGGGCATACCCGGCACCGAATATCACCGCACCTTCTTTTTCCGCGGAGCGGCTATAGACGGCTGTGCCGGCGCCGAACATCACGCCTGTTCCGGCGATATCATCCTCGATGACGCCGCGATGGCCATGACGCGGCCCGACCTGTTCAAAGCTGCGCCGGTCGGCGACGGCGGATTCCACCGCATCGAGACCTGTTCCGCAAAGAAAAGTAGAACGACCAACACTGAGACCACCATCATTAAAGAGGTCGGCCGCCTTTTCTTCCCTGAACAACTCTACGAACAGAAATTGTCGGGCGAGTTCCGCGACATCGTACCGGTCTTCATATCGTTCGAACAGCCGGAAAGCTTCGAGGCGCTCGACAAATTCGTCGCCGCGGTCCTGGAGACCACCGACGCCTTCGGCGGCTACTTCAACCTGGTCGATTTCGGCGACAAGGGCGGCAACATGCTGATCCTTTTCGGCGCTCCGGTCAGCTACGAGAACAACGTCCAACGCGCCGTCAGCTTCATACTCGCCCTCAAAGAGCGGGTCGACATCTCCTTCCGTTGCGGGATCACGCAGGGTGAGGTCTATGCCGGATTCGTCGGCAGCGACCGCCGTTCGACCTATACCGTGCTCGGCGACCGGGTCAATCTCGCCGCCCGCTTCATGATGAAAGCACAGTGGGGCGAGATATGGCTTTCCGAAGGTGTCGCAGCCAAGGTCGAGGAACACTACGACATCTCGCCGCTCGGCGAATATCAGTTCAAAGGCAAGACCGAGAAGATAAAGGTCTTCTCCCTGCGCGGACAGAAATCACGCAGCGACGAGATATCCTTTGAACAGGAGATGATCGGGCGCGAGGCCGACCTGAAAAAGGCGCTTGAGTTCTTCGCGCCGCTTAGGAAAGGACGCAACCCCGGCGTACTGGCGGTCTGGGGCGACCCCGGCATCGGCAAGACACGCTTGCTTGCCGCCGTCAAAAAGGAATTCACCGGCGATGTCGAGGTCCTGACGCTCGCCGCCGATTCGATACTGCGTAAATCCATGAACCCCTTCGCGACCTTTCTCGAACGTTATTTCGAACAGAGCGAGGCCGAGAACGCCGCCGAGAAGAAGAAACGCTTCGAGACCCGCTGGGCCGCCGTTATGGCGAGTATCGGCACCTATCCCGACGCCCGCGTCGTACAGGAGGTGACCGAGGAACTCATCCGTACCAAGTCGTTCCTCGCCGCTCTTATCGGCATCGAATGGAAGGATAGCCTCTACGAGAAATTGGACGCGAAGAGCCGGTTCGAGAACACCCTCTACGCCGTCAAGGAATTCATCAAGGCGCTATCGCTCGCGCGGCCGGTCATCATCGTGCTGGACGATATCCAGTGGCTCGACAACGATTCGCGCGAGATAGTCAAGGTCCTCTTCCGCCAGACGAAACACTTCCCCTTCTCGCTGGCGGTGCTCGGCCGCTACGGTGACGACGGCACCAAACCGCCCATCGATGTCGACGAGGAGGTGGCGCGCACCGAACTGGCGCTCGACCGACTCCCGGCACCCGCGGTGGCGCTTCTTTCGGAAAAACTGCTCGGCGCCCCCACCGGCGGCGAACTGCAGGACCTCATCATGCGCCGCAGCGAAGGGAACCCCTTCTTCGTCGAACAGATCTGCTTCTACCTCAAGACCAACGGTCTTTTAGAGCTTCGCAATGGTCAGTACCACGCCATCGGCGGCAGCATCGATATCCCGCAGGGGGTCAACGCCCTGCTGATCAGCCGTATCGACCGCCTCTCCCAGCGCCTCAAGGACAGCGTGTTCACCGCTTCGGTCCTCGGCCGAGAGATAGATGTATCGATCTTCTCCGAGATCATGCGCGATCAAGATGTCCCGTCGCTCCTCTCGGAAGGGCGGGACGAACGGATATGGACCCCGCTGTCGGAACTGCTCTATTCCTTCCGCAACCTACTCCTGCGCGAAGCAGCCTACGATATGCAACTCCGCGGCCGGCTCAAGGTCCTTCACCGTATCGTCGCCGATGCGATGGAGCGGACCTACGCCGCCGAGGATAAGCATGCCTCCGAAATGGCGTTCCACTTCGAACGGGCAGAAGAACGAGACAAGACAAGGCATTATCTTAGGAAGGCGGCCGATTTCGCGCGCGAACACTTCCAGAACGAAGATGCCATTCGTTTTTATGTCAAGCTCCTCGATTATATCGATGATCAGACCGATCAGGTCGACATCCGCCACAAACTCGGCGGTGTCTACAAGCTCATCGGCAAGTGGAAAGAGGCCGAGGATTCCTTCCGCACCGCGCTCAAAATAGCCGAAGATCTCAAGGACATCCCGCGCAGTGCCGACAATATGCGCGAACTCGGCTATCTGTTGCTGGAAAAAGGCCGCTATGACGAATCGCGGGAACTGCTCGACCGCGCCTTCGAGACCTACCGCGCCACCGGCGGCAAGGCGGGCGAATCGACGGTGCTCGGTTATATCGGTCTAATCTACTATTATAAAGGCGATCTCGACAATGCGGTCGAATTCTTCAACCGGCGTCTCACCATCGCCAAAGAACTCAACGATCGCGCCAACATCATGGTCTCCTACCGCTATCTCGGCGGCGTCGCCTACTACCGCGCCGACTACCGGCAGGCACAGGAATACTACCGGCAGGTCCTCGGCATCGCCGAAGAACTGGGGGCCGAGCTCGATCTGGCGGTCGCCAAACTCAACCTCGGCCTGTCGTGTTCCTATCTCAACGACTTCGACAACGCCCTGCGCTACTACCGCGAAAGCCTCGAGGTATATCAGAAGTTCGGCTCGAAGTTCTACATCGCCTATACCCACAACAACATGGGCGAACTGCTTTTCTGGATGGGGAACTACGAAGAGGCGATAACCTCTTTCAAAGAACAGCGCAACATCGCCGCCGAGCTCGGCAGTTCACGCCATATCGCGATGGCCAACAATATGCTCGGCAACGTCAGCAAACGTTTGAAACACTACGATCAGGCGCAGGAATATTATGACCGCGCCCTCAAGATAGCGACCGAATTCTCGCTCAAGAACCTCATGTGCGAGTTCCTTTTCGAGAAGGCGGAGCTGCTTTTTGAGATCGGCAAGATCGCCGAGGCGACACCGCTCAACGACGAGGCGATACAGATCAGTGAGGCGGTCGGCCGCAAAGACTTCCTGTTCAAGGCACGACTCCTTAAAGAACGGATCACGGCGCACATCGATGCCGCCGCCGCCGCCGCCGCGCTTGAAAAGATGCTGGGCGAATGCCAGACCAACGACCAGACGGCCACCATTTACTATTATCTTGCCGAATTCACCAAAGGATCAAAGCACCGCGCGAAAGCACTGGAACTCTACGAAGCACTCTTCAAGACCGCGCCACGCGCCGAATACCGCGACCGTATCGGGTCGCTGAAAAGCAACTAACCGCTTCGACATCAACCGATGCCCACCTCATCACTCAAGGAAAAGACGGTCTCCGGCGTCACGTGGGCCGCTGTCGAGAAATGGGGACAGCAGATCATCCAGTTCATCATCACCATCATCATCGCCCGCATACTCAGCCCCGCCGACTACGGTATCGTGGGGATACTGACGGTCTTTCTCATGCTGTCGAATGTGCTCATCGACAGCGGCTTCGGCGCCGCGCTCATCCAGAAAAAAGAGGTGACGGAGGTCGACTATTCGACGATCTTCTATTTCAATCTTCTCATATCGATCGTTTGTTACGGCATTCTCTACCTTGCCGCTCCGGCAATCGCGCGATTCTTTAACGAACCACAGCTCACGGCGATCACCCGGGTGCTCGGAACGACCGTCATCATAAACTCGTTCGCCCTCATACAGATGACCATCCTCCAGAAACGGCTTGAGTTCAAACCGCAGGCATATGTCGCGCTGGCCTCGGTCACCGTGTCGGGGGCGGTCGGCATCTTCATGGCATACAACGGTTTCGGTCTGTGGGCGCTTGTGTGGCAGTCGATCATCAACATGGCGACGCAGACCCTCCTATACTGGTTCTTCAGCGCGTGGCGACCGCTCTTGGTCTTTTCGAAAGAGACGATATCGTCGCTGTTCGGCTTTTCATCGAATCTGCTTTTCTCGGCGATCCTCAATGTCGTTTTTAAAAGCATCATCCCGGTCCTGATCGGCAAATATTATTCGACCCGCGATCTGGGCTTCTATACCCAAAGCAAACGCTTCAACGACCTCCCGTCGGTCAACACCACCCTGATCGTCCAGAAGGTCTCCTACGCAACGCTGGCAACGATCCAGGACGACGATGTGCGTTTGAAGGCGGCCTATCGCCGGATCATCCAGAGCGTGGTGTTCCTCGTCTTCCCCGCTATGCTCATCCTCGCCGCGACCGCCCGGCCGGCGATCCTGGTCCTGCTGACCGCCAAATGGGAACCGGCCGTGCTCTATCTTCAGGTACTGGTCCTCGGCGGCATGCTCTATCCCCTCCATTCCCTGACCCTCAATATCTGCCAGATAAAGGGACGCACCGATCTCTTTCTCAAACTCGAAGTGGCAAAAAAGGTCATCACCCTTATCCTCATCCTTGCGGCGCTTCCCTTCGGCGTGCTCGCCTTCGTCATAGCGGAGACGGTCATCAGCATCATCAGTTATTTCATCAACGCGAAATATAACGGCGACCTTATCTCCTATCCCCTGAAAGAACAGATCGCCGACATCGCCCCCATCTTCCTCATCTCGGCCGTGACCGCCGCCGCCGTATGGACGATCAGCCTGAGCTCGCTGCCGCTCATACTGATCCTCGCGACCCAACTGATCTGCGCTCTTTCACTCTACCTGCTTCTTTCCCGTCTTTTCCGGATCGCTGCCTTTTTTGAAATGCGCATCCTGCTGCGTGAGCGCTTCGCCGCCCTGAAGCGTTTCGGAGGACTCGGGTGACCGGCCTACGCTTTGTCCATCTTATCGGCGACAGCCCCTTCATCGACACGACCATGGCCCAATTCAACGCACTGACGCCCCACAACCGCTATCTGTTCGTTACCGACAAGACGCACTATACCTTCAAGTACATCAAGTCACACGAACAGATCGAACTCTACGCCTGTGACCGCGATGCGTTGCAGCGGCAACTGACCGATCAGGCCGCATACGATGTATTGGTGCTCCATTCGCTGTTCACGGTCGATATCACGTTGTTGCGTTCTATTCCCGACCGTATCAGTATCTGGTGGATATCGTGGGGATACGACCTGTACAATAGACATCTTATCGACATCGAACTCTTCCATGAGCGGACGCAGGCACTGCGGCGCGAACTCGGCCGGCAGGGCACCGGCAAAAGGTTCTTCAAGAAAGACGACCTCCGGGATATTATTTCCATCCTTTTCTCCCGCCCCCGCCCGGCATCCTTTCTTTTTGGAAAACTCAAAGAGCGGATCACTCTCTGGCGCGAATCACCGCAACAGGCCGCCGAACGAACCCGTTCGACGCTCGAGGAGGTCATCCGACGGGTAAACTATTGTTCGACCATCATCCCCGATGAATTCGACCGGTTGTCCCCCAAAGGATTCTTTACCGCCCGCCGCCTTCCCTTCAACTACCCGTTCGACCGCGATATCTGCCGTGCCGAAGCGATAGCGGAGGACCCGATCGCACAGGGCAGCGGGATCCTGATCGGCAATTCGGCGAGCTTTGAGAACAACCATGCCGACCTGTTCGAGATACTGAGACACATACCGTTGCCGGAACACGATATCGTCGTGCCCTTGAATTACGGCGACAGGGCCTACGCCCGGGAAATAACGCGCATCGGGAACGAGTGTTTCGGGAAGAGATTCAGGCCGCTGCTCGATTTCATGCCCTTCGCTCAATATACCGAACTCCTGCGCTCCTGTTCGTCGGCCATCTTTTATCATGAACGGCAACAGGCGTTCGGTTCGGTCATTCTGACGCTGTGGAACGGGTCGAAGGTCTTCATGTCGAAAAGTTCGATCCTCTACCACTATCTCAAGAAACGGGGTATCGTCGTGTTCACGATACCGGACGACCTGACCGCTGGATCACTGGCAACGCCGCTTGCCCGTGAAGAGGTCATCGCGAACCGGACCATCCTTTCCGCAGAATACTCCTACGCGGCGATACGGACAAAGATGCAGACGAGCATCGAAACGATCGGGAAAGACCGGGCCGCCGTTCAGTAGGCCCTTTTCAGTATATCCAGCACCGCTTTTTCATCGAGTTTGCGGTAGACGCCGACCTCGCCGAACTCCACGGTGGTCTTCGCGATGGCGGGAAGCGCCTCTTCGGGAACGCCGACCTCGCGCAGTTGCGTCGGCATGCCGAGCGACGAGAAGAAGGCGCGGGTCCGGGCTATCCCTTCGCGGGCGACCGCCATCCGGTCGGTGCCGGGGGCGACGCCCCACAGATTGACGGCGAGCGCGTGGAATTTGTCGCAGGTCTGTTTCTCGAGCGTGAATTCCATCCAGTGCGGGAAGAGTATCGCCAGTCCCACACCATGCGTCACATCGTAGTGGGCGCTCAGGGCGTGTTCTATCATGTGGGTACCCCAGTCGCCCGTCTTGCCGTAGGTCAGCAGTTCATTGAGGGCGAGCGTCCCGGCCCACAGCAGATTGGCACGCGCCTCGTAGTGCTCCGGCTCCTTGAGTGCCGTCGGCCCGTAGGCGACGCAGGTCTTGAGAAGCGCCTCGGCCAGTCGGTCCTGTACGAAGGTCCCCGACACCGTCGAGAAATACTGCTCGTAGACATGGCTCATGATGTCGACCGTCCCGGCGGCGGTGTGACGCGGCGGCACGGTGTAGGTATAGACCGGGTCGAGCACCGAGAAGCGCGGCTTGAGGAAGGGCATTCGTATCGGCAGTTTCTGCTTGGTCTCAAGGTTGGACACGACGCTCGTGCCGTTCATCTCGCTGCCGGTGGCCGCGAGCGTCAGCACCACCCCGAGCGGCAGGGCTCCCGTCACCTCACCTTTCCGCAGGTAGAGGTCCCACGGGTCGCCGTCGTAGCGGGCGCCCACGGCGATACCTTTCGCGCAGTCGATCACACTGCCGCCGCCGACGGCGATGATGAAATCGAGGTCGTGGCTCCTGACGATGTTGACACCGTCACGGACACTCTTGATCC
>Ga0074195_1004370_pt1 | contig 11722 bp, 10 predicted proteins | sample EPASupsiteHSE623_FD_64525 | JGI IMG/M metagenome (GOLD analysis project Ga0074195, IMG submission 64525) | Bioremediated contaminated groundwater from EPA Superfund site, New Mexico - Sample HSE6-23 | ecosystem: Environmental > Aquatic > Deep subsurface > Groundwater > Contaminated ...
TATTTTATGGGAAAGTAAAAAGCTGCCCCCGCTCAAAGGCCTGAAAGTATTGCGGTCAGGCTGGCTGCTTGGCGTATGGGAAAAGGGGCGCTTTCGTCCCAGTCAGGCTTTTGCAATGGGGCTGCCTCAGGAAGCGTCACTATCAGCACCATGCTGCAGCTTCTCGGCAGGCGACGAACAGGGCCGCTATGGGGCAATTCGTTATTTGCGGGGCGAGACCATCCAAATTGACAATCAAGAGTGGCCTTCCGGCTGGCATCTCGTTACAATCGACGGGTTTGTTCTTGGCTGGGCCAAAGGAGCAGGCTATAGCTTGAAAAATGATTACCCTCCCGGCTGGCGCTGGGAAGATTAGCTGAGGTGTATAAATGGCGGAAAAAGATAGCTATCGTCTGGATAAGGTGTTGGCAAATACCGGTATTGGTTCACGGCGGGAGATTAAAGCGATTGTTAAGGCTAAGCGGGTAACGGTTAATGGGGTTGTGGCCAAAGATGCGGATATGCATGTACGGCTTTTGGAGGATACGATTGAAGTAGATGGCAGGCCTGTACTATTCCGGGAATATATTTATCTGGTCATGAATAAACCGCATGGCGTTCTTTCGGCTACCGAGGACAAGCATGGCCGGGTAGTAGTTGATTTATTGCAGCCGGAATATCAGTTCTTTAAACCCTTTCCGGTTGGACGTTTGGATAAGGACACGGAAGGGCTGCTGCTGCTGACCAATGACGGAAAGCTGGCGCATGAATTGCTCTCTCCTAAAAAGCATGTGGCGAAGACGTATTACGCGCAAATTTCAGGAGCAGTAACAGAAGATGACGGGCGGGCTTTTGCACAAGGTATAGTATTAGATGATGGTTATAAAACGCTGCCCGGAGAACTTCAGATTATCCGCTCCGGTGCACAGTCTGAAATCAAACTGACTATTTATGAGGGCAAGTTCCATCAAGTAAAGCGAATGTTCGCAGCTGTTGGTAAAAAGGTTACGTATTTAAAGCGCTTAACCATGGGCACCTTGCAGCTTGATGATTCTCTGGCGCCGGGTGAGTATCGGGAGCTGACTGTAGAGGAATTGGCAATGCTGGCAGGAAAAGGAGCACAGGAAGCGAATAACAGCGGTAACAGGACAATGCGATAACAGGGAGCGAAAAATGATGTACAGCTTTCCTCTTCAAGACAAGGAACAGATCGTAAAAAAAGGGCATGCCAGCATGTCGGTTGAAGGCAATGCCTTTAGCGGAGCTTTGTATTTAACTAATGAGCGCCTGGTATTTGTCGGTTATTTATTGAGTTTGAACTGTAAATATCTGGAAGAGGTGCCTTTAGAGCATATAAGCGAATTGAAAAAGGAAAAAACATTTTACTTTATACCGAATGCTTTTACTGTTGCAACGATACGGAACCGGGTTTTAAAAATAATTATTGCAAAGCGTGATGAATGGCTAAGCGCTATTGTCAGGCAAGCAGGGCAGACCGAAAGCACTCTTTAGGAGTGCTTTTTTTGTTGCTGATTTCCGAAGCTGTAGCATGTCTGACACCGGCTTCTTGTATGCAAATGCCTGGTGTCACATATACTATAACGTGGAAAGGAGTTGAGGTCTGTGAAACTGCTTTCAGTTGGGTTAACCGGTGTCAGCCAGGATATTACCATGCGGCTGCAGCAGGATTGCTGCAGTTTGATGCACGAAGGATTTCGCATTGCGATTGATGAAATGAATCGGGGGAAGTATACGTTTATTGGCTGCAATATTGTAGAAGGTGAGTTATCCTTTCGTAATTACGAGCGAGTCAAAGACTCATTAAAAAACTATGTGGCTAAGCTGGTAGCAGATTTGATCCTTGCTAATGAGGAAAAGACAATTGTTCAGCGCCTTATTGAACGTAATTATCATTACTTCAGTAAAGATGAACAGAAAATGATCTATGAAAACTCGTTGAAGCTCCTCAATGACAGTAGCTGCTGTATCATTCAGGACTTTAGCGCAGGAGCACGGCGCAAGCGGATTATATCGCGCCTGATGGAATATCTTGATAATCATCATGAGCTGGTTGTCGATGGTTTTGTGCAGTTTCGTTTGAAGGATTACCGGGACAGTCTGGCGCAGGTGGTGGACAAAGCGGTAGATGATCTGATGCTGGATCTGGAATATCAGGAGTTTATCCGGGTGCTTCGCTATTTTATTACTGTACAGGAGCCACAGGTAGAGGAAACGCATGTTATTATTCAAGGCACCAGCAGTTTTAGACTGCTGGATGAGAATGGGCAGTCAATAGACAATCAATATCTGGATAGTTTTGATGCTCATTATTCGGACGAAATTAATTATCAGGATTTATTAATTACCGCTCTGATTGCCGTGTCACCGCATCACGTCGTATTGCATAATCCCTGTTTGCCGGGTACGAATGAGCTGATTCGCACCATTAGAAGCATATTTGAAGACCGGGTGATGCACTGCAGCGGCTGTGAATTGTGCAAAAGCAAAAGTGTTTCCCAAAATATTGACAGTGAGTAATTTCTTCTATATAATCAATTTTAAGCTAATATTTTTATCAGTAATGCCGAGGATATGATAAGTAAGGCTCGCCGTTGCAGAGAGAAGATGCCATAGGCTGAAAGCATTTTACGGACTGACCTTAATTGTTACCACCTCGAAACTGTCTGGCTGAACTTGCTGTAAGCCAGTCCGGGTCATTTCCCGTTATCACATGACAAGTTGGGCTGCTGTGCAGCCAAACAGGGTGGAACCGCGTGAGTACAACTCTCGTCCCTTTTGGGATGAGAGTTTATTTTATTTGTTCGCAAGGAGGATATAGTGTGGAAAAAGTGCAAATTACTTTAAAAGACGGAACTGAGCGGGAGTATGCTGTAGGCACAACATTGGCACAAGTTGCTGAATCAATCAGCCGCGGCTTAGCGAAAAGTGCGCTTGTCGCCAGACTTGATGGTCAAATGGCTGATTTGCGTACCCAGTTAACCAAGCCTGCAGGGGTTGAATTTTTGACATTTGAAGATGAAGCAGGCAAAGATGCGTTGCGCCATAGTTCATCGCATATTCTGGCACAGGCCGTAAAACGGTTATTTGGCGATGTTAGGATTGGTATCGGGCCGGCTATTGCAAATGGCTTCTATTATGATTTTGATACTGCCCATACCTTCACACCGGAAGATTTGGAAAAAATTCAAGCTGAGATGGAAAAGATCATAAAAGAAGATTTGCCCATAGAGCGGATAGCGGTCAGCAGGCAAGAAGCGATAAAACGCTTTGAAGAGCTAGGCGAGCTTTACAAGGTAGAGCTGATTCGTGATTTACCTGAAGATGTTGCTATTTCCCTGTATAAGCAAGGCGAGTTTGTCGATTTGTGCGCCGGTCCTCACGTAGCTTCCACTGGCAAAGTAAAGGTGGTAAAACTGCAGAATCTGGCTGGTGCCTACTGGCGTGGTGATGAAAAACGCAAGATGCTGCAACGTATTTATGGCACATCATTTGAAAAGAAAGCGGACCTTGATGCCTATCTCACTATGCTCGAAGAAGCTGCTAAACGGGATCATCGCAAACTGGGAAAAGAATTAGATCTTTTCAGCATGCAGGAAGAAGGCCCGGGTTTTCCTTTCTTTCATCCTAAAGGAATGATCATCCGCAATGAATTAGAAGCTTTTTGGCGTAAATTGCACATCAAATATGGCTATCAGGAAATTAAAACTCCTATTATTTTGCACCAAAAACTTTGGCAGCAATCGGGACATTGGGATCACTACCGGGAAAACATGTATTTTACGAATATAGACGGTGAAGGCTATGCAGTTAAACCGATGAACTGCCCCGGCGGTATTCTGGTTTATCGCAGCCAGCATCACAGCTATCGCGATTTGCCGCTGCGCACGGCTGAACTTGGACTCGTTCATCGTCATGAACTCCATGGTGCTCTTCATGGACTAATGCGTGTACGAAGCTTTACGCAAGATGATGCTCACATCTTTATGCTGCCCTCGCAGATTAAGCAGGAAATTATGGGCGTTATCGAACTTTTTGATACTGTCTACCGTGTATTTGGCTTAAGTTATCATGCAGAGCTGAGCACTAAGCCGGAAAAAGCAATGGGCTCGGATGAAATCTGGGAAACTGCTACAAATGCCTTGCGGGAAGCAATGGAAGAAAAAGGCCTGTCTTTTAAAATTAACGAAGGTGACGGAGCGTTTTATGGTCCGAAAATTGATTTCCATCTGAAAGACTCGATCGGACGGACTTGGCAGTGCGGTACGATTCAGCTGGATATGCAGATGCCGGAACGGTTTGACCTTAACTATATCGGAGAAGACGGACAGAAACACCGGCCGGTTATGATACACCGGGTTGCTTATGGAAGTATGGAGCGGTTTATCGGTATTCTGATCGAGCATTTTGCCGGTGCATTCCCCATGTGGCTGGCTCCGGTACAAGTGAAAATTCTGCCCATCACAGAGCGTCAGGTAGCTTATGCCGAGCAATTAGCCAAGGTAATGCGGGAACAAGATATCAGGGTTGATGTGGATGACCGGAATGAGAAAATCGGCTATAAGATCCGGGAAGGACAAATGTCCAAAGTTCCGTATATGCTTGTAATCGGTGATAAAGAAGTTGAGAATCGTACTGTTGCGGTACGGAAACGGGGACAGGGAGACATCGGTGCCCAGGCGGTTGATGACTTTATTGCCGCTGTACTGGATGAAGTGGTTAAAAAAGCAATTTAATTCCGTAAAAAATGGTAAAGTTGTTGACTTTTCTCATTGTGCATGATACTATGTCCTAGTAAGTAAATATTTACAAGCAGAGGCCATCCGCTTCTCACCTTACAACGCTTTAGGCTGTTCGTAAGGTATCAGACTTAGCATAGTGATTTATGCTGTTTTGCGGGTGGTGTATGCCATCCGCTTTAAATTTTATTATTTGAATTTATCAGGAGGTGAGCGGCAATTAGCAAAGACACTTTAAGGATTAATGAAGAAATCCGCGCAAGAGAGGTTCGGGTAGTTAGCGAATCAAATGAGCAATTGGGGATTATGTTGTTGAGGGATGCATTACGGGTTGCAGCTGAGCAGCAGCTTGATTTGGTTGAAGTAGCCCCAACAGCCAAACCGCCAGTCTGCCGTATTATGGACTTTGGTAAGTTCAAATATGAGCAGCAGAAACGGGACAAAGAAGTTAAGAAAAAGCAGAAAACGTTTACTCTCAAAGAAGTTAAACTTCGCCCCAATATCGAAGATCATGATTTTGAAGTAAAATTAAAAAATGCTTTGCGCTTCTTAGAAGATGGAGACAAGGTAAAAGTCACCATTATGTTCCGGGGACGGGAGTTAAGTCATCCCGAACTTGGCAAACAAGTTCTTGTTCGAATGGCTGCTGCAGTAAAGGAAGTCGCTAATGTGGAGCGCGAACCGAAGCTTGAAGGAAAAAATATGATTATGATTCTTTCAGCAAAGCAACACAATTAAAAAGGAGGATACATCATGCCAAAAATCAAAACTCGTAGAAGCGCCGCTAAGCGGTTTAAAGTTACCGGCACCGGAGAATTCAAAAGGTCCAAAGCCTTCAAAAGCCATATTCTGGAGAAAAAATCTCCTGCCCGTAAACGTAATCTGCGCAAAGCCGGAATGGTAAGCAAATCGGATCATGAGCGCGTAGCAAGAATGCTGCCTTACGCATAAATCAGGTAATTTTTTTAAATGGAGGTAATTAGACATGCCAAGAGTTAAAAAAGGTGTGACGGCTCACAGACGTCATAAAAAAATATTGAAATTAGCCAAAGGTTATCGTGGTTCCAAGAGCAAGCTGTTCAAAAAAGCTAATGAAACAGTAATGAAAGCTTTATACTATGCCCGTCGCGACCGTCGCGCTAAAAAACGCGAATTCCGTAAACTGTGGATTGCCCGTATTAATGCAGCTGCCCGTATTAATGGCATTTCCTACAGCCAGATGATCAATGGCTTAAGCAAAGCCGGTATTGAAGTAAACCGTAAAATGTTAGCTGACTTAGCTGTTAACGACATGGCTTCTTTTGGTAAGCTTGTGGAAACTGCCAAAGAGCAGCTTCAATAGAAAGAAAAACTCCTGTTCAATCAGGAGTTTTTTTATTTTGGCCGCAGAATGGATGTATAATTGCAGTTTTGTTGGAAATAATTTCATGATAAGAGAATTTTAAATTTTACGATAATTTCGGCAGGTGTTTCTTCAGCAATTCTCGAATAGTATGTAGTAAAGTGCATGACAAAAAAGGAATAGAAGGAGGAGTCAATCTTGGCCTTGGTTACTATGCATGAGCTTCTTCAGGATGCGCGCAAAAGGAAGTATGCAGTTGGTGGATTTAATGTTTTCAATTTCGAGACACTGGGAGCTGTGTTGGAAGTTGCTGAAGAGTTAAAGACCCCGCTCGTTTTAGGCATTCCGGAAAGATTGTTTAAGTTTGTCGATGTAGAAACGCTAAGCGCTGCTTTAGTGCGAGCCGCACAAAAGTCCTCTATACCTGTTGCACTCCATCTTGACCATGGTTATAGTTATGAAGGTGTAATGCGAGCTATTCGCTGGGGATTTACCTCTGTTATGTTTGATGGATCCCATCTGTCTATTCAAGATAATTTAAAACGAACAAAAGATATTACGCGAATAGCCCATTCTCTTGGCATTTCTGTCGAAGGTGAATTGGGCTATATTGGTTGTTATGACAATGCAGGTGATTTAACAGATGATAATCTGGTAAAACCGGAAGTAGCGGCAGAGTTTGTGGATAAGACAAGAGTTGATGCGCTGGCTGTGGCTGTAGGCACCAGCCACGGCGGATATCACGGCGTTCCTAAATTGAATTTTTCGCGGCTGAATGAACTAAATACCAGCGTAAACGTGCCGCTTGTCATGCATGGCGGATCAAGGCTGCACAAGGACGATTACCGTCACTCAATTAGTTCAGGCATCAGCAAGATCAATATTGCAACCGATATGTCACAAGCGGCGGCAGAAACCTTGCGAACAGAATTGGGGAGAAGTGCAACTGCTAATTATGTAAATCTTATGAATGCCGTAAAGAAAGGAGTTAAAGAGTCTGTTCGGAAATATATGCTCTGCTTTGATTGTATAGCAAAAGTTGTTTGAACATTCAGCCTGCCTGATAAAGGCAGGCTTTAGTTTGATTTGTGTTCATTTGTACATTATGATAAACTACTGCAGTAGTAGCACATTATCGGTCTAGCTGTCAGATACTTGAGCTACCGAATTTGGATGCCGGAGGAATTGAATTCATGGAGGTCATTGCAAGTACGCAAAATAGCCTGATAAAGCTGGCTGCATCTTTAAAGCAAAAGAAATATCGTGACGAAAGCGGCGTATTCCCGGTAGAAGGAGTACGACTTGTGGAGGAAGCAATTCAAGCAGACTGGGAAATTACAGCTTGCCTGGTAACAAAAAAAGCCCTTGATCAAGCACGTGTTCAAAAAATTATCCGTCAATTGGAGGAACGGCGCTGCCGACTTGCTGAACTTTCGGAAGGATTATATGCTAAAGTTACGGATACGGACCAGGCACAAGGCATTATGGCAATTGTCAAAAAGAAGGAGTTTCTGTTTGCCGATTTGGTTGCAGGAGAAAGGCAGCCTTTACTTGCGGTTCTGGACAATGTGCAGGAGCCGGGAAATGTGGGGGCACTGATTCGCACTGCAGATGCCGCAGGCTGCACTGCCGTTATTCTTACGCAGGGGAGTGCCGATTTATTCAGCCCGAAGACTGTTCGTGCCACGATGGGATCTGTCTTTCATCTGCCGGTAATCACTAACGTAAGTCCGTCTGAATTACTAATCTATTTACAACGGTTTCAAATTCAGCTTATTGCCACAGTATTAACAGCTTCCAAACCATATTATGAGGTAGAACTTACCGGGCCGGCTGCAATTGTCTTTGGCAATGAAGGCAATGGAGTGAGCGATGAGCTTCTGCAGCATGCGGCCAGCCGTTTGTTCATTCCCTTATATGGCCGGGCTGAATCATTGAATGTGGCAGCAGCAGCTGCCGTGATTTTTTATGAGATTGCACGGCAGCAGCGTGCAGCCTTGTAATTTGAAAATCCATGTGTTATAATTAATAAAGCAATGACCTGAAATTTCCAACTATGAGCAGAGAGGGTGTGGTCCTTCTATGGTGACCGCCGAATTATTCTGGAAAGTATTTGAAGCTACCGGTTCCATTGCTGCGTATATGTTTTATCGTCGCTTAATGGTTCACTAATAAAATATACATTGCAATGACAGAGAGAGTACGTCAGAGCCGGTCCTACAGGGAGGATACGCCGCCGATTGAGAGCTATCCGGACCGTCTGGCTGAAGTTCGCTCCGGAGCATCTGGCTGAAGGGTTTTTCTTGTGTAGGCTGGACGTCTTTTCCGCGTTAATGGAAATTTGAGTGGTAATTTAGGGTGGTACCGCGGAAGCCAGACTTTCGCCCCTTCAGGGGTGAGAGTCTTTTTATTTTTGAGATTAGCTATTAGGAGGTATTATATGGAACAGCAATTGGAAGCTTTGCGTCAGGCAGCTCTTGAGGAACTGAAGCAAGTGTCCAACATGGACATGCTGAATGAACAGCGGGTCAAGTACCTTGGAAAAAAAGGCAGCCTTACAGCCGTTTTACGCGGGCTGGGAGCACTTAGTGCCCAAATGCGCCCTCGTATGGGACAGATTGTTAATGAAATACGCACCGAGCTGGAAGAGTTAATCACTGCTAAAGCGGAAGAACTCAAACAAGCGGAATTAGCTCATAAAATTGCTTCTGAGCGTATCGATGTAACATTGCCCGGCCGCCGGTCTGTTCTGGGAAGAAAGCATCCCTTGACCATAACCTTGGATCGTATTAAAGAAACGTTTATGCGCATGGGCTTTGACGTAGCGGAAGGACCGGAAGTAGAAAAAGATTATTATAATTTTGAGGCACTTAACTTTCCGCCCGATCATCCCGCCCGTGATATGCAAGACTCATTTTATATAACAGAAAAGTTTTTGCTGCGTACCCATACTTCACCGGTGCAGGTGCGCACCATGCAGTCCGGAGAGCCTGATTCTCCGGTGCGCGTTATCGCTCCCGGCAAAGTTTACCGCTGGGACTATGATGCCACTCATTCGCCGATGTTCCACCAGGTAGAAGGATTGGTTATTGACAAAGGGATTACGTTTGCTGACCTGAAAGGAACGCTGGAGCTGTTTATTCATGAGATATTCGGCAATGATGTGCGCGTGCGTTTCCGACCAAGCTTTTTTCCTTTTACGGAACCGAGTGCTGAAGTAGATATTTCCTGTGTAATGTGCAAAGGCACAGGCTGCCGTGTTTGCTCGGGAACCGGCTGGCTGGAAATTCTGGGTTGTGGGATGGTTCATCCGCGAGTATTGGAATTAAGTAAATATAATCCTGCCCAAGTTAGCGGTTTTGCTTTTGGCATGGGCGTTGAGCGTATTGCTATGCTGGTGTACGGAATTGATGACTTGCGGTTATTCTTTGAAAACGATTTGCGCTTTTTGCGGCAATTTTAAGGAGGATATCACATGCACGCATCAATAAAATGGCTTAACGATTATGTCTCGATTACGAAAGCTCCGGAAGCTCTTGCTGATCAGCTTACGATGGCAGGGATTCCGGTAGCGTCAGTAGAAAGCCTGGGGCAGAATATCCAAAATGTTGTTACCGGAAAAGTTCTCGAAGTAAATCCTCATCCTGCTGCTGATCGCCTTAGTGTTTGCAAAATAAATATTGGGGAAGACAAAGTAGCAATTGTTACCGGTGCCACTAACGTGCGTGCCGGACAAATTGTACCGGTTGCCTTGGAAGGGGCTGTGCTTCCCAGCGGCAAGGCAATTGAAAAGGCGGAATTCCGGGGAGTTATGTCCCAGGGAATGCTTTGTTCCGCTGAAGAATTGAATTTGAATGCTAAGATTATTGCACCTGAGTTACGGGAGGGTATCTATATTCTGCCGGCAGAAACAGCGGTCGGTATTGATATTCAGACTGCGCTGGGTTTAGATGACACCGTTCTGGAATTTGAACTTACGCCCAACAGGGCGGATTGCTTTAGTGTGATCGGCCTTGCCCGTGAAGTAGCCGTGCTAACTGATACTACTGTAAAAAAACCAATGCTGGCGTTGCAGGAGCAAGGTGAGGGCAAAGCAGGTGCACTGGCTGGTGTTACTATTAATGAACCGGCATTGTGCTCACGCTTTGCGGCACGTATTTTGCAAAATGTGAAGGTAGCGCCCTCGCCTGTATGGATGCAGCATCGTTTACAGGCTGCCGGTATGCGTCCGATCAATAATATCGTGGATGTCACAAATTTTGTTATGCTTGAAATGGGACAACCCATGCACGCTTACGATTATAGCTTGCTTGCACGTCATAGTATTATGGTGCGCAAAGCAAATCCGGGTGAAAAGCTGACGACTCTTGATGGTGTGAAAAGAGAATTACCCCCGGACACTCTGGTTATTGCCGATGCGGTGCAGGCTGTAGGCATTGCCGGTGTTATGGGGGGCTTAGCTACGGAAGTAACTGCTGCCACTCAGACTGTCCTTTTGGAAGCTGCCGCTTTTCAGGGGGCGAGCGTACGGCGTTCATCCAGGGCTTTAGGATTGCGCTCTGAGGCATCGGGACGTTTTGAACGCGGCGTTGATACGGCAAACATAACCCGGGCCTTGGACCGGGCAGCCAAGCTGCTGGAAGATATGGGGGCCTGCAAAGTTTGTCCGGGAATTATCGATAATTATCCTGGGCTTACATTACCCCGGCAAGTTGTCTTTACCGCTCAGCAAATTAATGTCTTCTTAGGTACTGAAATTCCCCAGGCTACGATGGTGGGTATTTTGCGGCGACTGGAATTTGAACTTGATATTCAGGCCGAGAGAATAACTGTTACTGTGCCTGCCTGGCGCTCGGATGTAACCGGTCCTGCTGATATTAGCGAAGAAGTTGCCCGGATTTACGGCTATAACAAGGTGCCTACCACTACTCCGTCAGGCCGCATGACAAGAGGCAGCCAAAGCTATACACAGTCCATTGCGGACAGATTAAAGAGCAGCTTAGCCGGTATCGGCTTCACTGAAACCATTTCGTTCAGCTTTATGCATCCTAATACACTTGCTAAATTGAACTATACCGGCGACAGTCACTTATACCAGGGCATTGCAATTAAAAATCCGATAACGGATGAATTTCCCTGGCTGCGCACCACATTGCTGGGTGGCATTATGGATGTTCTGTTGCGGAATCTTTCCCGTAAAAATGAAGATTTGAAGATTTTCGAGTTAGGGGCAGTATATCAACCGGAGCAATTGCCGCTAAAGGATCTGCCGAAGGAGCCCCTCATGCTGTGTGGCGCTTTATGCGGACGCCTTACGGAAGCAGCCTGGAATCAGCCGCAACAGGCAGTTGATTTTTATGACGCAAAGGGTGCTGTGGAAGAACTGCTGGCTAATCTGGGAATTTCCCAGTACACGGTTAAAGCAGGCGAGCATCCGTCTCTTCACCCGGGGAAAACGGCGATTTTTACTATCGGTGATGAAACAATAGCTACTGTCGGTGAACTTCATCCGAAAGTACAGGCAGCCTTTGGACTTAACCGTAAAGTATATCTATTTGAAATACCTGTTAAGGCGGTGGTTAATCAAACCCGCTTAATCGGCAAGTATGAGCAGCTTCCCAAGTTCCCGGCCATTGCCCGTGAT
>Ga0074195_1004371_pt1 | contig 11722 bp, 13 predicted proteins | sample EPASupsiteHSE623_FD_64525 | JGI IMG/M metagenome (GOLD analysis project Ga0074195, IMG submission 64525) | Bioremediated contaminated groundwater from EPA Superfund site, New Mexico - Sample HSE6-23 | ecosystem: Environmental > Aquatic > Deep subsurface > Groundwater > Contaminated ...
CACATACACCAATAGCGGCAGTGTAATAGTTAATGGTTCAGCCGGCGGTGCTGGTGGTGTTGCTTCGGGCGGTGAGGATGACAGACAAGGTAACGCAGGAGTCGCAGGAACAGTAGGTTCTATCTATAGCATCAAGGCGGTGACTACATATGTATAAATTTATCCATAACCCACACCAAAGGGAGAGCAGGGATTTGCTCCAGCAATTATTAAACGACCCCGAAATAAGCTCACAACTTGAAGTGATAGATTTTATGGAAGCTAGAAAAAAGTTACGGTTTAGGGCGACACCTACTTTATGGAAGATAGATAACGATAAAATAACCGTGGAACTCGAAGAAAAATTCACGGTCGAAGATGTAAAAAAAGCCAAGTCAATATTGAAAAATATCGAACCTTCAGAAGAAGAAAAACAAAGACTAGATGCGTTAGAAGAAAAAATCACTATCTTTTCAAGTCTGGCAAAACTTTTACCGGAAGATGACTTGGATAAAATTAAGCTATTTAATTTTGTGGATAAGATGAAAAAACTAGAACAAAAACAGACATCTGCATAAGGTGTTTTTTATTTGAATAAAAAGGGGGTTTGCAATATGGCGAATCTATACGGCGGGTATAAAACCCCGGCTGAATACACCGCGGCTATTAAGCGTGTTGAAGCCAGCGGGGGGAACTTCCAACGACCAGAAGAAGCAAAGGCATTTAAAGCGGCTAATCCACAATATTTTACTACTACGCCGACAAAAACTGTTACTACAACAAAGACAACTACACCAGTTAAAACTACTAACCTATATGGGGGTTACAAAACGCCACAGGAATATGCCGATGCAATAAAACGTGTTGAAGCAAGCGGAGGGAACTTCCAACGTCCGGAAGAAGCTATGGCTTTCAAGCAAGCTAATCCTGGATTGTTTGCCCAACTGCCTCCCGTTGATTTTGGTGTACCATTGTCGGTATATCCCCCCGAAAATATATTAGGACAGATAACTAAAAACGTAGCCAACCCCTATGACTATACAAAGAACCCTTTGTATCAACAGCAAGTAGCCCAGGCGCAAGCGAAACAACAACAGATAAACGATTTGATGGCACAACTACAAACTGAGATAGCCACCCCTTTTAATCCGGAGAGTAGCCCACAATATAATGTCCTGCAAAAATTAGCCGAACAACAGGCCGCCAAAGGTTCGCAAAATGCTATGGAGACACTTAACGCGCGAGGCATACTTAATTCCAGCATAACCGGGGATAATGTAGCCCAAATTCAGCAGGAGGCTATGACGGGCTTAAATGCTCAAACGACGGCATTGGCGCAACAAGAAAAGCAACAGAAGTTGCAGAATATATTTGCTCAGTTAGGCGCACTGACCGGGCAGGAGAACACGATATACGGCAGGGGCATAGAAGCAGGACAATTAGGCGGGGAACAGAGCCAGACTAACTTGCAGAATCAGACTGGGCTATATGAAATACTATATACCAAACAATTACAGGACAAGCAAGTTCAAATAGAAGCAGATCAAGCAAAAGTAGACAACGCTATTAAAAAGCTTGACACACTCGGTTATGTAGATAATGAGACATCAAAAATTTTAGGCATCCCCGTAGGGACACCGAGTGCTCAGGCGAAACAGTTTGCCATGGAATTAGCCCAACAGTTGAAGATAGCGCAGATGAATAATGCTACAGCATTACAGCAATTAACAATGAATGCTGGCTTAACACAGCAAGAGTTAGGGTTAAAGAAAGACGAATTGAGCTTGGCAAGAGATAAACTCAATAGCGAAAACATGACACCCTATACGCAGGAAGAAGTAGACGAAATATTAAAATTAAAAAAGTAGAAGCCTCTACACCTAAGACTTCAAAAAACGTAGATAGTTGGGTAAGCCAAGCAATAAACATCGCAGGTGTAGGGGCAGATTGGGCAGACTCATTGAAATGGATAATCCAAAAAGAATCGGGTGGCAACCCGACGGCACAAAATCCAACATCAACGGCCTATGGTCTCATGCAATTTTTGGATGGCACTTTTAAGAACTATGGCGGGAAAACGTCTGACCCGGTAAAACAGGTAGTGGCAGGGATAAAATATATCAAAGACAAATATAAAACTCCACAAGCTGCTATAGCATTCCACATGAAAAACAACTGGTATTAACGGGGGTGGTCATTAATGGACAGGGCGGAATCATTATACAAAGCTGTTTTAGATGGCAGGATAGATATAAACAGATTAGGTGATAGTGACCTTCAGGTATTGCGCGAATATAGGCAGAAACAAAAAGCAACCGCCGCTATGCCTTCTTTAATAAGTTCTATCCCGAAGGCATTGGGTAGCTTGAAAAACTTTTTAATCCCTGGTGAAATCCGTTCATTTATACCCAATCAGAATCTAGCAAAACAAATAAATTCCAAAACGACAGTAGAACCTAAAAAAACAGGCGGGTTTTGGGGTGGGTATCCTACTCCTGCCGATTGGTTTGAATCTACTCCGTTCGGTAAATTTCAAGCGTTGGCCTCTCAGACGGCGGTACAGGGGATGGCAGGGGATAGGACACCTATAGACATAACAACCGGGAACAAATACGCCGATACCGCCGCTGACTTAGTGGGTATGGCTGGTAGTTTTGTCATGCCTGGTGGGATAGGAACAGTAACCCCGGCTGGTGGGGCATTTCAGTCTGGCACAAAGGGAGTAGAATCAATATTACCTAAAGTAGCACCCAGAATAGCAAACGCGGTCAGCGGTAAACAACAGTGGCTTAGAACTGGCCTGGAAGCCGCAGGAGGGTTAGGGACATATGCCGGGGTGGAGAGTATGCTTAATCAAGATACTCCTCTTCAGACGGCTAAAAATGTGGTCCTGAACGCAGGGTTAGGGTTAGGCTTGGGCGTAGCTGGTGGCGCAGTCGCGGAAGGTATAGGAAAATTGGCTGGTAAATTGAAGCCTAAAACACCGCTGGAAGCTGCCAAAACCGGACGGATGAATGAATATATGGCTCCCGAAGCTCCAGAAAAAACCTGGATAAACGAACCCCTCTTAGAAAAAAGAGCTATGCGTGAAGCGTACCCCGAACATAAAGCTGTTAAAAGGATAGATGAAATAACACCTGGGGCAGAAACCCCAAAAGCAAAAAGCAAATTACTCCAAGGGAAATCGGTGAAAGAACCGTGGCAGATGACAAAAAGCGAGTATCTAAAATCAGATAGCGTAAAAATATGGGACGAATTATCTGGAGAAGTAAAAAACAAAGCATATGCTGATTTTATTAATGATGGGAATAAACTTCCATATAATGATTTTATTACTTTAGTTGGCAAGGAACATGATTGGAAGCCAAGCGGTGATATTATAAGCGGAGGGCATAAAGGCATAGTGGGGCAGGCTCTCTCCGAAGGCAAGCCCGTTCCTCCCAAAGTGCTAAAAGATTATCCTGACTTAAAAAAATCTGTTGCGGCAAAAACAGAAGGTCCGTCTTCCACAATCAGTAAACCATCTAAGTTAAAAACAGCAGAAAACAAGATGAAGGCTAAAATAAATGAGGCAATAGAGCCTGAAACAATTCCCGCTGGGATGTCTGTTAAAATTGTAAAAGAAACTCCGCAAGTTAAAACTCCCAAAGTAACCTTCACTGACAAAGCAACAGAGGCGAGATGGCAAGAAGCAAGTAAGGGTGTACAAAAAGAAGGCATGCTGACTACTGTAAAAGAAAATCTAATTTCTTTTAAGAACAAAGCAACCAGAGAATATGAACACTTGCCTAAAAATAGGGAGTTTGCCCAAGCCAGATTTGACCTTCAAAGATTGGAAAAGCAAAAAGGAGTTGCCAACGATACTACTGCAAGATTACAACAAGGACTAACTATTGACATGAATCCGTCAGAGTTTGACCTGTTTAGCAGGAAGGTAGTATTGGACGACCTAGCCGCTAGTTCCGGACAGAAACTTCCGTTTGGATTTACGGAAGAATCCCTTGCTAAAGAAAAAACCATGATAGATACGGCTGTAAACATTAATGCAAAAGTGTCGGAGGCGGTATCTAACAGGAAAGAAATGTGGGATGGCATAAAATCTGACTATGTTCAAGCCATGAAGGGCATAGGGTTTAACGTAGAAGATAAATTGACAAGAGAGGATTATTTCAGACATCAAATATTGGAATATGCTAATGTCAAAAATATCGTCGGGACAGGCAGTAAATTAAAAACTCCCACCGGCAGAGGATTCTTAAAAGCTCGCGGTGGAAGCGAAAAGGATATTAACGCGAACTATCTTCAGGCCGAGTATGAAGTAATGTCTCAGATGTTGCACGATATCGAAGTGGCTAAAACCATTAAAGGAATCGACACAAACTATAGCATACGCAAAAATTTGATAGCGAAATACGGGAAGAAATGGAAAGAAAATATTCCAGAAGGTTATGCGGCCTGGCAACCAAGACAAGGGACTTCGTTCTATTTAGCCGATTCGATACCAGCCAAACTAGCTGAAAAATTGTTTAGTGGTTCAGTAAAAGAACTAGGCATAACTGAAGATATGCTTAACAAGGTATTGGCAAAAGGTTCTAAATTTAAAGAGTTAGTAGTTAAAGAAGAACTTGCGGTTACATTGGACAATTTAAAGAAAACCCCATCGGATAACATTATATCAAAAGCAAGTGCCGCCATTATGAACAAATGGAAGGAATGGCAATTATTAAATCCTAAGAGATTTCTAAAATTTAATTTTAGGAACGTATCTGGTGACGCTGATGCAGTATTCGCAGGGAATCCAAGAGCGTTTAAAAAAGTTCCCCAAGCCATTTCTGAATTATGGCAGGTCTTTAAAAGTGATCGGGCCATGACCCCAGACATGGAAGATTGGTTTAAGCGAGGCGGTATGCAGACGCTCCTACAGGTTCAAGAAATTGGTGACATTAATAAACTGAAAATGTTTTCTAAATTAATGGATGCCAAAGAAAGTTTAAAATTAATCCCCCTAAAGACGTGGCAATCATATTGGAAGGCGGCTAGAATATCAACAGACTTCAGAGAAGCCATACTTCGATATGCCAATTATCTTGAATATATGGAACAACAGAAAGGCGGCAAACTATTAAACTATGGCGCAAGTATACCGGAAGAAATACGGGGGCTAAGTAACCCTAAAGACATAGCGTTTAAACTATCAAATGAATTATTAGGAGCTTATGATAGTGTTTCCGTGCTAGGGAAAGATATCAGAACACATCTAATCCCGTTCTGGTCGTTTACCGAAGTAAACTTTAAACGGTACGTTCAATTATTCAAGAATGCTGCCAACGATAATGCGTTAACAGAAACAGCCGCCAGAACTATCCTTGGCAAAACCGCAAAAACTTCTTATCGTGTAGGCAAGTTTGCGCTAAAAGCTAGCGCGGTGTGGACCATGTTGCAGGCGTATAACTATACGGTGTTCCCCGATGAAGAAAAAGAACTTCCCCCGGATGTTGCGTCACGACCGCATATCGTATTCGGCAGGAATAAAGACGGCAGCATTAATTATTTTTCGAGGCTGGGTTCATTGGGCGATTTTTTAGAATGGTTTGGTCTGGATACTCCCGCCAAAGATGTAGCCGATTATCTCAATGGGAAACGAACCATTAAAGAAATTGCTATTGATATGGTTAAAACTCCCGTCAATAAATTTATATCATCAATAGGGCCTACGATTAAAATGCCAGCCGAATTACTTACGGGGAAGAAAACATACCCTGATGCTTTCAAGCCTACACAGATAAAAGATAGAGCTGATTATGTGGCACAAAGTTTAGCTGTGGAAAACGAGTTTAGAGCACTTACTGGCAGACCTAGCAAACCATATCTGGAAACTTTGTCCACGGCGGCAATCTACAAAGCCGAACCTGACAAAGTGGCTTATGATAATATACTGAGCGAAAAGTATCGGTATATGAAGAAGATTGGCAATACAAGCGAAGGATCGTTTACGTCTCCCAGGTCTGAAGCATTGAGAAATTACAAATTATCATTGAGATATAAAGATGAAAAGGCTGCAAAAAAATACTTAGCAGAATACATGAGTCTTGGTGGGACTAAAAAGGGTATTAAAAAATCTCTCAGTACCATGGAGCCACTATATGGCCTTAGTGCTAAAGAGACGCGAGGGTTTATAAATTCATTGCGGAATGAAGACAAGATGCAACTCATAAAAGCTCGTATATACTACAAAACAACATTGTTAGGAAAGTGAAAATAAGGAGGGCATATGCCCTCCTTAAACATTTTAACTAGAAGGGAACCGGCTACCGTGCAGGAACACCGGTCCCCCACACCCAAAGGCCCAGGGAAGAAACCTCTGGGCAATTTCTATTATACCACAAAATTTGACAGGGAAAGGGATGATTTTATTGAACGCAAAAGTTCAGTGTGAAGTAGACAGCCCATGCCCCCCAGTTTTATTGCTTGACCAAAAAATGGAGAACTTTGAAAAGACATTGGGTGAATTAAAGAAATTGTTTGAACAGACATTGAAGAACTTACCTCCATATGTTGTAGCTTGTGCATGGGTAATGGGCGTAGTTATCGGCGTTTTAGGAACTTTGGTAGTTAAGGGCGGTGGTTAATTTGGGGCAATCTATTTAGCTTGTGCAATATTTTTTCTTCTAATAGTATATTTGTTTTGGTCGCATAGGCCGAAATTGTGAGGAGTGAAAAATTGTTCAAATGATAACTATAGCCTTCTACAAAAATGGGGCATATGTGACAGGCCATGATACAGACGAAATATGCACATTAATCTCTTACGCTATGTGGGCATGTATCGAAGATTGCTTACAGGAAAACGATGATGTTTGCCATTACGAAAGCGGATTCGATGAAAATTGGAAGCACTTAGGTTTTACTTATATCAAAATCAACAAAGATGTGCCCGAACATAATAAAATACTTGAGAGGTTCAGGAAAAACCTTTCTTATTTTATTTCCCGATGGGATGATGTTTGGGATGAGAACGATAAGAAATTACCTGATTGCGAGGGCCGGAAAAGAAGGGTTCAGGTAAACAGCAGGCTAGATGAATATATAAATTGGGATACAGCTTTACAAAATGCAAAACAAGGGAAGCGAGACTATGAAATATGACGGCATTATAGACCCTGGGCATGGTGGTAAAGACCCCGGCGCGGTTGCGTTTGGAGTCAATGAAAAAGACCTAAACCTAATTATAGGAAAATACCAGTATGAACGAGCCTCAGAATTGGGGCTTAATTTTATTATGACCCGTTCTGACGACAGATACATGACCCTAGATGAACATGCCCAAGCTGTCCAACGCTCCGGGGCTAAAATCTGCCTGTGTGGTCATTGTAACGCCGGGGGCGGGCATGGGTTCGAAATCTATCATTCGATACGCCACAAGCCAACCTTCGCCCTGTGTGTGGCAAATGCGTTGAAGGCTAAAGGATTCACGCCGAGAGGTGAGACGGGAGTAAATACCCGTACAAGCAAAACAAGATCTGGGCAGGATTATTACCGTATGCACTATACCGGCGATACCGAGACAATTATTATCGAGTACGGATTTATCGACAATCCGGCTGACTTAAAAGAATTACAGTCCCGGTACAAAGAAGCTGCCGAAGCGGCATTACAGGGAGTATGCCAATACCTGGGCAAACCGTATGTGGCAAAGGGGGAATATCTAATGAAACCAGAGGATGCAAATAAAATTATCGCCGCTTTTCTCGGGCCGATGTATAACTTCGTTACAGACCCAAAAGAAAAGGCTGAATGTCAACGGCTTGCTGATGAACTAAGAAAAGCGTCAGGGCAGAAGGGGGTGTAGCATTATTGAATGTATCTACACTGCAACGTGTCCGTATTGGCCCCACGGTTCCCTGGTTTATTGTCCTACTTGTGTTAATTCTTACCCATTACTAAAAGATTACTTAAAAGAATACTTAGAGAAGGAGGCGAAAAAGAAAAATGAAAAAAGTATGGGATAGTATTACTGCATTTTTGGCTGTTGTTCTAGTGGTGGCAGTTATAGTTATGGTGATACTTAAGATAACCGTTCCGCAGGAAATGTGGATACTTGCTACCGCAGCTGTTATGTCTTACTTCTCCAAAAATAATACTGCGATAACCAAACATTAGCTTTGTTCTCTCTTCTAAGAGAAAAATAAAAATGTGACGAAAGGAAGTCAAAAAGTCAACTACCCACCACCTAAGAGGTGGGGGCTTGCAGGTGGCGACTAAGCAACCCCCGCGTTCGGCAGGTTGACGACTGCCCGTCTGGCTATATTGCCAGCCGCGATAATATCCGCATGGCCAGAGAAGCCACAACAGGTACATTTAAACTTTGATTGAGACGGCCTATTCTTCTTGTCGATGTTGCCGCATTCGGGACAAGTCCGGGAAGTGTTCCGAGGGTCAACAAACTGCACAGGAACCCCGGCCAAGATAGACTTATAGGTCACAAACTGCCGAAGCTGACTAAACGCCCAGGAAGATAACTCAATTCTCTGTGCCTTTCTAACCGTGCTAACGCGGTCACGGATACCGTTTAAATCTTCCATAGCGATTCCGCGTTGAGTGTCTTTGGCAATTGAAACTATCTTCTTGGATATGCAGTGGTTAATGTCAGTAGCAAACCGTTGTTCTTTACGGTGGCGTTGCTTTAAAAGTCTTTTGGCTGATTTAGTACCCTTCTTCTGTAGCTTCCTGCGGAGCCGTAAAAAGCGGCGGCGCATACCACGGACAACTTCACCGCTTATCCTCTCACCGTCAGAGGTTGTGGCAATGTTGACTATGCCTAAGTCTATACCAAGGAAATCTTTGGGTTTACCTGGTGGGCAATCTGGAAGTTCAACAACTAAAAGCAAAAAGAATTTCCCGTTCTGTAGGATTAAATCAGCTTGACCACGGATGCGCCGACCGGCCAAAACGCCTTGTTGATACGCCCCGGTGACAATTGGAACCTTAATTCTGCCATTGGCTGTAAGGATTGAAGCGGTGTCCAGCCCTTTGAATGACAATAGCCTTTGGTCATAAACAACTGCGCCGGTTTCCTTGAAGGTGTGCAGCCTCTTCTTGTCAGTCTTATAACTCTCGGTCACTTTGCCAACAGCACGGACAGTAAACTGAGACGACAGACCAAACTTTTCTCGAATGGCATAGTAACATTCCCTGTGTAATGCCACCTGACCAAAAACCTTCTTCTTAAAAGCGATATCACTGGCGAAATCACAGGCCGCATTAAACTGTTTCATGGTTTCTTTGAGTGAGATATTCTGTTCGGGGGTAGTTAATAGTTTGACCTTTACTGTGCATAGCATTATGGTATTCACCTCAGTTATATTATACCACAATCTATAGGCTAAATCAATCAATACGAAAGGGGGCAGCGGCAATTCCTCCCCGACCTAAGAGGTCAGGGTATCCTTGCCGCAACGCCGATGAAAAAACTTGAGCATGATTTGCTGACAACTAAGTACACGGAGGTGTACCACGAAAACCCGGAGGAAATGAAATACAACGCACCCCATCGATTTTCTGTCAGTACAACAAAAGAACCTAGTAATATTTTAGCTGATATTCATTTTCAAGAAGGACCAATTAAAGAATGTGGTATCAATGGCGTTTGTAACGAGGATTTAATTGCAATGGTTATCTGCCGACTCGAACATTTCCAAAAATCTCCGTATTCATGCCGAGATAATGCCGTTGCCATTACTAAACTTGAAGAAGCTTTATTGTGGCTCAGAAAACGCACTATGGCCCGTGAAAGACGTGGCGTAGAAGGCACTCATATAAAGTAAAACCTTAGTTTGTTCTCCTCCGGGCTCCTTCGGGAGCCTTTTTTCTTTCTGCGTATAAAACGGCAATTATTGTGAGCCATTTTACTTCGTTTTTATACGTGCTGTGAAGGGATAATAATTGGCTGAAATCCTTAGTGGCACTTGCTTTACAGGTAGACTCATGGTATAATATAGGTGAGCATGTTCGCCCATGCGTAGCAGGAACAAGGCAAAAGGCGTGTTTTATACCGTGTACTCCGCTAAGTTCGTGGTTCTTACATAGCCCAAAACATGCCTTGTTCCTGAATATTATTCTTTAGGGGTGAAGATATAATGGGAGAAAACACCGCAGAAGTAAGGCATCCTATTGGCATGAATGGAAAAGAAAATAAAAAAGAGAATTATTGTTATAAATGTGGGACAAGTGTTAGAAGCCAACTCTATTGTCATAAATGTGGCAGAAAACTGATTTGGGATAAACGTCCAAGTATAATTAGAGGCGCAATAACAAAAAAATGTCGATTCAAGTCCGACCGCCTTGTTCCAGAATATTATCCTTTAGGGGTGGAGATAAAATGGATTGGGATGAAATAGAAGAAAAATTTAAAAAACATTTGGAAGAAGTATCGGATGAACAGTTTATGAAGGAACTAAAAGAAGCTGGATATGTTGATACGGAAGAATAGCGGTGGATGTCTTCGGACTACACTTGAGGGAATCGGATGCGTCCAGTTCTCCAGAATTATCTCCCCGTCCTTAACCTGTTTAACAGGGGTAGGGCGGGTTTTATTTTGTTTAGAAACTATCAATTTTATCTGCAAACGTTAACACCAAAAAGACAAAAACCAATAACCCGAGCATCAATGCGCCCCATACTTTATCAGCTAGCTTCACTTAGAACACCTCTTATCTGGTCGGCCCATCTGTGTGCGGCATCCGCCCCGGCCCTGTCACCGCTGCTCATCCGTTCGCCATAGATTAGTCCGCAGCGGTCTATCTCATTTTTACCTGCATCGGGTTTCAGCTTATAGTAGACTAACTTTTCTATCCATGTTAAATAGTTTTCCGGGTCTGCGTCCAGAGCCTCTAAAATCCACACCTTTTCTTTTACATAAGGATACGGGTAGGTAGACTTTGGCAGTGCTCGTCTGTCTTGGGGTGACCCAAAGAGATAAGCACAATCATCGGCAAAAAGTTCAATAGGCGTGTCATGCCTGGTTGTGTGAGGTTGCCCATCGTCGCGAAATTTCGCGTATTCAGTGAGTTTATAACCCGATATGTACCTGAATTGAATCTGGTGAAAAACCTCATGTACAACTGTATAGCGGAGAAAAGCTTCATCGCGAACAAAAAACAAACATATTTGCGGACGGGCTATATACGCCAGACCATCAATTCCCGCCCCCTCATTGTCGCGGCAATCGGCGGAAACAAGTGTCACGGTGATATCCATATCTTTTAATTTTGGTACAACTTTTTCCAAATGGTATACTTCGTCATCCACTATGGCCCGGTCGGACAACGTACTGGGGGTGAAACTATACTGATACTCCAAATCGGTAGGCCAAGACTGACTCTCTGTCACCGTGATTTTTGCCCCGGCTGTCAGGCAGAACAACGCCAAAATAACCAGGATTTTTTTAAGCATAAAAACATCTCCTCTCAAATCTTATTATACCATATTTATACAGATTATATATTTATGTTTGGGCTGGACATAACTCACATTGACCACATTTTGACCACGCAATAAAATAAAAACTGTTAATTTTCATTAAAGATGTTACAGTAATATTTTTACAAACCTTTATTTTGCGCGGTTTCGTGAATCAGCGTTAAACATGTTACAGTAAAAAAGGTATGCCAGGCATGATGTAGAAAGGGTCTTGGGCCTTACAGCAGTAAGGACTAAAATTTTAAAATAGTCAATTGACCACATT
>Ga0074195_1004372_pt1 | contig 11718 bp, 10 predicted proteins | sample EPASupsiteHSE623_FD_64525 | JGI IMG/M metagenome (GOLD analysis project Ga0074195, IMG submission 64525) | Bioremediated contaminated groundwater from EPA Superfund site, New Mexico - Sample HSE6-23 | ecosystem: Environmental > Aquatic > Deep subsurface > Groundwater > Contaminated ...
AGCGAAATGGATTCGGCTCAAAAAAATGCGAGCAGGCTCGTTGCCTGTGAGCAGTTTTTTTGAGTCGGAGCCATGAAGCTATTTTACGTCGAATTCCGCTATCCAACTGAAATTTTCAGGTTAACGAACCTGTGGTAAATATCCCCGCCTTCCGAATCTATGGCGACGAAGGCGGGGAGGTTTTTTAGTTCCAGCCGCCGCACCGCCTCCATGCCGAGTTCGGGGAAATCAATAATTTCCGCGCGGGTTATGAAACGCTCGGCGCAAACCGCTGCCGCGCCGCCCGCCGCCGCCAGATAAACGCCTCCGGCGTTGGCAATCGCCGAAACGGTTTGCTCGCCGCGCGCGCCTTTGCCAAGTGTCACCAGTCCCGCGCCGGATTTCAGGAACCGCGGCATGTAACCGTCCATTCTCGAGGATGTTGTCGGCCCGCAGGAGCCGGAGGGCAGTCCTTCGGGAGTTTTGCACGGCCCGGCGTACCAAATCGGATGGCGCTTGAGATAATCGGGGAGCGGCTTGCCGGATTTCAGCAGTTTCAAAAATCTTGCGTGGGCGATGTCGCGCGCCGTTACCACCGGCCCGCTTAACAGCACCCGCGTTCCGGCTTTCAGGCCTGAAAATTGTTTCAGTATTCCGCTCATTGGGCGGGACAGGTCTATATGCGTCGTCGTGAAATTATCCAGTTCGGCGCGGCTGGTTTTGGAGGCGAACCGCGCGGGATTTTCCTCAAGTTTTTCGAGCCAGACGCCTTTTGAATTTATTTTCGCGGAAATCTTGCGCGGCGCGCAGCAGGAAACCGCCATAGCCACAAATACCGAAGCCGCATGGCGGGACATTCTTACCGCGCGTACCGAATTTGCCAGATATTTCCCGCCGAATTGCGCGCCGAAACCGGATTTTTGCGCGCGCAGCAGCAGCCGGCGCTCCAGCGCCGCGTCGCGGTATGCCGCGCCGGGTTTTTGCGGCAGCGAATCAAGCCAGCCCGCCGCGGCCAGCGCGGCGGTTTTCACGCACAGTTCCGGCGACGTGCCGCCGATTGCGAAGCCGACGCAATACGGCGGGCAGGCGCTCACTCCCGCCGCGTGCAACCGCGAAAAAAGAAAATCCTCCAGTCCGCCGGACAAAAGCAATTCGGCGGATTTGGCGTGCAATTCGGTGCGGTTTGCGGAGCCGCCGCCTTTGAGAATGAAGCCGATATTATATTCCGCTCCCGGCACGGCGGCAATGTCCGCCTGAACCGGCAGATTGCCGCCGGAGTTCTCCTCGGCGCAAAGCCCTTTCGGGACAAGCTGCGAATTGCGGAAATTTCCGGTTAAAAACGCGGCGCGCGCGCCGCGCGCGAAATAAAGCGCGTCGTCACAGCCGGTCAGGACGCGCTCGCCTTTAAGCGCGTAAATCAGCACCGTGCCGGTGTCCTGGCAAAGCGGCAACAGCTTTTTTGCGGAGACTGCGGCGTTTTCCAGCAGCAGGGCGGCGGTAAACTTGTCGTTTCGCGACGCGGCTTTGTCGCTTATAATACCGCGCAGGCTTTGCAGATAATGCGCCGGAAACAGGAAGCTTGCGGAACGCACGGCCTCTTCGGCCAGCAGTGCGAGCGCGCGAGGATTTATTTTAATGAAAGTGCGTCCGCCGGCCTTGATTGCCGAAATAAAATCCCCGCCAAGTTTCACACAGCGCGCTTTTGAAAGCCCTTTTTTCAGCGCGGACAAGGCGGGCAGATATCCGGTTGTCATCCTATCTGCCCCGCGCCTGGCTGCGCACGTCCGCGGCGGCTTTTTTTGCCGTTTCAGGATTGCCCAGATAATAATGCTTCAATGGTTTCAACTCCGAATCCAGCTCGTATACCAGCGGAATTCCGGTCGGGATATCGAGCTCCGCAATTTCGGAATCGCTTATCCCGTCGAGTTCCCTGACCAGCGCGCGCAGGCTGTTGCCGTGGGCGGAGAGCAGCACGCGCCCGCCGGATTTTATCCGCGGGGCGATTGTCTCCCGCCAGTACGGCAGCATTCTGGCGACGGTGTCTTTCAACGATTCGCAAACCGGGATTTGCGCGGGAGAAAGCTCCGCGTAGCGCGGGTTGCCGCCGGGCCAGCGAGGGTCGGAGCGTTCAAGCGCGGGGGGCGCGATATCGTAGCTTCTGCGCCAGATATGCACCTGCGCGCCGCCGTATCTGGCGGCTGTTTCGGCTTTGTCAAGGCCTTGCAGCGCGCCATAGTGCCGCTCATTCAACCGCCAGTTTTTATAAACCGGAATCCACATCAAATCCAGCCCGTCCAGCACGAGCCAGAGCGTGCGGATGGCGCGTTTTAGAACGGAGGTATGGGCGCAATCGAAGGCGAGGTTCTCTTCTTTAAGCAGTTGCGCGGCTGCTCGCGCTTGCGCGACGCCTTTCTCGGAAAGGTCCACGTCCGCCCAGCCGGTGAAACGGTTCTGGCGGTTCCATTCGCTTTCGCCATGGCGCAGCAGGACCAGTTTATGAATCATATCAGCCTTCGCGGAACAGCGCGCGGCCAAGTTTTTCAAGGAACGCGCCCGTCTTGTCCAGCAGCCCGGTTTTCTTCGCCGTTGCGGCGCGGGGAAATTTGTGCCTTAAGATATCATTCCTGCGTAAAATATCCATCAGTTCATGCTCGAAGGCCGTGAATGTGGAATGCCCCATTTTGCGGCGCGCGCGGGAGAGCAGGCTGGCGTCGGCGATGTCGTCATCCGTTATGAAAGCCGGAAAGCCGCAGAACGCCTGAATATAGGGGTTTTCGCGCAGTTCCGCGACGACATGCTCGTCGGAGAAGCCTTCCAGCCATTTGACCGTCAAAAGCCCGCACACCAGCCGCGCGTCCTTCGCCGGACGGCCCATGCGGCTGAAATAGCGCATGTAGATTTCCTCCGTTTCATTCCAGTCCACAAGCGCGGCCAGCCGCAGCCAGCGGTTTTCGGGGTTCAACCGCCCTGAAAACTCGAAATTAGCCGCGAAAAGCGGGGGCGTTTTGGTGTCTTTGGGTCTGTACATAGCCGTCTTCAATTATACTTTTTAGCGCAGGCGGCCCGGAGGTAGAGCGCCTCCAATTTGCCGCAGACGGAGTCCAGGGAATAGCCGTTTTCCATCGTGTTCCTCGCGGCGCGAGACATTGCCGCCAGTTGTTCCGGCGGCACCGCTGCCGCTGCGGCGAGCGCGGCGGACAGGGCGGAAACATCATCCGTGTTCGCAACCATAAATCCGTTGCCGCCGTCGGAAATCATATCGGTGCCGCTCACCCGCGTGGCTATCGGCACCAGGCCGCAGGACATGGCTTCCAGCAGCGCGTTGGACATTCCCTCGCTGCGCGAGGACAGTGTGAAAAATTCGCACGCGCGCAGATATTCGCGGACATCCGGCACAACGCCGGCAAAGCGCGCGCTTTTTGACACGCCTAGACTGTCCGCCAGCGAAACCAGTTCCTCCCGCAGAGGCCCGGCGCCCGCCAGTAGCAAAGTCGCGCCTTTTCGCTGCATGTCCGCCGCGGCCCACGCTTTTAGCAGCCGGTCGAGAGCTTTTGGCTCCGCCAGCCTGCCGGTGAAAATAAAAGCGCCGCCGGAAATGGCCAGTTTCGCCTTTAAGTTTTTCCTCTCCTCCGGCGAAGGCGGTGTGAATTTTTCCAGGTCCACGGGGTTGTTGATTATTTCTATTCTTTCCGGCTTGATTGCGGCGGCGCGGAGTTCCGCGCGTGACATTTCGCCGGGCGCTATGAAGACGGCGCGCGAAGCCGCTATATGCCGCCACTTGAGTCCGGCCAGCCTGCCGAACGCGGTTTTATCCTTCATTCCGCCGTAGGCGCCGGTGCCGCCTACGGAGATAAAAACGGGTTTGCCGTAAAACGCGCCCGCCGCGCAGCAGATATTGGAAAGCGAGGAAAGCAGGAAATTATGGATGACGTCGGCGCGCGGCGCGAAACCGCGCAGCCCTCCGATAAAGGCCGGCCAATCCATGCTTTTGCCGGTTTCCCTGCCCAGGCGGATTACGCGCACGCCGTTGCTTTCCTCCAGCGGCGGTGTTCCAGGGAGACGTCTGGCAAGCACTGTGACTTCATGCCCGCGCGCGGCCAGCGCGCCGGCCAGCCGCGCGGCTTTTATCTCTGCGCCGCCTGTGGCCGGCGGATAAAAAGTAAGCGCAAAAAGTATTTTCACCGGAGGTTTTCCCGCGCCCATAATTCCAGCATGAGAAGCGACCACAGCAGCCTGCCGTTGTTTTTTCTCCCCGCCAGATGCTCCGCCTGAATTTCACGGATATAATCCTGATTCAGCCAGCGGCGCAGTTCCGCCTTGTCCGATAAAACCATTCCTTCCCAATAGCCGCGCAGCCTGCCGCCCAGCCAGTCCGCCGCGGGAAGTCCGAAACCCTTTTTTTCGCGGTCAAGCACGCTTTCCGGCAGCAAATCCCGCACTGCTTCCTTGAGCACATGCTTTCCGCGCGAACCGCTGAGTTTGTACCCGCCCGGCAGCGAGAACGCCAGCTCTATAAGCTCCTGGTCCATGAACGGCGAGCGCGCCTCCAGCGAATTGGCCATCGAGGCGATATCCATTTTCGCCATCAGGCAGTGCGGCAGATAGGAATTGAAGTCGCAGTACATAAGTTTGTTGGCGGTGTCGAGCCGCGCGGCCCCGCGGAAAAACGACTCAATCCAACGCCTCGGCTCCGTAAAATCCCCGCCCAGTTCCGCGGCGGTTTGAGCGTTATAGAGCCGCGATTTATCCGCCTCGTCGAAATGAGCCAGCGTGCCGAAATAGCGTTGGTGAAACGGTCTGTCAAATCCCGCCGCGAAGCGCTTGAGCTTTGACAACGCGCCCGGCCCGCCGGAATCCGCCGGCACAAGCTCCGACAGGGCGCGGACCGCCTTTTTCGCCGCGCCGGGCAGCGAGTCCAGCCAGGCCAGGCGCGCAATCTCATGGTAGCGCGGATAGCCGCCGAAACTTTCATCCCCGCCGTCGCCGCTGAGCGCGACTTTGACGTGTCTGACCGTCTCGCGCGCGACGTAATACGAGGGCACCGCGCTGGAATCGGCGAACGGCTCGCCGTAGCGGCGGGCGATGAGCGGCAAGTCGTCCTCGATGCCGGGGCGCACAATTATTTCCGTATGGCGGGTGGAGTAGCGCTGCGCCACTTCCCTGGCGTAAGGCAGCTCCGAAAATTCAGCCTCCTCGAAACCGACGCAAAAAGTCCGCACCGGCCCGGAGGACTGCGCTGCCATGAGCGCGACCACCGCCGAGGAGTCCACTCCGCCCGACAGGAACGCGCCCAGCGGCACGTCGGCCTCCAGCCGCAGCCGCACCGCCTCTTCGAGTTTTTCGCGGACGGCGGTTTTTGCCTCGTCGAACGTTCCGGAGAACTCCGCGCGCTCCGCGTTCAGGGACCAGTAACGCGATAGTTTTATGCCGGCGGCGTCCGCCGCGAGCGTGTGCGCCGGAGGCAGTTTGCGCACGTCTTTATATATTGAAAACGGCGCGGGGATGTATTGCAGCCCGAGATAGTGATCCAGCGCGCGCAAATCCACTTCGCGCGAGACGAAATCCAGCGAGACAAGCGCCTCCAGTTCCGAGGCGAAGGCGAGGCGTCCGTCCTTGTGGCAGTAATAAAGCGGCTTTTTGCCCAGCCGGTCGCGCGCCAGCACCAGCCGCCCGCGCTTCTTATCGCGCAACGCGAAAGCGAACATGCCGCGCAGTTTTTTGACGCAATTTTCGCCCTCCTCCTCGTAGAGATGGGCGATTACCTCGGTGTCCGACGCGGTGGAGAATTTGTGCCCCCGCGCCTTCAACGCGGCGGCGAGCTCGCGGTAATTGTAAATCTCGCCGTTGAAAACCAGCGTTACGGAGCCGTCTTCGTTCGACACCGGCTGCCGGCCGCCGGCGAGGTCAATGATGGAAAGCCGCCGCATGGCCAGCCCCAGCGGCCCTTCCAGCAAAAAACCGTCGTCGTCCGGACCGCGGTGGCGCAGCAACCCGTTCATGCGGCGCAACGCCGCCTCGTCAACCGGCGCGCGCCCGTTAATGTTCAATATTCCGCAGATTCCGCACATAATCCATTAGACTTGTCCCCAAATAATTTTATGGGCAAAAATCACGACTTTTGGCTTGCAGCTTCGCGGGCTTCGGCTTACACACCCCGCCGGAGTGTGCGCGCCTGCGCCCACTGCGCTGCAAGCCAAAATCCTGTCTTTTTGCCTCATAACCTTATTTGGGGACAAGTCTATTCCCGCCCAAAAGCCTGCTGGCATTATCGCAAAATACAGTCCGGTCCGTAACAGTGCAGTTCCCTCGCATACCGTTTAATTTCTTTTGACAGCTATCACTTCCAGCGAGTCGCGGGTGTCTATGTAAAGGAATTTGTTATGTATGCCGGCGGCATCTATGAATTTTTCGGCGGCGCGGTGGATGAGGGGGGGGTAATTCTTTATGCGGCTCAGCCAGTAGCCGCAGGTGAATATCTTGCCGAAGGATTTTGCCAGCCGGACCTCGAAGCCATGCGCGGCCAGCAACCGCGACAGCGAGGCGCGGTGGAAATAATGGATGTGCGACGGGCGCAGCCCCCACCAGTATTTTCCCAGCAGCCGCGCGGAGAATCCCTTTATGTCCGGCGTTACGAGATAGAGTATCCCCCCCGGCTTGAGCGCGCGGGAGCATTCGGCGATTGCCGCCGCCGGATTTTGCAGATGCTCCAGCACGTCTATCATCGCTATAACGTCGTAACGGCCCGCCTCAAGGCCGGCGTTTTCTATCGAGGCGCGGCGCACCGGCAGGCGCAATTTTCTCTCCGCGAAATCCGCCGCCCAGGAGCACAGCTCCAGTCCCTCCACCTCGTACTGCGTCCGCGCCGCGTTGAGGAAAAAGCCCGCGAAGCAGCCCGCCTCCAGCAGCCTGCCCGACGGCGGCGCGAAGCGCCGTAGGGCGGCCAGGCTCATATAGGCGTTTATGCTGCGGGACTCGCTTTCCGCAATATAAGTATCGTCGCGCGCGGATTGATAGCCGGAATTCAGGAACTCCGCCGGCGGACGGGGATTGGTGTAATAATGTCCGCAGTCGCGGCAGCGCACGACGGAGCCGAACTGGCCGTAACGGTCTGTGGAGGGCGTGAAATCGGCGTCAAGCCAGCCGGGCGCGGATTCGTAAACAGTCTCGTATTTCCCGCCTGAACAGACGCCGCAAACCACGTTTTCCAGATTCATCAGTCAATCCTGTAAATCACTATTCCGGGGCCTTTGATTTTGCCGCGCGCCGGCCCGAAACTGGCGGCGATGCGGGCCCCATCACTGAGTTCCCGCTCGAAATTGTCCATATCCGCGCGGTGTTCCGGGTTGCGTCCCTCGTCGGGCAGCGCGACGAATTTTATGCCAACTTTTTTGACGCCGTCGAGCCCCGCCGAGATATCCGCCAGCTCCTGCGCCGCCTTGACGGATTGCAACTGCGCGGGCAGCACCGCCAAATCGGCGGCGGAGCGGTCTATCCGGTAAATACGGTAACCGTCCTTGAGCCCGGATTTCAAAAGATACTCGTAAAACTTCGCGCGCGGGTTGCCGGCCCGAAGCGCTTTTTCATAAAGCCGCCGGGTCTGCGCCCCGCTCATGGCAATATACGGCGAAAGATGCGGCTGGTCCGTCAGTATTGCGGTTCCGGCGGGAACGTTTTGCGCTATCCATTCTCCGGCCAGAATCCGCGTGTCCGGCAGCCAATGATAGCGCAGCAGCGCCGCGCTTTGCGCGAACGCGGGCAGCGCCGCCGCGGCGAACAGCGCGGCGAACAGCGCCTTTCCGCCGAACCTGCCGGAGAGTTTCTCGATGCCGCCGGCGGTGACCAGACACAGCGCAGGCAAGGAGTTGAACAGATAACGGGGAAACCCGCCGTCGTGCTGGCTTGAGAGGAAAACGATATAAACCGCCACCGGCGCGGCGAGCAACAGCGCCAGCCACGGCGTTTCGGCGGCGAGCAGCGGCACAGCCGCGATGAAAATCAGCGGCGCGGGCGATTTCCCCGCGAAATTGAGCAGATTATCCAGCACCAACCCCGCCATTCCCAGTTTTTCCCTGAAACCGAAACCCGCGTTGCGCAGCGCGGAATAGGCCGCGATGTCGGACATGCTGCTTTTGAATTTGTGGAAATCGAGCAGCGCGTACGGCGTGCCGATTAAAAATCCGCAGGGAATAAGCGCAAGCCCCGCCCACAGCCGGGAGTCGGCGGCTGCGCGGGCAAATCCGGTCCCGCCGCTCTTCATGAAGCTGGCGATATGCGCCACCGGCAGCAACAGGCAAAAAAGACCGGCTATGTAATGCGTTGAAACGCAAAGCCCCAGCGCAAGCCCGCACAGCAGGTAATCGCGCCGCCGGCCCTCGCGGTATATCTGTATGGCGAAATACCAGGCCGCCGCGCTGAGCAGCAGCATAAGTGATTCCCATTTTGCGTATTGCGCCGCCTCCACGACGGACGGCAGGAAAGCGAAAAGCGCCGCGCCGGCCAGCGCCGCGCGGCGGCTCCACAGCAGCAGTCCGGCACGGTAGACGACCCATACCGCCGCGCAGGAGACGGCGCAGGCCAGCAGCCTGCCGGTTATGTAGAACATTGAGGGGTCCGAAGCGAATTTGACGCCGAAATCGCCTGCCGAGCGGAAAAATCCGCAGCCGGACCAGGCCAGGAACAGCCCGATATACGACGCGAAAAGCGAGTAAATCCACAAAGTCGGATACTTGAGAAAGGGAGGGTTGAGCGTGCCGCCGCCGAAGTATACCGCCGTGTTCACGAAATGCGGCTCGTCGGCGTTGAAAATCATGGGCAGCCCGTCGAAAATTCCGCCGGCGCGCAGCGCGAAAGCCGCGAGCAGCAGCGCCCACAGGAGAAGCGCGTCCCTGTCCGCGCGCCCGCCCGGCCGGACCGGAGGCGGAATTACTTGCGGCGTTTCTTTATCCATGCCTTTCCATTTTAATAAATCTTCGGGCGGAAACGTCAGTCCGAAACGCGGATTTTCAGCAGCGTCCAGAGCGCTATGACTCCGTCGCGGAATTTTATTTTTTTGCCCTGCGCCACGGAGCGCGGCGAGTAGGAAATGGGCAGTTCGGTTATCCTGACGCCGCGCCGCAGCAGCTTGCCGGTTACCTCGGGGCAGAACTCGAACCCGTCGGCCTTGAGCGGCAGCGATTTGAGAATATCCGCGCGGAAGACCTTGTAGCAGGTCGGTTCGTCGGTGATATGCGAGCCGTAGAGCAGGTTGGTCCACAAAGACATCAGCCTGCCGCCGATGTAAAACAGCCGCGAGGACACCGGATTGTCCCTCAATATCCGCGAGCCGTAGACCACGACCGCTTCGCCGCGCGCGATGGGCGCGACGAGCGGCGCGTACTCCGCCGGGTCATACTCCAGGTCCGCGTCCTGGATTATTATTATGTCGCCTGTCGCCGCCGCGATGGCGGCGCGCACCGCCGCGCCCTTGCCGGAATTTTTTTCCAGCCGCAAATGCCTGTAGCCCGGCGCCAGATAGGCGGCGGCGATACGGGGAGTCTCGTCGCGGGAACCGTCGTCCACGACTATTACCTCCATATCGCGCCCCTGATTTTTGGAATAAACGGCGTCGAGGCACTGCCGCAGCGTGGCGGCCTCGTTATACGCGGGTATCAGCACGGAAAGTTTCATTTCGGTCCCTGCAAATAGACTTGCTCCCGAATAAGGTTATGAGGCAAAAAGACAGGATTTTGGCTTGCAGCGAAGCGGGCTGAGGCGAGCACACTCCGGCGGGGTGTGTGAGCCGAAGCCCGCGAAGCTGCAAGCCAAAAGCCGTGATTTTTGCCCATAAGATTATTCGGGGACAAGTCTAATGATACCTGTTTCGCCGGCAAAAAGAAAACGCCGCGCGGGACACGCCCAAGCGGGCGCAGTTTTTGTATCATGTTCTTGTTGTGAATTGCGGGCTGGTGGCGGAACTGGTAGACGCGACGGACTTAAAATCCGTTGGCTGCAAAGCCGTGCGGGTTCGAGTCCCGCCCTGCCCAGCTAAAAAAAGGAGACATATCATGCTTGACGATTTCAAAACCTTCCTTCAGCAGACTTTCGCCGGAGTAACCAATCCGACGCACGAGGGTGAACGCTTCATCTGGATAGCGCTCTACGTCGCGCTGGCGGGATTGCTGATGACCATCTTCTGGAGGCCGCGCGGCGACGTGCTGGGGCTCTTGCCGCTGGGAGCGCTGGCGGCTCTTGCGCTGGCGTTTTTCTTTCGGAACCCGGAGCGTGTTATCTCCGCGCAGCCCGACGATATACTTTGCCCGGCTGACGGGCGCGTGCTTAAGGTCGGCACGGAGGGCGACAAGGATGTCGTCGTGGTGCGCATTTTTCTGTCGGTTCTGGACGTGCACATCCAGCGCGCCCCCATGGATGGCACGGTGGGAGAAATCGTCTACACGAAAGGCACCTTTGAAGTGGCCAGCGCGGCGCAGGCCGCGCGAAACGAGCGCAATCTCATCCCCATCGCCAACGGCGCCAGATTCGCCCACGTCGAGCAGATAACCGGCGCGGTGGCCCGCCGCATAGCCTGCTGGGTCAAGCAGGGACAATCCGTGAAAGCGGGGGAGCGCCTGGGGCTTATTTATTTCGGCTCGCAGGTGGCGGTCTACCTGCCGGCGGCAGCGGTCCGGATAATGGTGAAGCCGGGTCAAAGGGTGGAAGGGGGGCTGACGGTGCTGGGTCTCTGGAGGCAATAGCCATGATAAGCATGGACAAACTAAAGCGCACGGGACAGGTGACGCTGCCGTCGCTGTTTACCATCGCCAATATCGCTTTCGGTTTTTTTGCCATACTAGCCGCCATAGAAAAGGAGTTCGTCCGCGCGGGCTGGTTCATCATCGCCGCCATGCTGATGGATTCCCTGGACGGACGCATAGCGCGGCTGGTGCACGGCGAAACCAAGTTCGGCATCGAGATGGACTCGCTGGCGGATTTCCTCTCTTTCGGCGTGGCCCCGGCGGTGATAATGTACCTGTTCCACCTGAAAGACTACGGCTTCTGGGGATATCCCGTGGCGTTCATCTACGCGATGTGCGGCGCGCTGCGGCTGGCGCGTTTCAACGTGATGAGCCACGAGGGAAAAGGCTCCAGGCAGGGTTTCACGGGGCTGCCGATTCCGGGCGCGGCGGGCATTATAGCCGCGTTCGTGATAACCTACAGCCTTATCGAGATGAACGACCAGCCGCGCTCGCTGCACTTCGTGTCCAGCCAGATGCCGCTTTTCTATAATCTCATTCCGTTTATGATGCTGGGGCTGGGGTTTCTGATGGTGTCCACCATTCCCTACGCGGCGTTCAAGCAGGGAAATATTTTCAAGCCGAAAACGCTGGGCGGGCTGGTGTTCGCGGTTTTCCTGGTGTTCATGGTCATAAAGTATCCGCAGGACGCGGTTTTCCTGGTGTTCTTTTTCTATGTGCTGTCGGGAATAGTGGCCTGGTTCTGGCAAACAGTGAAAAAACTGGCCCGTTCCGGCAAAAAAAGCGTCCCGTCTGAACCGCAGCCAAGCGGACAACCGCCGCTTTAATCTTACTGCGTCATAAACAACTACTTCTTTATAAATACTAGCCTGAAAGTTTCAGTTGATTGCGAGAACCGAGACGTAAAAGGGCGAAATGGATTCGGCTCAAAAAAATGCGAGCAGGCTCGTTGCCTGTGAGCAGTTTTTTTGAGTCGGAGCCATGAAGCCATTTTATGTCGAATTCCGCA
>Ga0074195_1004373_pt1 | contig 11708 bp, 10 predicted proteins | sample EPASupsiteHSE623_FD_64525 | JGI IMG/M metagenome (GOLD analysis project Ga0074195, IMG submission 64525) | Bioremediated contaminated groundwater from EPA Superfund site, New Mexico - Sample HSE6-23 | ecosystem: Environmental > Aquatic > Deep subsurface > Groundwater > Contaminated ...
GTAGGCAATCATGAATCGTCACGTAAGCCGTTAAAAGGATAACCTCGATATGCGGATATTGATGTTTAATGGTTGAAAGAATGATCATCCCGTTGATATCGGGCAGCTTAACATCGCAAATGACCAGAAGGACATCTTTTTCCTTTTCCAGGATCTTCATTCCTTTCCCGCCGTTCTCGCTTTGGAAAACCTCGTAACCTTCCAGCTCTATAATCCTTGAAAGAGCTTTACGCAGTTGATTTTCATCATCGATCACAAGTATCTTCCCTCTGTTCATTATGCTACAATTAAAGCGTCTGACAAAAATATGCAATATCATTCACTTTGAGGGCAAAACACGCACCGAATAATAAACGGGAGATGGGTAACAAAGAACAACAGATAATAAAATTTTAAAAAAAAGATATTCAGAGGCAGCATTCTTAAATTTCATTCCGTATTCTCTAACAGAAGTGATTGCGCAATCGAACTGGTCCTTTAGTAAAGGATTTTTTAAAATGTATTTTTTTTAATTTAAATCATGAAATGAATGAAAACTTCTATCCATTTTCTAAAAAGTAAACCGTATGTTTCGGTTTTAATCATTCTTTTACTCCTGACAGGATTTTCTGCCTGTAATGATGACGACGAACCGGAAATGGCCCCGAAAGTGAACTATACCGGAAGCTTTGTCAAATCGACGGAAACGGTTACGACTTCAGCTACGGGCACTACCACTGCAACGTATGATCCCAATACGATGGAATTGTCTTATACAATAACCTGGACAGGTTTGGGGTCGAATGCGGCCAATATGCACTTGCATGATGACGGACCTGTGATTGTTCCCGTTACGGGGTTTCCCACGGCCACAAGCGGGACCGTATCGGGTAAAGCTACCTTAACCGCTCAGCAGGCAATGGATTTGGCGGCAAACAAAATCTACGCTCAGATCCATACTGCGACTTATCCCGGTGGCGAAGTGATTGCGCGATTAAGCAAAAGCACTTCAGGCTCGAATCCGCCACCCGGAGGCAATGGTGGAGGATATTAAAGGAAAACGGTCCTGAGCTCCGGTGATGAGCGAAACCGGAGCCCGGGCGTTTCAGAATAGTCAGAAAAAGTAAAGTTGAACAAGATGAAGAAAACTATTTTAATCATGATTGCCGGAATTGCCGCCATCCATTTTGGGTGTACGAATATGGCGCCTGAATTTGCAGACGATGACCCGGGACCGGGCGATTGCGCACCCGAATTCCCTGAGATGGACGTGACATACAATAATTATGTGAAAAAGGTGGTAGCCAAATATTGCATTGGCTGCCATCATGGCGGAAATTCACAAGGCCCCGGCAATTTCACGACCTATAACGGCTTGCTTCCTTATGCCGAGGAGTCTTTCTATATCCGGGTGATTCAGGACAATGCTGACATGCCAAAGGGGAATGCACCGCTTCCTGCGGCAATACGCGATTCATTGGATGTTTGGATCAGTAACTGTGCTCCTGAAGACTAAATCAGATACCAATGAAGACAGGATTAACAATACTCTTCTTTGTGGTTACAACCTGGACAGGGCAGGCGCAAATCCTGTCACGGGAAGTGGTGATCAGTTTTTTTTCCGAGGCACCGCTGGAAGATATCAAGAGTGAAAGCAGGGAAGGAGTTTCAGCAATCGATACCTCGTCAAACAAAATTTATTTTAAGGTGTCGATCCGTTCTTTTGAATTTGAGAAAAGTTTAATGCAGGAACATTTCAATGAGAACTACCTGGAAAGCAGTAAATATCCAAGCGCCGAGTTTAACGGGACGATAAAAGAACCGGTCGATCTTTCCAGGGACGGTACCTACCCGGTGATCGTACAGGGCGATCTTACTATCCATAATGTGTGCAAAAGCTATACCGTGAAGGGTGAAATGAAAGTCCGCGGAGGGGAAATCACCGCACATGCCGTTTTTCCGGTGCATGTGGCCGACCATCAGATAAAGGTACCAAGATTGGTGATTAAAAATATTGCGGAGATCGTTGAAGTGACTATAAATGCCACATACGGACCCGGTTCAAAGCAGGTGAATTAAAAAAGTAAAAGACAATAACAGGAAAAAATAATTTAGATGAAGACATTAATTCTCATACTCATAGCCTGTCTTGGCTCCATTCGCCTGATGGCTCAGGTCGATCTGGAAGATTTATTTAAAGACTCTGTTGCGAATAAGGGATATCTACCGGTGCTTGAAACATTTAAATCGCCCCGGCTCATCAATAGCCAGTCGAACGAGACGATCCATAAGCATGACCTGTTGTTTGTTGTCATGCACCGGTTTGGTGACCTTGCAGGAAAGAACGGTGGTACAAAAACTTTTTTTGGGCTGGATAATTCGACCGATATCCTGATTGGCTTTGATTACGGGATATCCGATAATCTGAATATCGGGATTGGACGGGCTAAAGGAGCCCCTAACGGAGTGAATACCGACCAGGCCCAGCTATACTACTTCAAGACGAAATACCGTTTGCTCCGGCAGGCGGCAGACACGGGCATGCCTTTTTCACTGACGCTCTTTGGAAACGCTGCAGTGTCTGGTATGGAAAAAAGAGATCTCGCCACATCCGATGCCGGCTTTCCGGATTTCGGAGACAGGATGAGCTTTATTGCGCAGACAATCCTGGCCAGAAAATTCAGTGACAACCTGTCGCTTGCTCTTTTACCGACCTATGTGCGCCGGAATTATGTGACCTTCATGGATAAGAACAATATGTTTGCCCTTGGGATCGGAGGAAGGGTGAAAGTAAGCAAATGGATGGCTGTGGTTGCTGATTATTTTATTGCTTTTCGCGATCAGGATACGAAAGATTATTTCCTTCAGCAAAAGGATTTCCGGTTTTATAATCCATTGGGTGTCGGTCTTGAAATTGAGACGGGCGGGCACGTGTTTAACCTTAGCTTTACCAATTCTACTGCCATATTGGAAAACCAGTTTATTCCAGGTACCAGCAGCAGTTGGACCAAGGGTGGCTTTCGCTGGGGATTCAGTATTACCCGGACATTTTCGTTGTTTAATAAATCCAATGAATAAATACATTCAGGAATATAAGTAAACTTTTTATTGGCTAATATGTTATTTTTAATCAGTAAGTTATATGTGAAAAGACAATCACGGAGAAATTATTTGAATTTTCTTGCAGTTTGAGCGTAGCTGTAGAGAACACTTATAACGGTAACATGACACAGTAGTTCCTTACATGGCAGAAGAAGAGTTACAGCAGCTTATTGATGGTTGTAAAAAGCAAAACCGGCAAAGCCAGAAATTATTATATATGAGGCTTTACGGCTTTGCCATGAAAATTTGTTTGCGCTGTGCCAATAACCGGTATGAAGCTTCTGAAATAATGAATGAAGGTTTTTTCAAAGCCTTTATCAACATCGAAAAATACGACAACAGCTGGCCTTTTAAAGCCTGGTTGAGCAAAATTATATACAATGCTTCCATTGACTATTACAGGGCAAATATAAAATGGTCACAAATGGAAACTCTGGAAAAGGCAGATTATCAATTAAATGAAGCTGTTGTTGATCAAAAACTTGAATATGAAGATTTGCTGGCTTATGTGCAGCGTCTTCCTCCTGCTTACCGTATTGTTTTTAATTTATATGCAATTGACGGTTATTCTCATGACGAGATAGCCCAAATAATGGGTATCAGCGCAGGTACATCAAGGTCAAACCTGCATAAAGCGCGACAGAAATTACAGCAGATGTTAAACGGGTCACATACAGTTAATTATGCAACAGATATGGAAATATAAAATAATGAATAGGGTGGCTTGCATGTTGCTCAAGATTAATATATTGCCCTCAGGCAATTCGATGCAACATGTTCATTTCATACAAATTCGGGTCAATCATGAAAGACGTGAATAGAAACAAAATTGACGAATTATTTAAAGCAGGATTGAATCAGGAAGAAGATCCGGTCATTTTCAGCGAAAGCGGATGGTCAGAACTGGAACACCGGCTTGATCTTTACGAAAAAAGGAAAAGGCCGTTATTTTGGTTGAAACCATTAGCCGGGGTCGCAGCGCTATTCTTATTGGTATTCTCGATCTGGATGATATGGCCCGCGAAACAAAAGCCCTTGAACCAACAAACAGCGAGTCAACACGAAGAACAGGAAATACAGGAGGGACAAAAACAAGCCAGGTCCCCTTCCGGGAGGTTAAAGACAAACGGAGAACCAAGCCAGGGGTTTCCTTCATTACAAGCACCGAATGAGCCGGTTCAGGGAGAGACTCCCAAAAAGCATTACAAAAGTGATACGCCGGTAAAAGCAAATCAGGGTGAAAACAGTGCCGTTCTTACCGACAGGAAAACCATGGAAACCTTACCCGAATCAGTGGATATTGCTGTCAACAGACCGGTTTACCGGACGGATTCGGTGAAGCCGGATAATCAGAGGGCTTCGGCGGAAAAACAGGATCAGGTTCAGTCAATGCCGGACTTTACAGAACCGATCAATCTGCCTGAACGGAAACATTCTAAAATCGCGTTGAGTCTGCTGGTCGCTCCGGCATATAATGGTGCAGACAACCTGAATAAAGGTCAAATAGGCAGTGACATAGGTCTTTTGGTTACGTTGGGCGTCACAAAAAAATGGAGTCTGAGCACAGGAGCGGTGTATGCCAAAAAATTGTACGAAACCGATTATTCGTATGCTTCTTATACTCAAATGGTTGACGCTGATTGCCGTGTGCTCGATATTCCCGTTAATGTGAATTACACGCTTATTAATAAGGGAAGAACCCGCATTAGTTTCGGGACAGGTATCTCGTCCTATATTATGCTAAAAGAAGATTACCGCTTTAATAGCAGCAGTCGGGAGGATATTCATCTGGTCAATGAGAATCAGCATTGGCTGAGTGTTCTTAATTTACAGGCAGGTTATGAGCGGAAGCTGAGTTCAAAGATCAGTGTCAATGTTCAACCCTATCTGAAAGTTCCGTTGACTGATATTGGTTATTATAAGATAAGGCTTCAATCTTTGGGCCTGGCCGTTGGCGCCAGCTGGAGTTTCAATCGATAACGAGGTCGGAATTGATTAAAATCTGTTTGAGTCATATACGCAATTACGAATCCATGTCTTTTTCAAAGTTACTATTGTGATTTTGCTGAACTATTCTATATCTTTGAAAGCATCCTGAGCTATTATAGAAAGAAAGAGAGGCAAAGAAGAACATTGATCTAATCAATCTAATGCATTGACCTGAATCTATGCAAACTAATCAGACCGAACTGCAACTTATGGATCAAATAAAAGCAGGGGATTATAACGCTTTTCGATGCTTATATCAACTGCATTATAATTTCCTGTGTAATTATGCAGGTAAGTTTCTCAGAGATGATTTTGTTTCGGAAGATGTTGTTCAGGAAGTTTTTGTTAAGATATGGGAGAATCGTAAACGCATTATCATAAAGGAATCTGTAAAGTCTTATTTGTGTTCAGCTGTGAAGAACCGGAGCCTGAACAGGTTAGAATCGGAATCCACCCGGCAGAAATATACAAACCTTTTTTTGCAAAATGAGGACCAGCAGATCGATTCGGATGAACTTGAACAGGAAGAATTTAAAAATCATCTTTTTCAGTGTATTGAAAAATTACCTCTTCGCTGTAAAGAAGCATTCATCCTAAGCCGGTTTGAGAGACTCAAGCAGGAAAAAATTGCCGCAAATCTGAATATCTCACCAACAACAGTAAAGACACAAATCCACAAGGCACTTAAATTAATCCGAGATTGCCTGCAATTTTCCTATCCGGAATATTTTTAATTTTTGAACAAGGCATACTCCTTTTTTCTTTCAGAGCTGTCATAGAATTAAAAAGAGTTGAATTCATGAAACGAGCATGTTTACAACAAACACAAAAGGTGATGGATAAATTTCTATGCGAATTGGAGCGAAGCGGAAATCCACACAGTAAATTCCACACCGTTGTGTGCTGATTATAAAAAGAACATTTGTTGATACTAAATTGATAATAAGTATCTTATAAAAATTAAACGTGTGAAAGATCTGGTTGAAATCAGTTATGCTATCCTTTCAGAAACAGCTTCGCCGGATGAAAAGCGTCAGTTTCAGGAAATGGTGAGAGAAGGTGAAAACCTGTTGCTATTCAATCAATACAAAAGAATCTGGGAAGAAGCTGAGAAAATTGGATATTTTAAGAAATACGATGCCGTACGGTCATTTTATGAGCTGGATAAATGGATTGGAAATAGTAAACGAACCAGGAAACGGTATCTTTTAACCGCTGTGACCGGTATAGCTGCAGGAATTATGCTGATGCTTGGTTTATTTGAATTTACGCAGCCTTCCGATCTTGACCGTCGTCAAAAAGCAGTTGTGTTTAATACCGAAGCAGGGAATCGGTCTGCGATTATCCTTCCCGACAGTTCCAGGGTGTGGTTGAATTCCAAAACGCATTTTAGCTATGACGCTGACTATGGACAGACGAACAGAAATGTTTATTTGGTTGGAGAAGCATTTTTTGAAGTCAGGCATAGTGATGAACCTTTTATTGTCAGCCTGAGTGATTTTAATATTAAAGTTTACGGAACAAAGTTTAATGTTTCAGCTTATCCGGACGATCTTTCTACTTTGACTTGTTTGGAGTCGGGCAAGATCAGTATAGAAATAGAAGGTGAAAATGAAAGGTATATTGAGGAAGGTCAATTAGTTAATTACGAAAAAAAAACCTCAACTTTCAATACCAGTGCAGTCAATCCTCAGGAATATTCGGCGTGGAGGTCAAGTAAAATGTACCTGCATGATGAGTCTCTTCAGAGTCTTTGCAAAAAATTGGAGCGTAAATTTAATATCGGAGTTTCTTTTATCCCGGAAAATCTGGGAGACGAAGTTCATTATACCGGAATATTCAGCGATGAAGATATAAATGAAATACTGGATGCAATTTCAATTGCAAGTGGATTAATATATTCGAAGGAAGGTAATCATTACACAATCAAATACAGGAATTAAAAAAACCGTCAGGTGGTGGAACACCTGGCGGTTAAGATAACTCTAATGCAAGGCATTAGAAATTATTAACTAAAGTCAAACAAAATTATGAAAAAAAACTTGAAAATGGGGCAGTGTATAAGTCCTCATTTAAAAAAACTATTGCGAATTATGCGAGTGATCTTCGTTTTAGTTTTTGTGTTGACATTTCAAATGTCAGCAAGTGTTTATTCACAACAAACCAAGTTGTCTTTAAACCTTAGCGGTGTAACTATTCGTCAGGCTCTTAATCAGATTGAAGAACAGAGTAAATACAAATTCCTTTTACAGAATGAACGTCTGAATATTGATCAAAAGATCGATATTCATGCCGATCAGGAAAATATTGGAGATATTCTGAACGAAATCTTTGCCAATCAGGGGATTAGTTATGTCATCACCGAGAAGAACCTGATCATCATTAATCCTTTAGATCAGGAGATCGTAGGCACTGGTGGAGTACAGCAACCCATAACGATTAATGGAACCGTAAAGGACCCTTCGGGATTTCCTTTACCCGGAGTTACTGTTATTATAAAGGGAACTACTCAGGGAGGTATTACCGATTCCAAAGGAAACTATGCTCTTTCAAGAGTTCCAGACGATGCGGTACTGGTGTTTTCATTCATCGGAATGAAAACACAGGAAATTGCAGTTAGCGGTTCAAATACCATCAATGTAGTCATGGAAGAAGAAGTTACTGCTGTTGAGGAAGTTGTTGTTACTGCTTTTGGTGTTACCCGGCAGAAAAAGGCATTAGGCTATTCAATCACCGAAGTCGGTTCTGAAGATATTGAGCGGACAAGGGACAATAATGTGATCAATACGCTTTCGGGTAAAGTGGCAGGTGTTCAGATCAACCGGAATGCCAGTGGCGCCGCAGGAACTTCACGTGTTGTGATCAGGGGTAACAAATCGCTTAGTGGCAGCAACACTCCATTATATGTCGTTGACGGAGTTCCAATTGATAACACACAATTTGGTGAAGCCGGCCGATATGGAGGAATTGACCAGGGAGATGGGCTTTCCACTTTAAATCCGTCTGATATCGAATCGATCTCTATTCTGAAAGGTCCAAATGCTGCCGCACTTTATGGCTCTCGTGCGGCCAATGGAGTCATCCTTATTACCACCAAATCCGGTCAGGCGAGAAAAGGGATCGGAGTCGTTTTGGATGTCTCGCATACCTGGGACACAGCCTTGCTTTTCCCTGATTTGCAAAATGTTTATGGACAGGGTACCGCAGGGACCTTGACTGAAGGAGATGATGGCATCCCTTATACTTCAACCGGTGTGGATGGTAGCTTTGGTCCCAAAATGGAAGGCCAGAATGTCAGGGACTGGTCAGGTAAAGTTCAGGCATTCAGTCCGCAACCAGGCAATATGGAAGATTTTTATCGGATAGGGCATACAACCTCAACGTCGGTAGCTTTAACCGGCGGAAATGAAAAAATAACATCAAGGTTTTCATTTACAAATGATGATATCATGGGTATACAACCGACCAATTATGTCGGGAAACAAGCATTGAACCTGAGGACCACCACGAAATTATCGGATGACTTCACTGTTGATGCTAAAGTTACCTTTATAAATCAAAAAGTAATTAACCGGCCTCAGATGAGCGATATGCAGGGTAACCCGGCTTATAACTTAACGGTAATGCCCAGAAATGTAAGAATCGCTGATGCCAAAAATTATATGACTACAGATGGAAAAGAAAATCTTTGGACATCAGATACATACAAGGGTAACCCTTACTGGACCATCAATAAGGAACGGACGAAGGATGATATGCAACGACTTACTGGTTTTGTTTCCCTGCATTACGATTTTACTGACTGGCTGAACCTGATGGTCCGTGCAGGTATTGATAAATATGACCGGAAATACCTGTATTACCGGTCAAAAGGAACAAGGGTTTACCCGAATGGTAACCTTTCTCAGGATAAACGGACCATGCAGGAGGTTAATACGGATTTTCTGTTGACAGCCAAAAAGGATATCGGCCAGGATTTCAACATGAGTATCAGTGTCGGGGGAAATATCTATGATCAGAAATACAACATCATTTCCCAATCCGGGACTGTATTTAAAGTTCCTGATTTTTATCACATCAGCAACATGGTCAATTATGGCACGGGTTACACCTGGCAACATAAACAAATTCGTTCATTGTATGGTATGGGACAGTTTTCATTCAAAAATTATTTTTTTCTTGATCTGACTGCCAGTAACGACTGGTCCTCGACCTTACCATCAGAAAGTAATTCCTATTTCTATCCGTCGGTGACATCCAGTTTTGTCTTTACTGATGCTTTTCCCAGTCTGTTCAATACGGATGTATTTTCTTTTGGTAAACTAAGAGTTTCCTGGGCCAAAGTAGGAAACGATACTTCTCCTTATTCTACATTGATCTACTATTCCCTTAATGCAGATTCATATAATGGCCAGCCAACGGCCCAGCTTTCATCATCAACGATACCTCTTATCGATCTGAAACCTGAAACGACTTCTTCATGGGAATTCGGTGCAGATCTGAGATTTTTTGATAATCTTTTGGGATTGGATTTTACTTATTATTCCCAGGAAACTAAAAATCAAATTCTGTCAGCATCCATTTCCAGAGCCTCAGGTGCATATAATAAGCTGATGAACGCAGGAAAAATTAAAAATGACGGATTTGAGGTTTTACTTACAGCGTCGCCTGTTAAAAGCGCCAATTTTGGCTGGGATGTTTCTCTCAACTTTGCAAAAAATAATTCGGAAGTCGTTGAACTGATGGAAGGCATCAATACGTATATTTTGGGAGCAGACCGGTTGGTCAGTGTCGAGTGCCGTCCTAATGAACCCTATGGAAATTTATATGGAGCAAAATGGTTACGCGATGCCAATGGGAAACGAATGGTTAAACCGGACGGAATTCCGCTTTACGATGGTACTACAAGTAATTATCAATTACTTGGGAACTTCAATCCTGACTGGACAGGCGGTATAAGTAATACGCTTACATATAAAGGGTTGTCTTTGTATGCCTTAGTTGATATCCGAATGGGTGGAGAATTTCTTTCGTTATCGAAATATTACATGGCCGCATACGGAACTTCTGCTGAAACCCTTGAAGGACGGGAGGAATGGTATGCCTCAGAAGCTGCCAGGACAAGTGCAGGAAAGACGCCGGCTGAATGGACTGCTACCGGAGGATATCTGGTCGATGGAGTTATTGCGGAACTGAGTGGATCGCAATACGTTTCGACAGGTCAAAAAAATAATATTTATATCGACCCGGAAAATTATTTCGGACGTGGCATTGGGGAAGAATACATTCAGGATGCTTCATTCGTTAAATTGAGAGAAGTGGCTTTTAGTTATGAGATACCCAAAAGAATATTAAGCAGAACACCAATCCAGTCAGCTACAGTTTCCCTGATCGGAAGAGACCTGCTCTTTTTATACCGGGCCAGTGATGATTATGATCCGGAAAGCACTTATAACAGCACGAACTATGGAAGCGGGGTAGAATCGCATGCCATGCCTACTACAAAAAGACTTGGATTCAGCATAAAAATGACTTTTTAATCAACTCGTAAATCCAAAATAAAATGGAAAAGACAACACTCTTTATGAAAGCTTTGCTATTCTTTCTTTGTCTAAGCTTTTCTGCGTGTCTGGAGCTTGAAGATATTAACCAAAATCCGAACTCATTAACAGAGGTGCCTGATGCGTATTTATTTACCCATGCAGCGAAATCATCATGTTCCGAGTCGAGACAACTTCTTTCAAGAGCTCAGATCTTTTTTACGGGCTCCTGGTCACACCTGTATTCGACTCCCTATGCACAGGACCGTTATGATGTCAATGCAGATACCGAAGATGAAGCCATGTTATGGAGCGATCTTTATTCCACTGAATTAAAGAACGCTTGCAATTTAGTTAAGATTACCGGTACGGAAGGAACAAATCCCAATTCGGTACGGAATGCGATGGCGCAAATAGTTACCTACATTACGTTTACAAAGCTTACCGATTTGTTTGGCGCGATTCCCTATACCGAAGGAGGAAAGGGTTTCTCGGATGACATCGTTTCCCCGGTTTATGATACCCAGGAATTCATTTATCATGATATGATTACAAAACTGGGCGATTGTATTACTGTTTTTGAGACAGGTAGTGAAGCAGAAGGATATGGTGCCGCCGATCCTTTCTATGGAGGTAAATTAGATAAATGGATCAAGTTTGCCAATTCATTCAGGTTGCGTCTTGCCATGCGGATGCGTTATGCCGATCCTACAGGCGCCGCCCAGACCATTACGGTTTGTTTGGGCAAACCCCTGATGGAAAGTAACGATGATAATGCATTGATTAAAAACTTCGATGCTACGACAACCTATCTGTATAGCGGATGGTACGAAACTTTTCAAAATGAAGGAAAAAGTTGCCGTCCCGGTAAAATGCTCATCGATAAGCTAAAATTGACCAACGATCCCCGTTTGCCTGTTTTTGCCATTGCAAACAGTTCGGGTGGTTATGAGGGCATGCCAAACGGAGTAACCAGTGCAGCCCGCGCTTTAATTGCCGATGCTGATATCTCGCAATGGCAACCGGTAATGTATGCAAAAACAATTCCTTCGTATTGGCTTTGTTATTCCGAAGTCTGTTTCCTTAAAACCTAAACCC
>Ga0074195_1004374_pt1 | contig 11706 bp, 14 predicted proteins | sample EPASupsiteHSE623_FD_64525 | JGI IMG/M metagenome (GOLD analysis project Ga0074195, IMG submission 64525) | Bioremediated contaminated groundwater from EPA Superfund site, New Mexico - Sample HSE6-23 | ecosystem: Environmental > Aquatic > Deep subsurface > Groundwater > Contaminated ...
TACAAATCCAGGTGCGCTCCTGTTCTGGAACAAAATGGGCTTCCGACGAACCGGACAGAGCAAACCCGGTCCTCTGGGCCGCACGATCATTGTCTTTTCAAGACCCGCGCTTGAGGACTCGTCGGCATGAGCAAGGGCGTTCGATGGCGCGAGAGGGAGTCCACAGAACGCTCTTCATGGGCAGGGTGGCGATCTCGGTCCCTCTGGTACTGCTATTTCCGATGGGGTTTGGACACTGAGGGCGTTCAGGATTCACTTCGATGAGCCCCGGGTGATTCCGAAAAGCCGTAGATAGGTCGCCAACGGCTCCAGCCCAACAGCGGCACGTCGCTCGTCCACGCGAGCCTCGTCCTCCAAGGGGTTCAGCTCCAGTAGGCCCGTCTGGGGGTTCGTGAAGAGCTGCGTCCCGTACCGTTGCTTCTTCCCCTCTCGAACGAGAATACGGTCTTCCAGCAGAACGAAGTTTCTTCGGTCCAGTTCCCCGCGGTCGGCTGCCGCCTTCAGAAGCGGAAAGAACTTCTTCTGGATCGGATACTCTGCGTGTTGAACGACGAGGAACGCCGCGGTGGAGGCCTTGCCGCCTACGAGCGATCGACCTGGCCATCCGTAGATCTGGACCATCTCGGTCAACCGCTCGAGGTTCCGAGCGTCCATATCGGCCTGCCTCTTCCAGACTGCCTTGACCAGGGCCGAGTTGTACCCACGCCGTTTGGCCAGGGCTTCAATCCGAACTCTCCCTTGCTGGTCTGCGTCGAAGATAGCCTCCAGCTCGGTCCGGAGATTGCCAGGCGTGATCTCCGAACGAGGGGGCGATGCCAACAGTACACCAGGGAAATGGATCGCGAGCCATCCCACGACAACGAAGCAAAACCTTGATGGGGGCGTATTCATGCCTCTGAAGCATCTCCTCTGTCCGGGACCACGGTCGCCACTTCACCGCTCCCGTCGGGTAGGTTCAACTCGGCGAGCACCAGGGTCCTCGTCGAGTTGAGGCGTCTGTCGGCAACCGTTGCTGTGGTGCTTTCGTCCAGTATCTCCTTCCCGGTGCGGTCTTTCACGCCGGTCGTCCCTCGATACCGCGGACCTCGGGGACTTCTTCCGCATCCGACGTGTCCTTGTGGATCTCCGACGAGATGAGGCGGTCGGTCACCTCGGCCAGGTACTCCTGGAGGACCGAAGAGAGTTCCTTGGACTCCGGCCACAGGGTCGTGTTCACGAAGGAGTGGGGGACCTTCACCATGACCGTGGTGCGGCGCTGCCTGTGGTAGCGGTAGGGCTTGAGTCCGTACCGGCGGCAGAGGGCCGAGAAGACTTTGACTGCCCAGGTGTCGCTCAGCGTGAACTTCCACTCCATGGCCGGATCGTTATCCTGGAGCTCCTTGAGCCGCAGCTCCGGAGAAGAGAGCCTCGATTCTCCGGAGCTTCTCCTTCAAGTTGGTCTCGTCCACGGTGACCTCACGTCTTCAGTAGCGGAACGGAGGGCACGATACACCCACGGCGGGCCTAATTCAAGGGGGACGGAGACCCACTCGGGCTTGATCGCCCAAGAGGTCGTCCTTCTTCCTCGCCGATTCCAGGCCTCGACAACGTTCGCGTCCCGGGAGACGAACCAGGACAGGGCCGCACGATCCCGCAGTGCTCAGCCCGATAATCTGACGACGGCCCGTAGGTAGTAGGCCCAGATGGCCACTACTTCCCGAACAATCAACCACGGCAACTTCAGCAGTGGGCGAGCCCGGGATGCTGGCACGGTGAAGACCTCCCATCCGGCCGCCTGTCTGGGTCGTCGGATGAACGACGGGGCCGAGTTCTTGGGGGATCAGGTCATCGGGGATACTTCCTGTCCGGCACTGGGTCTTGAGCCTTCCCTACCCGCTCCGATACCTCTTGGCGTACGATGCGTCGCTGACGAGTGAGGTACTGGGAGCCTTCATCCATTCGGTCTTCCAGTTCCTCCGCTGCCCGCTGAAAGGCGAAGTACTTCCTGGACCTAGATTCTCACCCACACTTACCCCGGGGCCGTGACCGCCATCCAGCGTTCGTCCAGCAGTCTCCAGCTGGACGTGCATTTCCATAGCCTGGTCAGTTCGTGAACGCAAATCAAATTTGTTGGACACCGGGGGACAAGTACTTGCCGTTGGAACCCTTTGTCTGGTCGGCGAGACCGCGCGTTCTCCGGGTCTCCTGTCGGTGATGGGGGAGCGGCACAGCCCGAGGGGCCCTCTTTCGTGAGCTCCAGGTTCTGTTGTCCCACAGGAGGACGGAGAATGTACCGGACGAGTCGATTGCCCCCTCTCGATCCCGGGCGTGGGTTGCCTGCTTGGCGTACAGGCTATCCGAAGCCGCAGCCGGCCTGCTCGTAGGCTTACACATTTGCCGAGGGTGGAGCCAACCCGGGTCTCGCGGGTGGGGGAGTTGGGGGCTGGAAATGGGCTCTGGGAGCTGGAGCGGGAAACCGGAATTGAACCGGCGACAGCTTGCTTGGGAAGCAAGTGCTCTACCAACTGAGCTATTCCCGCTCGAGAAGGAACGAACGGTTTTCAGGTTACCGCGCCACGCCGGGATTTTCAAGAGTCTTCAAACCGGGCAAACCCACAAAAGGCAGGATGCTCGCGTTGAATCCGACCCCGACTTGAGCCACCGGACAAAATGGCCGCCCGGCCAGATGGTTGACGGCGTTGAGCGCAAGCTGGGCCATCGAGTACCTGGGATCGCCGTACTCTCGGTACAGAGTCTTTCCAGGAGCACCTTTTCCGTCATCGAACGGCGAGCTGTCTCCCAAGGCAACCAGACGCCCCTGGCCGAACGGTACGCACGCCAAAGACGGCTTGCTGCCATAGGCCGGGTCGAACCGGGCAACGGTCACGGCTTCGGGACTGTTGACGATCAGAGAACTCGCGCCCCACGCCCCCAGAGCTTTCACACCGCGAGTGAGCGGATGCCCCGGATCGATCGGTCCCCGGAGCGGCGCCTCGGAAATCCAATCGCCCTTGAACAAAATTCCCATGGGCCGGGTGAGCTCGTTCAAGACCTTTACCGAGTCCCATCCGTCATTGTCCCGATCGGCACCTCCATGGTCGGCGATCGCGAAGAGGCCGCCGCCCAAGCGAACGAACCGGGTGATGGCGGACAGCTCCTGCGTGGTCAGCGGACCGTTGGGCTCAGGCAGGACCACCACCGACACGCCGGACAGTGCCGACTCATCGAGAGATCCGCTGTCGAGAGACCGAACCTCAAACCCGTGCTCACGGAGGGTATCCGCGAACGCCGAATAACCCCCTGTGATCGTCCAGTCCGCGTTTCCAGCGGTCTCGGCATGGGTGTTGTCGAAGAGGACGACGGGTTGAACAAGAACCGCGCTCGTCTCTCCCGATGCCACACAGATCGTGTGATAGGCCTTCTGGCGACGGCCGGTCAGGACCGGATCTGCCGGATGCACGGTCGACACCACGATCAGTGCCAGGACCACACAACAGCTCCAGCGGAAAAGTGCGGAACACTTCCTGTGCGCGCGACCTGAATGGTTTTCAATCATCGCCAACACTATACGGATGAACGGCCATACCGGGAAGTGTCCATTTCGCTCACGAATCTGGTCTCTCCCTCGCCACGCTGTCAGAACCCACCATGGACACAAGAGCGGGCAAAAAGGCAAACTCATTCACAAAACCGCGCGATGATCCTGAAAATGTGCGAAAGCCTGAGTGTCGAACTCTCGGCTTTCCACGAAAAAGGGCTTCCAGTGCCGAAATCTCGTTATCCTGGCCCGTGACCGGGCTAAGCCTCGTCCCTCCAGCCGACCGATCATGCTTCCTGGGGTCGCCTCCATCGCGCGACATCTCCTCTTTTCCAGGAGGGAACATCATGAAGGCATTGGTCTTAGCCCTCGGAGTCGCTACGCTCCTCACCGGGAGTTGCGTGAGCGAAGCCCAGGCAGGGCTGTTCGGGTCCCGACAACGGGACACGGATCGAGAGGATCGACAGGATTCGACGTCGGATGACGACTCCGACCGGGATCTGGGAAACAGGACGAAGTCGCGCGGCTATGCCGCACGTGAAGTGACGCGCCGGCGGGATCCGGAGGAGGCCACAGGCTCCGAAGACCGTGCGTCGCGTAGATCCGAGGCACTCCCTCGCTCTCGACTGCGATACGATGAGCAAGAGTCGGAAGGCACGCTCGAAGCCGAGGTCCGCCGTCATGAGAAGGAGCTGGAGGACCTGCAGCGCCGACTCGAAGAGGCTGAGCAGAGCGACAACGCCCGCAAGATCAAAGCCGCCAACTGGATGATTTCGAAAGAAAACACGCGCCACGAGAAGGAGGTGGAGAAGTTGTCCGCTCGCTCCTCGTCCAGCGCGACAAGCCGCGTGGGGAGCCGAAGGCTCCAAGCACGGGCCACCCCGGATCGCAGCGACACCGATCGATCGGAGCGTGAATCGTCGAGAGACGGAGGACCGTCGGACATCGGAACCTCGGATCGAGACCGGGATCCGGCCACTAGAAGCCGATTCACGCGGGCACGCCGGACCGAAGAAGAGATCCAGAATCCGATCCGAGAACGGGATCGCAGAGAGCGGGCCGACAGCCGAGACAGAGACAGGGACTCGGACAGGGGCAACGACCGCGAATCGAGATTCTCCAGCCAGTCTGATCGAACCGGCGAGAGCGACGAGGACAAAGACTCGCGATCAGGCCGTTCGACCGCGCGCCGTCGTCGAGGCTCCAACGAGGAGCGAGTCGCTCTGGCCGACGGTCCGATTCGCCGATACTAGGAAAGTCCTCACCGATCCTGGCCTGGAAGGCGAGCCAGGGCAAGCAACTTCAGACACGGAAGGCCATCAAGACGCATTAAAGTCATGCTCGAAAGAGATCTACCTGATCTCCGTGCTCCTCCGCGGCCTTCCGTGCCTCCGTGTTTATCCGGCCTGTCCTGGAGCAGCTTTTCACGCTAATTCGGCGGTATTGCACTCATCCATGGCTCCAGTTCCGGAGTCGATCGAGCAATGCTCGTGTCTGAGGAGCCGTGCCCACCGAAATCCGCACGGCCTTCGGGTCAAAGGCTGACCGGTGGACCAGGAACCCTCCTTCGGCCAGGAAAGAGACCAGGTCCGACGCGTCTCGTCCAAGGTCAACACGAACAAAGCTCGCTTCGGAGGGAGAGAGATTGAACCCAAGACCGATCAGCCCTTTCGCGAGTTCTTCACGGACCACCTTGTTGTGATCCACGGATCGCTGGACGTGAGCCTGGTCCTCAAGGGCGACAGGAACGGCGGACTCGGCCAGCGAACCGACCCCTGCCACGAGTTTCTGGCGATCGAGTTGGACGGAGAGGGAGTCCTGGGCCAACGCATACCCAACCCTGAGGCCGGCCAGACCGTAGGCCTTGGAAAAGGACCGGAGTACCACGAGCCCCGGGTGTCGTGCGATGAGAGGAACGACGCTCTGGAAGAGTGTTTTCGACGCATAGTGACAGTAGGCTTCGTCGACCGCCACCACGAGGTTCGTCGGCACAGCCGACAGCACCTGGCGAAGGACCGCCTGGTCGATCACCGTTCCAGTCGGATTGTGCGGGTTGATCAAGAGGAGCAGACTCGTTCTTCGATCGATCGCTCGAAGAATCTTTCGAGGATCGAGCGTCCCGTCCTTCTCCGAGGCGACCGACCTGGATTCTGCCAGCGCCAATTCGACGAGCGGGGGAATCTGATGGAACGTCGGACTGGCATGAACGACACCACTCCCCTCTCGGACAAACGCTCGGAAGAGTACCTGAAGGGCCTCCGTGGAGCCGCACGTTGGAACCACCCACGATGGGGACACTCCATGGAATCTCCCAAGAACCTCTCTGAGCGAGCCATACGACATTTGGGGGTACTCGGAAATCCTGGAGGTCGAACTCGACAGAATCTTGGCGACCCGAGGAGAAGGGCCCAGAGGGTTTTCGTTCTGGTCCAACCGAATTTGCGACACCTTCGAAGCCGAAGCCAGCGGTTCGCGCTGGCCAGGTCGGTCTGTTTCGGCTCTCGAAACACCTTGAATTCCGAGTCCCATTCCCGTTGCGAGGGCGCCGAGCCCCAACCCTTCCAGAAACCGCCTTCGGCTGGTCTCCATTGTCGTCTCCTCATCACAAGAAGGATCTCCGGGGCCTGACCGATCCAGTAAGGAAGGCCTCTCCCATGTCCTCACGGCCATTGATGGTATAGTTGGATTATAATCTCGAGTTGACGAACGTCGAGAGGATGGGCCCGGTTGGGGCAGAATCCCATATGGCCGAATCGACAAGAATCGTCGTTGACTCCCGGAGAGACAGGCACTCGTCAGAATCCGTAGACTCTGTGGTCAGTAGTCTCCGTGAAGTCCCGAAAAGGCCAGCCGACGGACAGACTCGTCAGGATCATCCAGGCTCTTTTTGAGGTAGCTCGTGGCGATGAATCCGCCAATCTGGCCAAGCGCCCAACAGGCGCTCGCACGAACGGTCGACTGACTGGACACGAGCATCTCTTTGAGCCCGCACATCGCCGACTGGAAACCGCTCTTCCAGAGCGGAAGAGCTGCGTTGGCCCTCACCCGTGCAATGTCGCTCGAAGTGCAGGGAACGAGCATCTGATGAACTCTCGCGACCTCGTAAAAAGGACTCAAGACCTCGACGGTGTTGGCCCTGACGCGTCCATCCGGGCTCTCCAGGAGATGACCCAAAAATTCGAGATCGGCCTCCGGAAGTGACGCTCTTGCGGCCAGCGGCCTTCCCCGGTTCCTGCCGATACCCCCTCCGTCGAACGAGGCAAGCATGGAGAGAAGCGTGGCCACCCGACGGGGCTGCCTGTTCTTCTCGCTCGACTCCAGCATCGCCTGAATCACAGATACGGTCCGACGATGATCGAGGGTGCCGCAGGAGCGAATCAGCGACTCCCGAGTGTCCTTTCCCGGGAGGTCGAGCGCCACGTCGAGCAAATCAGGGATGTCGTCCGGCTCTGCGACCGAGGCCAGAGATCGGCACGCCATCAAACGCTCAGCCTGGTGCGGACTCTTGAGAGACCGTACCAAGAGCCGCCGGGTCTGGGCATCCCGACCGGTCTGTCCCAGAGCATACACGTAGGCCACCCGATGCTCGAGCTCCTCGGCGTCGTTGAGCAGCTCCAGAAGGACAGAGTTGCCCATCCGCCAGAGACCCACGGCAGCAGCGGCCTTGACCCTGGGGGAAGAATCGTTGAGGAAGAGAAAAAGGACATCAGAGGCTTGAGACAGGTCCCTGCTGAGGAGGAGCTCCAGGGCCGACGCGCGGATGCGGTTATCGGCATGGGTCAGATACGGTTTGAGAACCTTCATGGGGATATCGATCTTGGATCGGCCCAACGCTGAGAGAATGCAGGCCTTCACCCTCGGGTGAGCCGCCGTCCCCAGGAGCTGAACGAACGCCGGGAGGACCCGTGGCTCGTTGGCCAGAGTCGCCAGTCGCATGATCGTCTTGACCTGGACAGGCCAGCGCTGGTCCTGGGCCAGAAGCAGAAGCAGAAACCTTGTGAGCTCCGTTCCCCGCTGGGCCGAGAGCACGTCGAGGATCGCATCGACCTGGTCGGGTTCGAAGCCGGCAAGGACCTGAACGAACTCACCGGCGTTTTCCAGGACAGTCCTCGGCGACTCGCGGCACAGCCTCTTGAGCAAGTAGGCCTGGAGATGAAGATCAGTCCTCGATCGCGCGAGGATCGTCGCGGCATCGTTCACGGTGAATCGGATCCTTTCACAAAGGTCTATTGGACCTGGGGCTTCGCCCCAGACCCCACCTCGAGCCAAGCAAAGCTCGGCTCGACCGGTCGCTTCGCTCCCTGGACCTGGGGCTTCGCCCCAGACCCCACCTCGAGCCAAGCAAAGCTCGGCTCGACCGGTCGCTTCGCTCCCTGGACCTGGGCTTCGCCCCAGACCCCACCTCGAGCCAAGCAAAGCTCGGCTCGACCCCACGAAGAAGAATACGCTTCGGTGGTCGCTTCGCTCCCTGGTCCTGGGCTTCGCCCATGTCTCTTCGCCCCGGACCATCTGCCGGTCACGACCTGCCGGTCACCACCTACCGGTCAAAAGCCGGGCTTATGTCTCGAGGCGACGCGGTTGGAGCCGAAGACGAACCCCCGTCCTCCTCTTTCTTCCTAGGCCCAAAGAGCGAGTCAATCTCCTTCTGGGTGCTTGCCCCCTTGTCGCGCCCGGGTTCCTCCTTGAGTCCCTCGAAACGAAGACGAACGAGGTCCTTCCTATTTGACGGATTCTCCAGCTCCACGAACAGATCACCGTCGCCTATCTTGGCCAGACGATAGGGCGTCCCCTCGATCATTTCACCAACGACGCCGGTCCACGGTTGAGCGTCTCCAACGACCTCTACGATCGCTCGTTTGGCTTCATCCTGACCAGGAGAGAAGGCCCCCCAAAAGATGAGCCGCTTGCTGAAGACCGGCACCTTCTTCTTCTTGCTCGAATGTGCGGAGCCGGATCCGTCGTCCCTGTCCCTCTTGCGATCAAGCTCTTCCGGATCCTTGTCGTAGGGAATGAACGGGTTGATACCCGCCTCCAGCTTCTCCTTGGGATAGATCGTCGCGTCGGTCCCGCGCTTCTCCTTGATCTTGCGTTTGATCTCGGGCGAAAGCTGCGGGATCATGTCCGGAGTCACCGAGATCTGGGTCCCTCCTCCTCCCTCGGACGAGCCTCCTGGCGCTGATCCTCCCTGGGTAGTCTGCCTCGTCGTGTTCTGCGATCTGGACTTGGGCTTGAAGACCCGATCTTTGAAAACGATCCCGAGGATAACCAGGAGCACCATGAGAACCGCGAGCAGCTGGGCCTGATTATCTTTCTTCGCCGCCATCCGACTCATCCACCCTTGATCCGACAGACCGTTCACCCACCAGGGCGACCCTTCCCGGCCTCCGAACCCAGAAATTCCTCATTCCCTGTCCAAGAGGCACCAAGAGAGCCGCTCCCACGAGCGTTCTTGCGCCTGAATGCACCCGTTCAAGAAAGCCTCTTCCCGGCTCCTAACTTCCAAAATACGTCTGGAACTGAATCTTCACCCTCCAATCGTAGGCAGGATTGCCCATCCCGAAATCCTCCACCTTGAACGCGTTGATCCGAATGATCATGGACGTCTGCTGGATCTTGGCCAGCAACTGTTTGAAGGCCCGGTATGGGCCGATCAACTCCAGAGTGAAGTTGACCGTGTAATACCCACCTCCACCTTCTCTGGACGATTCGGCCTGGGGAAAATCGGTATTGTTGATCCGGATTCCCATGCTCTCCACCAGGATGAGAATCTTCCGCACCATCTCCGGCTTGTCTCGGATGTGCGGCAGAAAGGGCCCCAAATCCTCCAGTTCCTTCTGCCGTGCGTCGAGATCCTCCTGGGTCTTCTGCATCATGAGTTTGAACGCGTTGGTGTCGTTCCGCAGACGCTCCACCGACGAGATCAGCTCCTTGTGCTCGCCGGTCAGCTTCAACACGTGCGCTTTCGCGCCCTTGAGCCACATTCCCCAGAACCAGCCATGGGAAAGGGCCAGAAGAGGGAAGAGCGCGAAGATGCCCACGTTCTTCCATAGTGTCTTCTGACGATTTTGCATCGGACCCTCGAGTCTCTAAAATACCCTCTAGAAGCTATCCACGAACGACAACTCGATCCGGAAGGCGTACCCTCGACCCCCGTCGACGGCCCTGTAGTTCACGAGTCGAACATCGGAGAAGTTCCGCTTGGCCGGTTGGCCCGTTGATGCGTATGTGGACGAGAGCAGGAGTTCCTCGAACCTCGTCGCGTCCTTCCAATCCTCGGCCACTCCTTCCATCTGCCAGTTCTTCTCACCGGAGGGCACCATTCGGGTCAAATACACCCCCCGTCGCCCCGATTCCCCCATCGGGATCGAATCCTCGATCGACTGGAAGAATCGGAGCCACGGGAAATCCTTGGCGCCCATGGCCTTTTGAATGAAACTGAACTGATCGATCAACCGCTGGATCCTGTCCTGGGGATACTGCATCTGTTCGCGTTCCTGCCGGATCTCCATCTGCTCCTGTTTGACGACCTTCATCTTCTTCTCGAGCTCGCCCGACTCCCTTGAATTGACGCGAAACACATAGAGGAAGACGAAAGCCGACAACACGTACAGGCCGATCGCCACGCAGAAAGCCTTCCATTCCAGGATGAAAGCCCGGTTCTCCTGAGGCAAGAAATTGCAGTTGATCTTCATCTCTCTACTCGTCCCGACAGCACCCTCCGACCGCCGGAGTGAGGATGTTCTTCACGTCGTCCGGAAGCTCGTTGCCGGCCGCATCGACCATGGACACAACCTGGGATCCCTTCTTGATGAAAATGTTGAGGTGCCCTCCAAGCACGACATCGATGTTGGAATAGTTCGCCCCTCCCCCGGTCATAATGATCTCATCCACCTTGAACTCGCGAAAGTACGCCATGTAGTTCTCCGTGATGGCGAAAAGCCCCTTCACGAGGTCACCGAACACCGGCTTGATGACCTGGTAGTTCGTAATTTTGTCCTGTTCCGGGACGAACTCCGGAAGGAAGAAGACCTCCTCCTTCTTGTACGTCTCGGCGTCCGCCTCCGGCAGCTTGAAGTGCTCCATGATCCTCTTGGTGAAGGACTTTCCTCCCATCAGGAGCTCCTGAACCCCCTCCGTGGACAATCCTCGACTATGGATGCACGTGAGGCTCCCATCCTTATAGATAGCCAGCGATGAGGCCGAGTGCCCAAAGTTCAAGACACCGATGTTCTTGTCCTTGTTCGCGGGGTCGATCATGTACTCGTGAAAGACGTTGAGAGAGCTCAACAGGGACATGTCCACGACGACCGGGTAGGCTCCGAACTTCTGGAAGAGCGCGCCGACTTGAAGCACGGCACGGCGCTTGAGCATGGCCAGGAAAATGAGTTGGTCGTTGTGGAGAACCCCCGGCTCCAGTCGTTGGAGAATGAACTCGCTTTGGTCGTGGTCCTGCCCGACCCAGGTCTTGACCTCTTGGTTGATGGCCTGTTCGCGCTCCTCACCGACCGTCTTTGTCGGGACAGGCAACACCTTCACCTGGAACGCGTAATCTGGGTACAGAAGGGTGACGTAGCTTCCGGACAGCCCGGCGTTTCGAACCACCTCGCCGATCATGCGTTGGTGCGAGGCGCATATCTCCACGTCGGAGGCAACGTCATTTGCGAAAAGCGGCTCGTCCGAGGCCTCGGCGAAAGCATATCGAAGAACCTGGAAACGCCCTCTTCCCAAGGGACGAGCCGAGACCGCCTTGAGCTGGCGGCTGCCTAGATCGATCACCCATTGAGGGTTCTGTCTCCAGAACATGGACACTGCGTCTCCCCGGGAAGACCCTGCCGATCGGGCACTGAGGCGCCCCGTCTAGAGGCGGCTGGGACGCTTGCGCGGGCAGACCGCAGCAAGCCATCGCGATTGCTGGTGAACGGTGCCCCAGCCTGTCTCGACAAGTCCTAACATATTCAAAGCAGGCACCATACCACAGCCGGGTGTGTGCCTCACCTCATGGATCGACAATAAACTCGCTACTGGTGAGCCCTTTTGTCTGAACGTGAGCCTGTCGAACGTTCCCTTCCCAAATCCTTCACCTCATTCTGGCAAACCCAGTGATCATGAGCATTTCGAGGACATACACTTTCACTTCCCTGGACCCCAGATGTGCCCCGGATGCAAGAAAGAACGAAGTCGCCGCGACG
>Ga0074195_1004375_pt1 | contig 11706 bp, 9 predicted proteins | sample EPASupsiteHSE623_FD_64525 | JGI IMG/M metagenome (GOLD analysis project Ga0074195, IMG submission 64525) | Bioremediated contaminated groundwater from EPA Superfund site, New Mexico - Sample HSE6-23 | ecosystem: Environmental > Aquatic > Deep subsurface > Groundwater > Contaminated ...
AGTCAATACTCCGGAAAAATACTGGAGGCCGGTGGAGGAGTGATTGTCGGTTACTACAAAGGGGAGTTTACTAATAAACACTCCTTATTTATTGGCTCCTCTTTGGGGGCTAGGTATAACTGGGACAACGGCACAGGGGCATTAGAAGGAGTGTATGAAGGTCGGCAAAGGGATTTACTCTTGGCCGCCAACCTAAATATAAACCTGTTAAAGTCTGCGCCAAGCGGCCGCCTCTTGCCACGCACGCAGGTGGTAATTACGTATCAGAAACCAATTTCCAAGTTTTCCAGCAAGTTCGCTACCTGGAATAACAATGAAATCCCCGAACAAACTGTTTGGGATAAAACATATTTGGAAGTTATTGCTCGTCAAAGTATCCTCGACATAACGTTGGGTAAATACAATGATATGTTCTTAAGTCCGAAACTAATCGGCTTATATAGCTACAGTGTCGGAAACAACGAACAATGCTTTGGCTTGGGCGGGGAAGTCTCCCTGCACCGGCCTGGTCGAGACGATTATTTCACTCTCTTTAGCTTATACAAGCATAGCGGGTTGAAGAACGTCTTGATTATCGGAGTGAGTGTGAATCTCGTTTCGATATTCAAAAAATGGTAATTATATACTAATCGTTAAACTTAATAAAGTGGGACAAAATGACAATCCGGGTGGAGGGCTTAAGAATCCTGAAACCCAAAAAAACAATGGCTGGAAAAACTGGATTATTGTGGTAATCCTGATAATCGCCGGGTTTATCGGCGGATTTCTTATCCAAGAGTTGAGGATCAAGAATGCAATGGCAATCGCCGCGGCCCAAATGAAAATCGCCGACAAAACCAAAAATGATCTGACGGCTGAAAAAGGCAATATTGCTAAATTGATGGCACAAATTACCGAGCTAGAAAACGAAATCGCCAGCCTCAAAGCTCGCCCGACCACCATTATAAAGGGTGGGGAAGGAACATCTGACGCAGCTGCTTTAGCCGCAAAAAACAAGCATATTGCTTCGTTAGAAAAATTGTTGGCTCAATGTCTGTCTAAAGGCGGCGTCTCGGCTGACTCTGGCGCATCTGGCAGTGGAACCGGTTCCGAAAAAAACAAAAACTCTATTGAACCGGCCTTTGCTAACGCTTCATCGGCAACCGCCAAGCCACAGCCAGCCACGAATAACCAATTCGAGGAATATTACGAGAACGGTAAAATTCCATTCTGTGTCCGGCTTGGTGGAAACAGCAACCGGCACTTGCCTCATTTGGTAATGAGGAAATTAAAATTCTCGGATGCCGAGAGCAACGGAATTGGTGGATTCAACTGGAATTTACCAGGAATGACTGCCGATTTAGTCGGCGATCACGGATGTGCTAACGGAGTATTCTACGTATTGGCTGAAATAATTGAAAATTCGATGATACCTTCCGACAACGGGATCGTCGAAGTAGTAGCCAAGGCCTTCGAATGGGGCCCGATAAAAATGATTAAATTCGGTGACTTTTACATCAGTAGTAATAAATAAACCACTACGATGTTTAGTCAGAGAGCCCTTATCCGATACGTCGGATAAGGGTTTTTTTATAAAACCTATTAAAAAGACCTAGAGTAGACAAAGAATTAACAAACAATTTAGAAAATGCTATAATAAATAAGGTTATTTGCTATACGTTGCCGTTTAGGCAATGAGCCCGCCGACTGTGTCGGCTAGTTTACTCATGGATTTCATGGAGGGTGTGCACACTGGCACCCTCCTTTTTCTTGACTAATTTTAAATAAATATCTACACCCGCTTTATTTCATTTTCTCCTTGACAGATCATTTATAATATATTATAATACAATGTTAAATAAGATATAGCAGTAAAGACAGAAATCTATGAAAATTGCCTTTATCGGGCAAAAAGGAATTCCGGCTAAAAATGGCGGCGTCGAAAGATACGTTGAAAGCTTAGCCCTTAACCTGGTTAACTCTGGCCAGGAGGTTTTTGTATATAATCGTCGTGGTTACTTACCCGAAAGATTAAAAGAATATCAGGGAATTAAACTAATTAATCTTCCTTATTTAAAAAATAAAAATCTTGCTAACATCACTCATACTTTCTTAGCTAATTTGGACGTTTTAAAACATCGAGTGGATGTTATCCATTTTCAAGGTATTGGCCCATCTCTTTTGTGCTGGTTACCAAAGTTATTAAACCGGCATATTAAAGTAGTAGCGACTCTACATAGTTTTGATTATGGTAACGAAAAATGGGGTCGCTTTGCTAAACTGATGCTGCGATTAGGAGAAAAACTAATGTGTCACTATGCCGATGAAGTAGTTGTTTTAACTGAATCTATGCGCCAATATGTTCAAAATAAATATCAATGTTCCGCTACTACGATCTCTAATGGCGCTAATTTGTATGACCAGGAAGGGGAAGATAAGATAATGCCTTGGGGACTAAAAAAAGATAACTATATTTTAAGCGTTTCACGAATTATTAAATTAAAGGGTTTACAGTACTTAATTGCCGCTTTCAAGAATTTAAAAACTGATAAAAAGTTAGTCATTGTTGGTGACGGCGAATACTTAACGGAATTAGAAAAAATAGCCATAAATGATCCTCAGATCATTTTCACGGGCAATCAGACCGGCCGAACTCTAGACCAGCTTTATGCTAACGCTTATTTATTTGTTCAAGCTTCGGAAATGGAAGGTCTGTCAATCTCTTTACTGGAAGCTATGGCTCACAAAACCGCTTGTCTAGTGAGCAATATTGAAGCTAACCAGGAAGCGATCGGCTTAACTGGCTTCAGCTTTAACGTTAGTGATACTGTTGATCTCCAAAATAAACTGGAGAATCTTTTAGCGAATCCAGAAGCTGTTAAAGATAAGACTGTTTTAGCTTATGAACGAGTGAAGAATAACTTTAGCTGGACAGAAGTAACAAGAAAAATTTTAGCTGTCTACCAGAAATAATTTTTATAATCAGATTAATTAATATATTTCCACCGCTAAGACTGCGGTTAAACAGTCCTTTAAAATAATAAATATTAACCAGTAAATATCAGTAAATATCATGAAAAACCGAGGTTTTTTTCTTATTGTTTTCGCTTTAGTCGTCATGGCAGCCATGACCAGTTGCGAAAAAACTGACCCCGATGAAGGGGACGGTAGTTTAATCAGTATCACTACTCCGAGCCAGAAAGCAATGTTCTCTGGTAGCGACACATTGTATGTCGAACCAGGGGCAGTTGTAATTCTGGAGGCTAGCTCCAACGGTCCAACCATAGCTAGCTGGTCTTGGGTTTGTGACGGCACTGCTAAAAGTGGTCAGCAGGTTGAGTATGTCTTTAACCTGCAACCGCCAGCGATAAGTAGGATTGAGTTGATAGCCACCGACCAAACTGGTACTGTTTATAAAAAAACAATTCCAGTAAAAGCCGTATACACTCTTGATGGTTTGGCCGCAGTGGTGGTTGTATCAGCCAACAAGATCGGAGATAACTTGTTCTCTTTAGTCATGGCGTTCCATAAAAACGGCATGCTCTATAATGGAACACAGTTCTTCTATATTGGAAACGTTACCGATCCTGTTTGGCAAAGAAAGGAAATCGCGCCCGCCGATACTAACTGGCTCGTTGTTATTGGCGCTCTAACTGCTCCGGAAATAGGAGATATCGGGAAGTACGTGGTGGTTCGCCTGGAATTAACCCCGAAAGCCTATGAGATGGGCGTCGGGAAAATAGTAAACGGTAGCGAATGGTGGGGTAATTTCTGGGGAGCGTTCATCGCTAACCGGACGATGATAAAATTCACCTTGAAAAATGACGGAACCATAATTCCGAGTGGCGACGGTGGCGAAGAAACATCTGTCTTACCAGGGAAAGTTGGTGATCAAGCTGTAAGAGCAGAAGTATCCGGGAATAACCTTATTATTTATACCTATAACGGTCTGCCATTTAGCTCGCTATCACCATTTATCAAGACTCAATACCCCAACGGGATTTGGGCTGCTCCTCTATCACAACAAGTCGTAAATGGATACGATAAATGGGGTAAATTGGAAATATCCCTTTCCCAATTATCGATCGGAGGGATGTTGGCTTTCAGATATGGTTCGCAATTAAGCCAACCTATGATCTATAATGAAGCCCAAAAGAATTCAATTTTCTGGGACTCCTACTATAAAGTCCTGAAGATTGTTTGCCGCCAGGTAAAATCAGCAAACTTGTCTGGAAATGAACAGGAAAGTTGGATTATCACGAGCGGTGTGACCATGAACGAATAAAGGGTTAATAGGAATAGTTGCGCATTGCAAAAACCGCTGAGTCAGAATGATTCCAGCGGTTTTTCACATCCATCAATAAATTTATCAAATTAAATCCACCGTTTATGTTTAAAAAACAACAACATACCAAACGAGCACAGCAACATAATACCCAAAATCATCCAGAAACCCATCGGGTGTTCAACAAAGGGCATATACTTCGCATTCATTCCGAAGATAGCAGCTAATAAAGTAAGCGGGAAAACAATAACGGAAAAAATAGTTAAGGTTTTCATGATATCGGTCATCCGATCATTAAGCAGCGACTCGTTAGTATTATTCAGAACCTCGATTAATTCTTTTTGATTATCGAGCGATTCCCAAATCCGCTTCGAGTGCTCGACTAAACTATTATAATATTTTTTAATGGCAATTTTTTCAACTAAGGTACTTTCCATGTCCATTAAAGTTTGTAAAATATTCTTATGGTTCTGCATCACTTTACGAATATTAACAATATTGCGTCGTAAGTTAAGGATCATCTCCACCGCCTCACTCTGTTGACTTGAGAAGATTAAATCTTCTACTTCATTAATTTTAATGCTATTTTCATCAAGGAGATTATAACAACTATCCAATAAATGTCCTAAAATTTCATAAAGCAAAATAGCCGAAGATTCCAAGGAATAAGCGAGTAGGGAATTAGGGCTTTTCTTACCGAGGTTAAAGAAATCAACTAAAGCTTTAAGGTTATTATTGTGAACCGTAATTAAGAATCCATGTCCGACAAAAAAGTCGACTTCACCAGATATTATTTTATCATCCTGAAAAGTGGGAAAATGCATTACCAAGAATAGATAGCCAGTCCCCCGAAAAATTTGCGGGCGTTGAAAAGAAACCGAAGCGGCCGCCGCTTTTAAATGAGCCAAATCAAAATCATAATTCTTCCGTAAATAGTCAATCTCATTTTTACCAGCGTTGACAATATTAACCCATTTAAGCGTTGGCGCGGTTCGGGGATTATCAATCATGATTTCTTCGATTCGATCGCTAATTTTTTTATAGTTAGCCATAAAAATAAAAGAGAAAAAAGTTTAGAGAAACTTTGACGAAAGTTAATTTTTATAATAAGATTAAGTCATAAATATTATAGCATATGGTTAATATTTTGGGAATAAATTTAAGCAAAATAAACGCCACTACGGCGCGAGAAAAGATTAAAAAATTTTTAAATGAACCCGGGCAACACTACGTGGTCACCCCTAACCCCGAAATTATCCTCGCGTCTCATCAAGATGAAGAATTTTTCTATATTTTAAATAAAGCAGACTTATCTCTGGCTGATGGTTTTGGCTTAAAAATCGCTGGTTTATTAACTGGAGATTATGTCTCACGCGTCACTGGTTCGGATCTAACAATTGAACTACTAAAACTGGCCGCTCAAGAGGGAATTAAAACTTTAATTTTAAATTGGCGTGAGGGCCTGTCGACGGCTCAAGAAATTAGCACTGCCCTAATTACTAAGTTCTCAGGCTTGAACTTATTAGTTTTAGATATTAGCCGTGAAACGATTCTTAATCCGGAAACTGTTCAGAAGATTAATGATTTCTCGCCAATTCTAATGTTCAGCGCCCTAGGATTTCCGGCTCAAGAGAAAGTTATTTATCATAACCTCAAAAAACTCCCTAGTGTCCGCGTCGCTTTGGGAGTCGGTGGTTCTTTTGACTTTTTGACTGGTAAAGCGAAGCGTGCGCCCCGTGTCTTCCGTCAATTGGGCTTAGAGTGGCTCTGGCGACTAATTAAACAGCCTAACCGTCACCAGAGGATCTTTAAAGCCACCTTTGTTTTTTTAATAAAACTCATATATGCTAAAACTATTGGCCGTTTCTGTTATCGAGCTAATGTGGTTGGTCTACTTTATAAAAATACCCCCAGCGGCAAACAAATTCTAATCGTCGAACGGGAAGATACTAAAGATCACTGGCAGCTGCCTCAAGGCGGCACTGATGGCGAGGATGTTGAAACCGCTGGCCGACGTGAACTACGAGAAGAAATTGGGACTGATAAGATTAAAACTAAAGCGGTGTTGAAAAATATCCATCGTTATACATTTGCCAGCCTGACAGGCAAAAAATCTCACCAACCCAATAATGAATTAAAACCAATTCGCACCAATAGTGTCCATAAAACCAATTACAAAGGGCAAAAACAAAGTTTATATATTGCCGAATTCTTGGGTCAAGACAGTGATATTAAAATTAATTTTTGGGATCACCGCGCCTGGAAATGGGTGCCAACGGAAAAACTGGTCGAATCAGTCCACCCCGCCCGCCAAAAGGGCGCTAAAATATTTTTAGAAAAATTGCAATCTCTAAATCTTTAGTTTCGATTATATGTGGTTTAAAAAACAAAAAACTCGTCTTCGTTTTGCTCCCTCTCCGACCGGCTTTCTTCACATCGGCAACCTCCGCTCCGCTTTTTTTGGCTACCTACTAGCTAAAAGTTGGGGAGGAAAATTTCTCTTACGCATTGAAGATACTGACCAAAAAAGGGAAGTAAGTGGAGCAACTACTAGTTTAATTAATGTCTTAAAATGGATTGGCGTGGAATTTGATGAGGGGCCAGAAATCGGCGGAAAATACGCCCCCTATATTCAAAGTCAACGCTTGGATATCTATAACAAATTAAGCGCTGAGCTCTTAGCCACTGATAAAGCTTACCGCTGTTTCTGTGGTGAAGAACGTTTAATAGAAATGCGAGCTAATCAGGAGGCTCACAAACAAGCGCCCCGCTACGACCGTCGCTGTCGCGCCCTGAGTCCCGGCGAAGCCGAAAAAAGAGCCCAAGCCGGAGAAAAATTTGTGATTAGACAAAAACTACCTTTAGACGGTGAAATTATAGTTCACGACGAACTTCGCGGTGATATTAAATTTGCCCTCACTGATTTAGATGATCATGTTCTAGTCAAATCTGACGGCGTCCCGACTTATCAGTTCGCTAATATTGTTGATGACCATCTGATGAAAATTTCCCATGTCACTCGTGGCGACGAGTGGCTGCCCTCATTTCCCAAAAATATTTTACTCTACCACGCTTTTAATTGGACGCCGCCTAAATTTATTCACCTGCCTTTGATTTTAAATAAAGAAGGGGGAGGGAAGTTAAGCAAGCGTCAAGGTGATGTTTTTGTCGAGCAGTATAAAGATAAAGGGTACTTGCCTGAAGCATTCGTGAACTTTTGCGCTCTCTTAGGTTGGCACTCCAAAGATGACCAGGAGATCTGGTCTTTAAAGGAACTAAAAAAATCATTCTCAATTGAGGGAATGGGAGCGAGCCCAGCAGTATTTGATTTAGAAAAACTGGATTACTTTAATAGTTATTATCTGCGTCGTAAATCTTTAACTGAATTAACCCATCTTTGCGAACCATATCTGAAAGCTGCCGGGCGAGAAACTAGTGACCAGGCGAAGTTAGAAAAATTTGTTTCTTTAGCTCAAGAAAGAATGAAGAAACTGGCTGATATCGTGGAGCTCACCGAATTTTTATTTACCAAACCCAGCTACGACCCGGAGCTGCTGCGTTGGAAGACTCTGACTTTAGCGGAAGCCAAACAAAACTTAGCCCTTTTAGAAAAACAGCTAGAAAAAATCTCGGAAAAAAATTGGACTCAAGAAAATTTAGAAAAAATTATTCTTAGTTGGATAAAAGAAATGTCTGCTAAGAACGGTGATTATCTCTGGCCACTACGAGTGGCCCTAACTGGACTAAAAAATAGCCCCGGGCCATTCGAAGTCGCCTGGGCACTGGGGAAGGAAGAAAGTTTGCGCCGATTAAAGTAATATTAGACAATAAAATACGTTTACAAAAGACTTAAAAAGTGTTATAATATAATTAATGTCTAAAAAATCTGTCTCAACAATTAAAATAATCCTACTTATCGCTGTGGTTTTTCTAACCACCGCTCTTATTAAACCTTCTGGAGCGGTAGTTAATAGTGATCTTGATCAGGAAATCGAGGAGCTAAACTTAAAAATTCAAAATCAGAAAAAACAATTAGAAGATTTGCGTGCTCGGCAAAAAGAATACCAACAACAGATTGCAGCTCGACAACGAGATCGAATTAGTCTTAGTAACCAATTAGCTTTAATTGAAAATCTCCTCGCTAAGACTCAACTGGATATTGACGGGGCGAACTTAGAAATTGATAAGACGAGTTTGGAAATAAAAAAAATTGAAGTCGATAGTGAGAATTTAGATAAAAAAATTGAAGAACAAAAACAACACATCGCTACTTTACTTCGCCTTGTTTATAAACAAGATCAAGTATCCACTTTAGAGATGCTTTTGTTAAACGACTCCTTGGCTGAATTTTTAAATCAAGCTAAATATTTAGAGGATACCAATCGAGAACTAGGGGAGAGTATTGAGGAATTAAAACAAAATAAAACTCTTCTTGATCAAAATAAAGAAACTCTTAATAAAAAAACGGGGGAATTATTAACACTCAAAAACAACTTGGAAAAAAAACAAGATAGTTTGGCCTACGAACAGGAAAATAAAAATTATATTTTGGAGGAAACGCGCTCTTCCGAACAAACTTATCAAAGTCTCTTACAACGTGCCCGTCGCGAGCAACAACAAGCCGAAGTTGATATCGCTAATGCTGAGCAAATGATCCGTAAAAAAATGTCTCAGAAAGATCAGGAGCGTTTAAACGGCGGTAACAACACAATTAGCTGGCCCGTACCGGTTAATACAATTGTGGCCACTTTTCACGATCCTGATTATCCCTACCGTAATATTATTGGTGAACACTCAGCCGTTGATATCCGGGCTAAACAGGGAACTACGATTACCACCGCCGCTGACGGTTATGTCGCTAAAGTAAAATTTGATGGCAACAGCAACTATGCCTATATCATGATTATTCACGGTAACGGTCTAGCCACTGTTTACGGACACGTTTCGGCGACTTACGTGATCGCTGACCAATACGTAGTTAAAGGGCAGGTAATTGGTCGAACTGGTGGTACTCCCGGCGGAGTGGGTTCAGGCCGCTTTTCCACTGGGCCACATCTTCATTTCGAGGTGCGCTTAAATGGCCTGCCAGTCAATCCAGAGAACTATTTACCCTAATAAAATTAACTAGAAAAACAGGGGAAACCCTGTTTTTTGTTGAATAAAAATTATTTGACAAAACTTTGAATATTTGCTAAAAATATCTATTAAACTTTCTTTAACATTTGAATATTAACCTTAACTCTATACTCATGAAAAACAGAAAAAAATCTTTAAGTCACTTAGAAAGAGAACTTAAAAAAATCGCTAATGAAGTGGCGCTAGAGAAGTTCGAAACGGCGATAAGCCAGATCATGCGATCGATTATCATCGGCGGCGGTATAATCTTTGTAGTTTCCCTAATAGTGCCACAATCACCTCTAAAATGGGTTGGTTTGGCTATCCTAGCTCTCTCCGGAATATTGTTTTATTTTCCCTTTTTAAAAAAACCGGGATTTGAAATAATCATGGAGCTGATAAAAAAGTATTATGGGGGGCAAAGAGAAACGATGGTCGAAGCGATTGATAAAAAAATCACTGAATACCAAATTGCGATTGATAAACAGCATAGGCTATATTGGAAAAAAGTCATAGCTGAAAAAATTGATTGTCTGATAAAAATTATGTTTCAGGCTCAAACGGCTATGTTGCACCAAAAAGATACAACAGGGGTTGAACTTGATGAAATTACCAAAATAATCATGCAAGAGGTCAAGGCTATCGATCAATTATTGACGATAGAAGATAATCTCTTTCTTTTTGACTTAAAAATGACTTTAGAATCCATTATTGGAGATGAGATGAAAATCTGGGGAAGAGTGTCTATAGGTCACTTAGGCAACTATGATTCAGATGACCCAATGCGAAAAATTAATAATTGGAAAAAAAATTGGGTGAAAATAATCACTTCTATTCTGCAAGACAGAATTAATGTCTTGAAAGAATTAAGAAAAAAATATGAGTAGATACAATGAAAAAAGATACCTTTAACCAAGAAATCAGGGCGGAAGCTTTCCGTCTCTGGCTGGCTTTGGAAAAAAACCAGAGGAAAGTAAAAATAGGGAATCAAGTAGTTTATTCGCTTGCTATCGCGATCGGGATCGTAGTGGTAGCTTTGCTGATAGCGCAGCTGACTCCTGATTGGCTGAATGATAGATCAACTCAATATATGATCGGCGCTGTAGCGATTGTGGTTGTTTTATTCAGTATTATCGAGCTCACTATCGTATCTAAATCAAAGAAACCTCTGACTAAAGAGAATTGGCTCACTGGTTTCTACCGTCATTTCCGTGGACCATTCATAGCGCACGTTATGGATAATCTCTGGTTGAAATATCAGAAAGATATTGAATACTGGAGAAGCAACAACTGTTACGAGAAGGATTTCTACTTGAGATTAGCAGCAAACTTCAGAAATTGGATCGATCTTGGAGGAATCAGACAGCTCGATTTTGTCTTAAGAAAAGGGGCAATAGAAAAGATGGAGAAGTCGTGGATAGAAGTCGCGATTGATCACCTGGAGAGAATTGGGTCATTTCTTGATATTGAAGATAATTATTTCTTTGGTCCCAAGGAAATAGATTCTCAAATCCAAAGAATGTACGAAATTATAAAAATGCCATACCAAGAAATAAAAAAAACGTGTGGAAAAGACAAAATGGTACTTTTAATTGAGGAGCTCCTTAAACTCTCAGAGATTGTAGAGAGAATACCAAAGTTTCTGGAGAATAGAAAAAACGAAATCGCCTATTACTCCAGGCTGCACACGGTGGAGTTGTCTGAAATGTACAACTAGCCAAAAAGGCTGAAGGGATAAAAACCCCGGTTTCGATTAAGGAACCGGGGTTTTCAATTACACATACACAATGTGATTGGAATATAAAAAGAAATAACGAATGGTTAAAATTTTCGGCCATCATGAACTTTACGATGGATATCTCGCAACTGTTTATTAGTCACATGGGTATAAATCTGGGTAGTAGCGATATTACTGTGACCTAAAAATTCCTGTACCGTCCTTAAATCTACCCCTTGATTAAGTAAATCCGTCGCAAAGGAATGACGCAAAGTATGGGGAGTAGCCATGACCGGCAAACCAGATATTTTAACATATTTTTTAACAATATCCTCGATACTTTTAACAGTTAACCGCCGGGATTTACTACTTTTAGCCCCACCACGACGATAATTAATAAACAAAGCATCATCCAGGTCTTTGCGCTCATTCAAATATTGTCGGAGAGTTTTAACAGCGCGGTCGGAAAAATAAACAGTTCTAATCTTACTCCCTTTGCCAATCACCGCCACCTCCACATCTTGAGTATTATCTTTTAAACGCAATTGATCACGATTTAAGGCCGCCAGTTCTGCCACCCGTAAACCAGTTGAAAAAAGAGTTTCTAGTA
>Ga0074195_1004376_pt1 | contig 11705 bp, 8 predicted proteins | sample EPASupsiteHSE623_FD_64525 | JGI IMG/M metagenome (GOLD analysis project Ga0074195, IMG submission 64525) | Bioremediated contaminated groundwater from EPA Superfund site, New Mexico - Sample HSE6-23 | ecosystem: Environmental > Aquatic > Deep subsurface > Groundwater > Contaminated ...
TCGGATATGATCTGCTATGTATCTGGCAGCCTGGCTCTTTCCCGCGCCCGTCCTGACTGCACAGACTGCTATCACTACTTTCTCGGATTTTAGCATCGTATGCCATCCGCCGAGAAACCCGAAGTCTGCGCCTATCGCCAGCACCCGGCTGGCCAGGTCCATTACCGCCTGGAAGCTCAAATCGCTATAAGCCAGAATGCACCTATCAACGCTGTATTTTAGGATGATATCCTCAAGATCATCCTCAGGCCAGATAGGAAGACCTGCCGGATAGAGCTCTCCGGAAAGCACAGGAGGATACAGGCGACCGGCAATCTCAGGGATCTGGGCTGCAGTGAACCCCACGACCTCGAACACAGGATTGTTTCGGAAGAAGACATTGAAATTATGAAAGTCTCTGCCGGCAGCTCCGAGGATTAAAATTCTCTCCCGTTTGCCGATTCTTTTTCGGTTCGCGCTTTTAAAATCCATGAAGTCTCCTGGATGCTCCGGGTGCTCCTGTATCAATGCACAGATAGTTGATTCATTTGGACAATGCTCTAAATAGTAGCTGTCTCAAATAATAACATAGGTTTTGGCCATGAATGAGTATAAACTTTTCCTGAATGGAGAATGGTTGGACTCGGAAGAACATCAGACTTTTCCAGATATCAATCCTGCAACTCTTGAGCCGATCGGAATATTTCAGAGGGCATCAATCGAGGATGTCAACCATGCGGTGGACAGCGCAAAAGATGCATTCGATTCATGGAGACAGATGCCTGCTCCCCTGAGGGGAAAGATTCTCTTTTCCGCTGCGAAAAAGCTCGAAGAGCGAAAAGAGGAGCTTGCTCGCCTGCTCACCATTGAGAACGGAAAGATTCTAAAGGAAGCAAGAGGTGAGGTCCAGGAAGCCATAGACATGGCATACTATGCCGCTGGCGAAGGAAGGAGGCTTTTAGGAGAGACCACCACCTCGGAGCTGCCGGATAAATTCTGTATGACGATGCATCGCCCTATCGGCGTTGTGGCCCTGATTACCCCGTTCAACTTTCCAATAGCCATCCCGGCATGGAAGATTATGCCTGCACTCATATCAGGAAACGCGATAGTTCTCAAGCCATCAAGCGACACGCCGCTTCTGGCAATTGAGCTGGTAAAGATCCTGGTCGAGGCAGGAGCACCAAAAGGCGTCATAAACCTTGTTACGGGGGATGGCGATACGGTTGGCGCTGCACTGGTCAGGAACAGCAAAGTCCGGGCAATATCCTTCACAGGATCCCTTGATACCGGCAAATGGATACTTGGTGCTGCCAGCAAAGACATGAAGAGAGTCTCACTTGAGATGGGTGGCAAGAACCCAATAATTGTCATGGATGATGCGGATTTAGAGCTGGCAGTTGATGGGGTGCTTTGGGGAGCCTTCGGGACGACGGGGCAGCGGTGCACTGCTGCCAGCCGGGTCATAGTGCATGAGAAGCTGCTGCCGGTATTTGGCAAGAGGCTGCTAACGAGAGCAGAGCAGTTGAAGCTTGGCAGCGGCCTGGACGAGAGCGTGGATATGGGGCCACTGATCAATGCTCGGCAGATCAAGAGAGTGGAAAAGTTTGTGCAGATTGGATTGGATGAGGGCGCGAGGATGGTTCTCGGCGGCAGAAGGGCCAGGCCTCTTCCGGGATATTTCTTTGAGCCAACAATTTTTTCGGATGTTACAGAGGAGATGAAGATCGCCAAGGAAGAGATCTTCGGACCAGTTCTCTCTCTGATGGCTGCAGGAGGACTTGATGAGGCCATAGAGATCGCCAACTCAGTGGACTATGGGCTCTCCTCATCGATTTATACAGGCAACATCAAGAATGCCTTTACAGCTATCGAGAAAATTGAGGCAGGAATCACATACATAAATGCCCCCACTATTGGTTCAGAGGTTCATCTGCCATTTGGCGGGGTCAAAGGCACGGGCAACGGCACGCGTGAGGCCGGCACAACAGCCATAGACGAGTTCACAGAGCTGAAAACAGTCTATTTCGATTACAGCGGAAGGCTTCAAAAGGCTCAGATCGATGCAGGAGGCTGTGATGATAGGAAGGTGGGAAAATGAGAATGAGGAAGACAGGCGATAGATCCAGAGATATCCTGCGCCGGGACAGCGCTGTCATGCCCAACCTTACTCGCCCTTATGAGCTGGTAGTCGATCGAGGAGAAGGCTCGACTCTATTTGATGTTGACGGCAATAGCTACCTGGATTTTGCAGCAGGCGTGGCTGTGATGAACATCGGCTACAATTGCAAGAAGGTCAAAGAGGCTGTATCCGCCCAGATGGACAAAATGATGCACTGCGGCTTCTCGGATTTTGGAGCCGAGATGCCTGTAAAGCTAGCAGAGAAGCTCTGCAGCATGACCGGTTATGAGAAGGTCTTCTTATCCAATTCCGGTGCCGAGGCCGTCGAGGCTGCTATGAAGCTCGCCTTCTGGTACACGAGGAAGAGGAGCATGATTGCATTTTATCAGGCATTTCATGGCAGGACTCTAGGAGCCCTCTCGCTCACAAGCTCAAAGGTCAAACACAAAAAATTCTTTCCGTCTTTGCCGGTTGTTCACTCTCATTATGCCTATTGCTATCGCTGTCCCTTAAACCTGGAGTATCCCGGCTGCGGTGCGTCATGTGCGCTGGAGATCGAAGAGGTCATATTCAAGAGAGAGCTCTCCTCTGAGGATACGGCGGCAATTGTTGTCGAGCCGATCCAGGGAGAGGGCGGATTCATAGTTCCGCCTCAAGAGTTTCATAAAGAGCTGAAGAGGATCTGCCAGGAGAACGACATTCTCTTCATATCCGATGAGATACAGAGCGGTGGCTATAGAACGGGCAAATTCCTGGCTCTGGATAATTTCAATGTGAGGGCAGACATCGTCTGCATGTCCAAGTCCATCGGCGGAGGAATTCCTCTTGGAGCGACCCTTTCGGAGAAGGAGATCATGAGCTGGCCATCGGGAACTCATGCCAACACATTCGGAGGAAATCTTCTCGCAGCCGCAGGAGGGCTTGCCACTCTTGAGTTCATGGAGACGAAAAAGCTAGGAGAGAAGGCGGCAGAAAAAGGGCGCTATCTCATGAAGCGGCTGAAGGAGCTTCAGGAAAGTCATCCTGTCATCGGGGACGTGCGGGGCATCGGGCTCATGATCGGAGTTGAGCTGGTGGAAGAGAATCGAGACCCTGCGACGGAAAAATGCGGAATTGTCATTGAGAACGCTTTGGAGAGAGGCATGATCCTGCTATCTGCCGGGGACTCAGTGGTCAGGTTTGTGCCGCCGCTGATCATCACGAAAGAGGAGATAGACCGGGGAGTCGAGATATTCGAGCAGGCTCTAAAGGGGATTTGAGCACATTTCTTTGTGGCGATCTGCTGCACGCCGATCACCACAAAGGCACAAAGGCTTCAGGACTCATTATGTTCACCTGCAGAAGATAGCGAGGAGACGAAAAAGTCGTCAAGAGTGACATTTTTCTTGTTCTGCACAAGCCGTAGGCCAGCGGCCTCCTGGTCTCTTCTGGGCATATTTTTGTGATATGCCAAGAGGTTTTTCCTCTCCGGGCAGTACTGGCTGTCATAGTAGGCCTGCCAGAGGGTTTCTGGATCCGGCCCCGGCTTGCAGGCCACTGCATCATCGGGCAGTGCAGCCTTCAGCCTTTCCAGCGTTTGGTTCAATCCTGAGCCGTGATCCCGCCAGACCCGGCTACCGCGGCAGAGGCACGCCCAGCTCTCGCTGCCGTTTCCCAGCACCACGATAATTCCGGCATTTCTGCGGGCGAGGTGATCGCAGATGTACTCTGCAATCCTGTGCCTGGGCTTGAGATAGCCGAAGAGCACAAGGTCGCAGCATGTTGAGAGCCTGACAAAAGCCCTCATCCTGTGGACTTCGCCCAGGACATCACGGACCATCTTCTTTATCCGGATGTCGTCTCTATCAAGTGAGACCTCCAGATCATTTTCCGGGATCTCCTTTGCCCGGACCAGCAGCCGCTCATTGCACTCCCTGTGCATGGACAGATAAAAAAGAAAATCGCCTGGAATCTTCATTCTTAGGCCTGCCACATCAGGAGAGTGGTGTCTCTCCAGCCATTGATCTTTAGAAACGGCGCTGCCCTCTTGATCCGGACACCCATCGCCGCCAACTGGCTTTTAGCTGCTAACGGCTGCCTCTTTCTGTAGGCGATAATCCTCTCTGCGCTCTTTGGACCGATGCCCGGAACCCTTAAAAGCTCCTGGTAGGATGCTGCATTGGGGTCAACTGGCTGATCCAAATGCTCCCTGGCTATGGCCATTTTTGGATCGGCATTGGCGAGAAATCCTGAATCGCTGAATGCCTGGCGGATCTCGCTTTCATGGAAGTGGTAGACCCGGTAGAGCCAGTCCATCTGGTAGAGGCGATGCTCTCGCCAGAGCGGCTGAGCTGGTCGGCACTCAAAGGAGGTTTTCTGCTGAGGGGAGAAGGCGCTGTAGTATGCCCGTTTCACCCCTATTTCCCTGTATTCGTAAAGCACGCTTTGAAAGATCTCTTCATCGCTCTCCCCAGCTGCGCCAACAACCAGTTGAGTGGTCTGGCCTGCCGGCAGAACGCGAGATCTGCCGCCGGCCTCAGCTCTCAGATCATGCATGAACCGGCTGATGTACCTCTGCCTCTGAACAATATCGCTCTCGTAGCTCTTGGTGGAGCAGATATCGCCAAGACGCGAGGCCGATGGGGCCTCCAAATTGATGCTGACCCGATCAGCCAAAAGCATGGCCTCCTGAATGTGGGCCTGTGAGGCTCCGGGCAGGACCTTGAGATGAATGTATCCGGAAAAGGAGTGCTTGCTCCGAAGCAGCCTGGCAGTCTCAACGATCTTCTCCATGATCCGGTCCTCGTCTCTTCCGGCCCCGGAGGAGAGAAAGAGCCCCTCAATGTAATTTCCACGGTAGAGGGTGAGTGTGATCCTGGCAAGCTCCTCAGGGGTATAGGAGAATGCCTGGGGCTTGGAGCTGCAGCTCGAGGCATTGGTGCAGTAGCTGCACTGATGGCTGCAGCGATTGGTGAAAAGGGTCTTGAAGAGGCTCACACATCTGCCGTCCTGGGTAAAAGCATGGCAGATGCCGGGCAGAGGCGTATCGCGAGGAGAGTATGTGGAGGCACAGACGTCATGGCTGGTGCCCTTTCCAAGAGCAATAAGTTTCCTCTCATCTACTCCAGCCGCCAGGCCCAGGGAGTCGAACCTGCTTTCCTCTGCCAGGTGGGCCATCTTCTCAAGAGTGACCATTGGATCAATCTGCGAACTCAAAAGATATAACCAATATCCACGCGGGGCGAAAGTAATCCCTCGAAATTGCAGATTAGGTTTATATCTTCACACGAAGAAATAACCCCTAATGAAACGACTTTACGATTACACCGTTGTCCTCCGCCCGGAAGACAACGGTACATTCGTAGCCTTCGTACCTGCTATTCCTGGTTGCCATGCCTGGGGAAGAACTCCGGATGAGGCACAAACTGAGCTGCTCAATGTATTCGACATGATTCGAGAAGAGCACGAAGAAGAAGGACGAATGCTCCCAGAAGATGTTGATGTGAAGGCTGTTCATGCCTGCCAAAGCTAGAGATCTGCAGAAGGTCGCCAAAAAACTCGGATTTCAGATGGTGCGACAAAAAGGCAGCCACGCTCGGCGGAAGCATTCAGATGGCAGGGCAACTACCATACCCATTCATGGCAATAGCGATATTGGATGTTGGCTATTCTACGAAATACTCAAGCAGCTCGGCATAACTGAAGAAGATTTTAGAAGGCTCCTGCAATAATACGAAACATCCCAGCAAGAGAAGCTGCAAGACCGGGAGAGAGAGTCGAGCCTTTAGAAAGCCAAAAATAGCATCTCAATTTTTTAGTGCAGGCGGCACATATCTCTTCAGCAGTAGAGAGAGCGACACAACCGTTACAGAGCTTGCAGCCATTGCGAGGCCCGCCAGCTCTGGCCGGAAGGTTATTCCAAACGCAGGATAGAGAGCACCCGCTGCCACCGGAACCAGTACGGCATTGTAGGCAAAGGCCCAGAAGATGTTCTGCTTGATCCGAGATATCACCTTGCGGCTGAGCTGAATGGCAGCGACTGCATGCAATAGATCGTCTTTCATTAAAACGATATCTCCGGTCTCAATCGCCACATCCGTGCCGCTGCCGATAGCGATGCCAACGTCGGCCTGGGCCAATGCCGGGGCATCATTTATTCCGTCTCCCACAAAGGCCACCTTGCCGCCCTTTTCCTGAATTCTCTTGATCTTGCTGGACTTATCCTCAGGGAGAACCTCGGAGAGCACCTCTGCAATTCCCAGCCGGCCTGCAACTGCAGCCGCGCTCCTGGCATTGTCGCCTGTGATCATGATCACTGAGAGATTCATCTTTATGAGGTCTGCTACCGCCTGCCTGGCAGTGGGCTTGAGACTGTCGGAGATTGCAAATACTCCTGTGCCCAGGCCGTCTATGGCGACGAGCATTGCCGTCTTTCCCTGCAACTCGTAGTCTGATGCCTTTTCGAGCATCTGTTGCCCGATTTTTATGCCCTCCTCAGCCAAAAGCCCCCGGTTTCCTGCGACAACTCTGTGCTTCTGCACGTCGGCAAGCACGCCTTTTCCTGGCCTGGCCAGGAATCCCTCAGCCTCGGAGAGAACGAGTTTCTGCTCAAGGGCTTTTCTGACGACGGCCTCAGCCAAAGGATGCTCGGATGGCCGCTCAGCTGAGGCTGCCAGGCGCAGCACTTCCTCCTCGCTCACGCCAAAGGCGGCCATGTCTGTCAGATCGGGCCGGCCTACCGTCAATGTGCCTGTCTTGTCAAAGGCTACGTGATCCAGCTTTTCCGAGGCTTCCAGCGCCTCGCCGCTCTTGATGAGAATTCCAAGCTCCGCCCCCCGGCCTATTCCCACAGTGATCGCTGTGGGCGTCGCCAGGCCCAGAGCACAGGGACAGGCCACAACCAGAACCGATATGAGAGCAGTGAGTGAGAAGAGAAGTGTATTGTGGGCCACAAAATACCAGTAGACAAATGATGCGACCGCGATGGCGAGGATTGTCGGGATGAAGTAGGATACTGCCCGGTCGGCAATCCTCTGCACCGGCGGCCTTGACCCCTGAGCTGTCTCCACGAGAGCTATGATCTGGGCGAGGGCGGTGTCTCTGCCGACACGAGTAGCCTTGAACTGAAATGAACCATTCTTGTTGATGGTCCCGCCAACGACCAAGCTCTTCGGCTGCTTTTTAACTGGAATGCTCTCGCCCGTGATCATGGACTCGTCAACGTAGCTCTCTCCGGCGAGCACGAGCCCGTCCGCGGGAATCTTCTCTCCAGGCTTGACAAGAAGAACATCGCCAGCCATTACCTCCTCCACCGAGACCTCAGTCTCCCGGCCATCCCGGAGAACTGTGGCTCTCTTCGGAGCAAGTCCCACCAGCTTCTTGATGGCATCAGTTGTGCGACCTCTCGCCCGGGCCTCCAGATAGCGGCCCAGCGTCAGGAATGTGGCGAGCATCACAGCAGTCTCGTAGAACATGAAGTCCGGCGTGAGCACAATTCCAAATGTCCCGAGAATGCTTGAGGCATAGGCCACGCCGATGCCCATGCCGTACATGACATCCATATCAAGCCTCCGGTTGGACAGAGCCCTGAAAGCTGCCCTGAAAACCGGAAGGCTCACGTAGATGAACGCGGGCGCCGAGAGGACTAGCATGATGAGGCCCATGAGATTTGGGTAGGACATATGAATTGACATTGGGACGATCTGATGAATCGGCAGATACATCAGGGCCATGAGCAGCATGCTTGCCGCAAAGCCAACGATTATGCGCCGCTTCTTTTCGGCCAGATCTTTTTGAAGCGCCTCCTTCTCACGGTCAACAGACTCCTGCTCGCCAGCCAGACCCAGGAATTGATAGCCGGCATCGGTCACGGCCTTCTTCATCTCAGACAGGCCGACCATTCGCGGGTTAAATGTGACATAAGCCTTCTCGGCTGCAAGGTTCACCCGCGCTTCAACCACCCCGTCAAGCTTCTTGAGGGCAGCCTCAAGAGCAGACACGCACATGGCACAGGCCATGCCTCCGATTTTGAGAACTGCCTTCTCGTCTATCACATCATAGCCCGCACTGCGAACGGCCTTTTCCAGGTCGACAAGGCCCAGCTTCCCTGGGTCATACTCAACTGTTGCAGTTTCACTTCCCAAGTTGACCTGGGCCGAGAGGACGCCATCCAGGTTCATGAGAGCCCCCTCAACGGCAGCAGTGCAGGCGGCGCAGGCCATGCCAGAGACCTTCAGATCAGCCTTTCTGTTTTCCGGCATCAACAATTCCTTCAGACATCTTCTCCAAATTTATCAAACCGGATGCATAAATAGGTTGTGCAAGGGCCAAAAAGCTCAAATAATTAAAAAAGAGAAAAAGATGAAGGTCGGCTTTGCATCAAAAGGGGAGTCGCTCTATTGGTCGAGATCATAGGATACATCGGCAAAAGGAACGCAATTCCAATTCTCCTGCGCGGTCTGAGAAGCCTTGAAAGCTCTGAATATGATTCTGTAGGCATTGCCATCCTATCTGACTCGCTCAAGATCTGCAAGGGCGTGGGAAGGATGGACATGGCCGTCAAAGAAAGCGATCTGAAGAGCCTTTTGGGCAATATCGGGATTGCTCACACCCGCCGCGCAACGCATGGTCGAGTATGCACGGCCAATGCCCATCCTCATACCGACTGCACCGGCAGGATTGCAATAGCACACAACGGCATAATCAGCAACTACAAGGATCTCAAGAGGAGGCTCATCAATCAGGGACATAAATTCGCGAGCAGCACCGACTCAGAGGTTATAGCGCACCTCATTGAGGAAAAGACCAAACGCTGCAGCAGCTTTCAAAATTCCTGCATTGAAGCATTTCAGGAACTGGAAGGCTGCTATTCTGTGCTCGTGATCTCAGAAGACCCAAGAAGGATTGCGGCCTTTAGAAGGGATATGCCCCTGGCCATTGGGCTAGTGGATCACGGATTTATTTTTGCGTCCAGCGAGCCTGCTCTCAGAGAATTGAGCAAAAGGGTCGCTTACATCCAAAATAATAGCATGGCGATAGCCTGCAAAAAAGAAGTCATAATGCATAACATTTAAATTCCATAGAAGCATCTGCCTTAAAAAAGAACGTAGGACCGGGACAGCGGGATCTGAGAAGACCAATCCAAAATGCCATCATCTGAATTGAGCGATGATAAGAGGGGATGGCAAGGCAGCGAAGGCTTTGCCGATTCACCAATGATTTACAAATAAATTGATTTATATGAGAAAAACTATTTTTATAGCATCAATAGTATTGTTATCTATTATTATGATATGCACCCTGTGCATGGCTGAAGAGGCCGATTACTACGACTGGAAGGGCCTCAAATCATGCTCAGCCAAAAATTATAGTGGTTCAATCGCCTATTTTGATCAGTCAATCGAAATAGATCCCACTTACATCGACGCCTGGGTCCATAAAGGGGATGCCCTGAAGGCAATGAAGGACTACAATGGGTCCGTAGATAGCTATTTGGGCGCTCTGCAGAAGGACAATAAAACAAGGGCAGCCTGGTCGGGAATGATTGAGGATTATGTCGCCCTGAACGATTACCGGAGGGCGGCAGAGGCTGCCGGAAAATTGACGGAGATTGATCCGAGCAGCAAAGAGAGATGGCTGACAGAGGGAAACCTCCTGCAGATGAAAGGCGACTACGAGAATGCCTCGAAAAGGTACGAGCGCGCATTGAATCTGGATCCTCGTTACAGGGATGCTCTATACAGAAGGGCGCTCGGCCTCATAGCTTTAGGAGATAATGCAGAAGCCCTGAGCCTTCTGGATAAGACTCTTGCAATAGATCCGAAATACAAGATGGCCTACAATGCAAAAGGTCTGATCCTCGAAGCTGAAGGCAGATACGAATCAGCAAGCGAGGCTTATGAAAACGCCTCTCTGATTGATCCGGCATGGAGCCAGCCCAAGATCAATAATATGCAATGTTTACAGGCGCTCGGGAGAACTGATGAGGCCATGATGATACTGTCAACGCTATAGGAGAGACTGAGTTTATGCTTATGAGGCCAATTGTATGCCTGATGATTGCCATCTTCGCCTTGAGCAGCTCTGGCATTTGTCAGGACGCCTCCAATTACTACGACAGCCTAGCAGGAAAGCTAGTCTCTGCCGGAAACCTCAGCGAGGGCCTGGATTTATTCAACAAATCCCTGGATCAGAACCAATCAAATGACAAGGTCTGGGTCCACAAAGGAAATGCCGAGAAGGCTCTGCGGGACTACAATGCTTCTATCCGCTCATATGACAGAGCGATTGATCTGCAGGACAGGAATGCAGCAGCCTGGTCAGGGCTCGCCGATGCGTACACAGTGAAGATGGATTACAGAAACGCGACTGTTGCAGTGAGACAGCTCACCAGACTTGATCCCAAGAACAAAGGCTACTGGCTGAGGATAGGCACTTTGCAGCAGATACAGGGAGATTTCGGCAATGCCACATCAAGCCTTGATAGGGCTCTCTCCATAGACGAGAAGTACAAGGATGCTCTTTACAGAAAGGCGATATCTGAGCTGTCTGCCAATAAGACCGCGGAGGCAACAGCGTTGCTCGATCAGGTGATTGCAGCCGACAGCAAGTACAAGCTTGCTTATAGCGCCAGGGGCCAGGCCCGGCAGATAGAGGGAGACCACAAGAAAGCTATTTCGGAATACGAAAAAGCCTTGCAGATAGATCCCAAATGGTCGCTTGCCCAGATCAATAAAATGCATGCTCTCTTCGCATTGGGTAGGCAGAGAGAAGCTGTGGACATTCTTCTGAGGATATGAGATGCGAGCTGTTAAGACGAATGCTATTTTTGCCTTTGTATTGATCCTGATTATCTTGATAGCCGTATCCATTTCAGCCAGTGGCGAGACTGCTTTTGCATCCAAGACGGACGAGCTGCTGCAAAACCTGTCACACAATGACTCAAAGGTGAGATCTCAGGCTGCCTGGGCTCTGGGAAAAAGCGGGGACGCGAAGGCCATCGATCCCCTAATCGCGGCGCTTGAGGACAATGACAAGAACGTAAGAGAGTGGGCGGCGATTGCCCTGGCGAAGATTGGAGAGCCCGCCCTTGATCCCTTGCAGGCGGCTCTGAAAAGCAAGAACGACTCCGTCAGGTGGCAGGCTGCTGCGATATTGGGAATGATGAATGACACCAATGCTACTGACTCACTTGCCGGCATTCTGAAAAGCAGCAACAGCACTGTGCGCTACTGGTCTGCTGCGGCTCTGGGAGAGATCAAGGACAACAGGAGCCGAGATTCTCTCAGTTCGGCTCTCGCTGACGTCAACGATACTGTCAGGGATAAGCTCGGATGGGCTATTGCCTCGATTCCTGGAAAGGAGACAGTAGATCTGCTGATAGGGCTCCTGCAGGACGAAAACTGCAGCAGGCGCACGGGGGCCGCTCGTGCACTGGGCTACAGAGCTGACGAGGCAGCAGTGCAGCCGCTGATTGCAGTACTGGGAGAAGCTCAAGATCAGGTGAGAGGAGAGGCCATCAGAGCCCTGGCAGCCATCGGCAGGCCGGCGACAGTTGCTCTGGTCAAGGCCCTGAATGAATCGGGCAATAAGACCCAGGAGGCGGCAGCAGAAGCTCTGGGAAGAA
>Ga0074195_1004377_pt1 | contig 11702 bp, 10 predicted proteins | sample EPASupsiteHSE623_FD_64525 | JGI IMG/M metagenome (GOLD analysis project Ga0074195, IMG submission 64525) | Bioremediated contaminated groundwater from EPA Superfund site, New Mexico - Sample HSE6-23 | ecosystem: Environmental > Aquatic > Deep subsurface > Groundwater > Contaminated ...
CTGGTAATTTTTTCATTTTATTAATTATTTTTAATAAGTTTGGAAAAAAATTGAACCTTGCAAAGTACTGAAGTATTAGTACTAAGTTTCTTTACCTCTCTGGTACTCTGCTACCTGACAATACCAGCTATTATTAAGGTTGCAGAATCCAAGCATCTATACGATGAACCAGGAGGCAGAAAGCTGCATAAAAACAGGATCCCTACTCTGGGCGGGCTCGCTATTTTCTCAGGTCTTGTTTTCACAATGACATTCTGGTCGAACTTTAACGCATGTGCTCATCTGCAACATGTACTTGCAGCTATGATTGTAATTGTTTTCATTGGCTTGCAGGACGACATTCTCGGGCTTTCACCCTTTAAAAAGTTCATTGGACAAATTGCTGCTGCTGCTATTGTAGTTGTATGGGGTCATTTAAGGATCAGTTACATGTTCGGAATCTTTGGTATTAATTATATACCTGAAATTGTCAGTGTTATTTTCTCGATTGCTACTATTGTCCTTATAATAAATGCAGTTAACCTGATTGATGGCATAAACGGATTGGCAGCAAGCCTATCAATTATTGCAGCTTTCTTTTTCGGAATGTACTTTTATCAGAGTGAAGTAAATTCACAACATGCTATTCTTGCCTTTGCTCTTGTTGGAGCTTTAATTTCTTTTCTCAGGTTCAATATAACTCCTGCAAGAATTTTTCTTGGAGATACAGGGTCTATGCTAGTTGGGCTTACTCTTTCTGTGCTATGTTTCGAGTTTATTATTTACAACCAACCCGCACCCCTCCTTGCTCCGAAGTTAGAATCTGCTCCGGTTATTGCAATGGCTGCTATTTTTATACCATTATACGATCTTTTCAGAGTTTTTACAATAAGACTCATCAGAAGAAAATCTCCCTTTTATCCTGATCAGAATCACCTGCACCATTTGCTTCTTAAACTAGGTTTTTCGCATGTTAGGGCATCTCTTTTTCTTACTTTCTTTGCTGTTTTTCTTATCACAGCAGCATTTGCTCTCCGTTCTCTCAACAACTATCTGCTTGGGCTTATCCTTCTGGCCTTTTGCCTAATACTGACATATTTGCTAAATCACTTACTCAAAAAGAAAGGCGCTGTAAACATAAATGGTAAGGAATAACCTTTTCCTTTTATCCGTATTTTTTATTCCCTTCATTTCAACAGCTCAGTTCGAAATGGTACCACTTAATTCACTGAAAAATTATCAGGACCTTAAAAATTATAAAAACGACACTGTAACAAATTCAGGTATTTACAGGTCGCTTATTATACTTTCAGAAGATACAAAACTTGATATTAAAAATTATAACAACAGATTTTTAAAGTATATTAGAAATGAGCATGTCGCTAAGATCAAAGACAGTACTCTGACATTGTACGCAGATCCTTTTCTTAACATTTCAGAAACCGGTCATGGCGATACAATGTTCAGCTCAAACAGCCGGGGACTTATATTCAGAGGAAAGCTATCTGAGAATTTTTATTTTATGTCTGCGGCTGTTGAAAACCAGGTCTATTATCCGGATTATCAACGAAACTATTTTCGAGAAAGATATGTTGTAAGCGGTACAGGGAGATACAAGGGGTTTAAAGAAACCGGATTCGATTATGCATATGCATTTGGCCAGATACTATGGAAGCCTGTAAAACTTTTATCCATTGAAGCCGGTCATGGCAAACAGTTTATTGGTGAAGGTTATCGCTCGCTGATCTTAAGCGATTTCAGTTCTTTTTATCCTTTTCTTAAATTCTCTTTTGATTTTAAAAGGTTTCAGTTTGTACAAATGTTCACGGCATTTCAGGACGTTAAAACAAACGACAGCAGACTACTTGTTTATCAGCGCAGTCACGGATCATTTACTTCAGTAGGGTACAAGTACTCGGAAAAATTTAAAATTTCACTTACCGAATCAATAATATGGCAAACATACGGAGAAGGATATAATAACAAGTTTCCTGCTACCTTCTTTATTCCTGTTCCTCTTTACAGAACATTTTTATATGGGCTAAGTAATGAGAACAACATATCACTTGGCCTTAATGCCGCCTGGCGTCCAATATACAGTATTTTGTTTTATACACAATTCCTTCTTGATGATGTTGGCAGTTTTCATAACGACAGTATTGTAAATATGTACAACAAATACGGCTGGCAGACCGGGATAAGAGTAATTGAGCCTTTCAGATTAGAAAACCTATTTATCCTTGCAGAATATAACAGAGTAATGCCATTTACTTATTCCTCAGAATACCGAAGGCAAAGCTATTCCGGCATGAATGAACCATTAGCCCATCCTCTCGGCGCAAATTTCTCAGAAACTGTAGTTCAGATTCATTATCGTTATCACAGTTTAATATTATCAGCATCATATTCTGGTGCAATAACAGGAAAAGATATATCAGGCAATAATTTCGGTTCTGACATTTTTAAATCCGATACAACAGCTTCTGTAAACAGTCCGTATTATATTCAGGACCCACCAGGTATCAAAACAGAAATAACGAACTCAACGGTTGAAGCCGGCTTTATCATAAACCCAAGGTATAACCTGATTATATCTGCGGGTATTAAAATCAGAAATTTCAAGAATGAATTAAAAGAACAGAGATCTGAACTGATATTCATAAAACTCAGCACATATTTTCTCAACACTTACAATGACTATTAAAATGACAAAAAAGAAAAAAGAAGGACTTAACAAAAAAACTCTCCGTAGTTTACTCTTCGACATATTCAGCAATAATCCGCACAAACCTATGAACTACAAGCAGGCATCCAAGCGGATCACCTTGTCGAAACCATCAGACAAACAGCTTGTAGTTATGGTTCTGGATGAGATGACCTCACAGGGCATACTAAAGGAAATTGAACGTGGAAAATACATTTTCAATATTTCAAAAGGTCAGTACACAGGGATACTTGATGTTAAACCTAACGGAGCAGCAATCCTTATTACCGACGAAACTACCGAAGATATCATGATAACTCAGGGGAACATGAATCACGCTTTGAATGGCGATACGGTGAGGGTTTATGCTTACAGTCACAGAAATAAAAAGATACTCGAAGGTGAAGTTGTAGATATTATTAAACGTTCTCACAACAACTTTACTGGTAAGGCAGAACTTTCTCATGGATTTGCTTTTGTTATCCCTGATGGAAAAACCCTACAGAATGATATTTTTATTCCACCCGATAAACTAAAAGGAGTTAAAAACGGTCAGAAAGTTGTAGTAAAAATCACCGACTGGCCAGCCAGAAGTAAAAATCCGATTGGTGAAATAATTGACGTTCTGGGATGGGCAGGCGAACACAAAGCAGAAATGCATGCAATAATTGCAGAATTTGACCTTCCAACTGAATTTGATATTGAAATTGAAAAAGAAGCCAGAGACATTCCAACTGAGATCCCTTCATCGGAAATTAAAAAAAGAAGAGACTTCAGAAAAGTGACAACATTTACCATCGACCCTGAAGATGCAAAAGACTTTGATGATGCTATATCACTAAGTAAAAAAGGCGATAATTTTGAGATCGGTGTTCATATTGCAGATGTAACTCATTATATAAATCCCGGAAGCCTGCTTGAAAATGAAGCTCAATCAAGGGCAACATCGGTTTACCTTGTTGACAGAGTAATACCAATGCTACCCGAAAAACTATCAAACGAACTTTGTTCCTTAAGGCCTGATGAGGACAAACTATGCTTTTCGGCTGTTTTTGAGATTACACAATCTGGTGAGATTAAGGATGAGTGGATCGGAAAAACCATTATCCGATCACAGCGAAGGTTCTCGTACGAAGAGGCTCAGGAAAGAATTGAGACAGGAAAAGGAGATTATGCTGAAGAAATAAATCTGCTTAACACGATTGCAAGGAGATTAAGAGAAATTCGCTTTAAAAAAGGTGCAATAGGGTTTGAAAAAATCGAGATCAAATTTAAACTTGATGAAAAGGGCAAACCACTAGGTGTAATTTTCAGAGAAAGCAAGGAAGCACATCAGCTGATTGAGGAATATATGCTTCTTGCAAACAAACATGTGGCAGAAAGAATAGGCAAAGCCAGAAAAGACTGGAATCCTAAAACTTTTGTATACCGTATACACGATCGTCCAGATGAAAAAAAGCTTGGTGACTTTGCCGGATTTATTAAGCAATTCGGTTATAAGATTAATCTGGAAGGGGGTAATAAATCTATTGCAAAATCTCTTAATACACTTATTTCAAACCTTAAGGGTAAACCTGAAAAGGATATGATAGAAAACCTTGCAATAAGGTCGATGGCAAAAGCTGAATACAGTACCAGAAATATAGGTCATTATGGTCTTGCTTTTGGATATTACTCTCACTTCACTTCACCTATCAGGCGTTACCCCGACATGATGGCGCACCGCTTGTTGTGGCATTATCTGAATAAGGGAAAGAATGTGAATGCAGAAGACTACGAAAAATTGTGCAAGCATTCATCAGAAATGGAGCAAAGGGCTGCCGATGCAGAAAGAGCTTCTGTAAAATTCAAACAGGCTGAGTACCTTTCGGATAAAACCGGAATTCCTTTCGATGGTATCATTTCTGGTGTTACAGAATGGGGTATTTTCGTTCAGATTTCCGAAAACAAATGTGAAGGACTTGTTCCGCTTAGAAATCTCGAAGACGACTTCTATGTTTTCGATTCACAGAGATTGCTTATAAGAGGAAGGCATACCGGTAACGTATACAGACTAGGGGATAAAGTCAGGGTAGTAATAGACAAAGTAAACCTGAGCAAGCGTCAGGTAGATATGGTCCTTTATGACGGAGAACCATTAAAGCCTTGATTCAACAATAGCCCAGTCGATAATTTCCCAGAATTTAGCTACATAATCCGGACGACGGTTCTGGTAATCGATGTAATAAGCATGCTCCCACACATCACAGGTTAAAATTGGCTTTTTACCATCACGCATCGGATTTCCGGCGTTTGAGGTCTGAACTATTTCGAGCTTATTCTGTGAATTTAAAACCAGCCACGCCCATCCTGATCCGAACTGGGTTACAGCAGCTTTTGTAAATGCTTCTTTAAAAGCATCGAAACTTCCAAAATCACTGGTTATCATTTCAGCAAGTTTTCCATCCGGCAGCTTTTTACCATTCGGAGAAAAAGTCAGAAAATAGAAGCTATGGTTCCAAACCTGCGCTCCATTGTTGAAAACACCACCTTCGGCTTTCATAATAATTTCTTCAAGAGTGGAATTCTCAAAGGCAGTTCCCGGGACAAGTTTATTCAGGTTGTCGACGTAGGCCTGATGATGCTTTCCGTAATGAAACGATAAAGTTTTTTCGCTAATAACGGGTTCTAAAGCCTTTGGTTCGAAAGGCAGTTTTGGAAGTTCAAACATATGCTATTTTTTTTAAAATAATCCAAAGAGTTCGGCATCAATCCTGGTAATTATCTCACGCAGATCCTCGGGTTTCTCCGTAAAATTATTACCATCAATATCAACAAACATAAGCTTACTTAAACTGTATCCCGAAATCCATGCTTCATAACGTTCGTTGAGTTTTTTAAGATAATCTATCCTTATACCGTTTTCATACTTACGGCCACGTTTCTGTATCTGTTCTACCAGTCGTGGAACAGAAGCTCTTAAATAAATAAGAAGATCCGGAGGCTGAATCAGAGAACTCATCAGCTGGAATAGTGTGAAGTAATTCTCAAAATCGCGGGTTGACATAAGCCCCATTGAATGAAGATTGGGAGCGAATATGTAGGCGTCCTCATATATTGTTCTGTCCTGTATGACCTTTTTTCCGGAACGGCGAATCTCCAGAACCTGGTTAAAGCGACTGTTCAGAAAATATACCTGAAGGTTAAATGACCAGCGTTGCATATCCTCATAAAAATCGACAAGATATGGATTATCCTCTACGTCCTCGTAATGCGCCTCCCATTTGTAATGCTTTGCGAGTAACCTTGTCAGTGATGTTTTTCCGGATCCGATATTTCCTGCTATTGCTACATGCATAAATAGATATTTTAAGTGTATAAAATTAGAAAAAAAAAATAAGCTGCTTAATTCTTATTCATCTTTTTGAAAAAAATTTTTTCACCGTTAAATAAAACAAGTTCGCTGTTATTTATAAATGCCTGTTTTATAGACTCTGGAACATCAAAATTATTTTCAACCCCGCTCTCTATCTCAATAATTTTAACTTTTCCTTTTTTAACCAGCACAACATAACGTCCCTGTGCGTATGAAAGTCTGTAATCATCACATTTAATTGTTTTGATAAACTGTGCATTTCTGTCGAAGACCATCACTCCGGATTCGGGAAAACCTGCAAACAGATATTCTTTTGTTTCTATAAGCATATCAGGAAGGTCGTTTTTATATTCCTGAATTCCGAATAAAAGCTGAGACTTCAATTTCATTACCCCTTTGTTGTCATAATGGAAAAACTGTCTTGAGTCGTTTCCGAAATACCACATGCCCCCATATGAAGATGAACAAACAATATTAACATCCTCGTTTCTGAAAAATGATATATTATCACTAATCGGATTTAATTTATCATCCAGAATGCACACTCTGTTTCGGGATCTGTTATAAACAATAATCTCGAGAGGATTAGAGACATCGCAATAATCGATCACATCTGGCGGAGATAATGTATACTTTAGAATTTCGTTTCCAAGTCTGTCGATCTCTGATATTTCAGATTCATAAACAAGATAAAGCCTCCCATTGATGTTCATATGGAGCTCATCAGCTACTGCTTTAACACTATCCTGAGCAACTGAACAATACGATATTGTAACAAGCAGAAACAATATAATGGTCCTGCTCATGATCTTATAAGGCTTAAAATCTCATCGATTGTTTCCCTGCTGTTCATAAGTCTTGGTACTTTGTTCTGGCCACCAAGCTTGCCCTTTACTTTTAACCATTTGTAAAAAGTTCCTTCGGGTGCCACAATAGCAACAGGAGGACGCAAAGTCATATTCTTATATCTTTTTGCCTCATAATCGCTGTTAAGAGTTTTAAGATTCTTGTCGAGTTCCGTCATAAACGCATCCATACATTCGGGAGAGCGGTCGAATTCAAACAGCCATTCGTGAGCTCCGGCAGTATTGCCTTCCATAAATACAGGAGCAGCAGTATATTCCCTGACATGTGCATTGGTGATTTCGCATGCCATTTTAATTGCCTGCTCTGCGTTATCTATCATAAGTTCCTCACCAAATGCATTGATGAAGTGTTTTGTTCTTCCTGTAATAACAATTTTATGAGGAAATAGGGACACGAATTTTATTGTATCACCTAACGAATACCTCCATAGCCCTCCATTTGTTGATATTATCAGAGCATAATTCCTGTTTAATTCGACTTCACCGATATGATAAACAGGAGGGTTTTCGTCAAAAAAGTTTTCAGCTGGTATAAATTCATAGAATACACCCAGATCGAGCATAAGAAGCATACCGGAGTCATTAAGATCATCCTGAATTGCAAAGAAGCCTTCTGATGCATTATACGTTTCCATATACCTCATTCCTGATGAAGATATAAGCTTTTTAAACTGTTCTTTATATGGATGAAAACTTACACCACCGTGGGTAAAGAGCTCCAGATTGGGCCACACCTGTGATATATCACTTTTACCGGTTATTTCGAGAACCTTTCTGAGTAAAACCAGCGACCATGATGGAACACCAGCCAGGCAGGTCACGTTTTCATTTATGGTCACTTCTGCCATTTTTGCAATTTTCGACTCCCACTCATCCATCAATGCTATTTCCCTGTTAGGAGTACGGAGGAATTCGACCCAAAGAGGAAGATTCTGAATCAGGACAGCAGAAAGGTCTCCGTAAAATGATTCGTTACTGAAATTATTTACACTATGGCTACCACCCATCGCAAGAGTTTTGCCCTTAAACACCTGGCTGTCGGGATACATTGCCATGTACAATGCAAGTATATCCTTTCCTCCCCGGAAATGATTATCTTCAAGCGCATCTTTTGTGACTGGAATAAACTTGCTTTTATCACTAGTTGTTCCGGATGACTTAGCGAACCATTTGGTTTCACCCGGCCACAAAAGGTCAGATTCTCCGTCCCTCAACCTTGTAACGTAGCTTTTAAACGATTCATAATCCTGCACAGGAACTGATTTCTGAAAATCGCTTATTGACCTCATCTCACTGTATCCGTACTGTTTCCCCCAAAAGGTATTTTCAGCTTTACGAATAAGTTTATAAAACGTATCCTCCTGAACATTATAAGGATATTTTCGCAGAAGTTCGATCTGCGACATTCGTTTGATATTAAGCCACGAATAAATTGAATTTATAACCGGCATTCTGCAAAGTTAAAAAAAAGATTGAAAAAACATATTTTACAAATCCTAAACTTTACAGAGGTGTTCAACATTTTTAAAAATATATTGTTAAGACTTTGGCGGCATATTTTCTATTTACCCCATACATCAGGAGCCTGCCTCCACTTTGCAAGAGCTTCAACATGGCTGTTATCTATGTAACCGGTTTCAAGAGCTACACCTGTAAGAGCAGTATAATGACTAATAGTTGCTAATTTACATCCTGCTTCTTCGAAATTCTTTTGTGCAACTGGAAACTGATATGTAAAAATTGCAGCCATTCCCAGAACTTCAGCACCAGCCTCTTTTAATGCTGTGAATGCCTTAAGGCTGCTTCCTCCGGTAGAAATAAGATCTTCTATAATAACAGCTTTCTGCCCTGGCTTAACTTCACCTTCAACAAGATTCTCCAGACCGTGCTTTTTTGCTTCTGATCGTATATAAACAAATGGAAGACCCATTTTATCAGCAACCAAAGCCCCATGTGCTATCGCACCGGTTGCCACACCAGCAATTACCTGCACTTCAGGATATAATTCCTTAATAAGAATTGCAAAGCTATCGCGTATATACGTACGCACTTCGGGATATGACAATGTTTTTCTGTTATCGCAATATATTGGCGACTTCCATCCCGATGCCCATGTAAAAGGATTTGCAGGCTGTAATTTTATTGCTTTAATTTGCAGAAGATATTCTGCCATTTTTTTTTCTACATTCTTGTCCATTATGATAAGTATTTATTACGGTTCAAAAAAAATAATACTGAAATGTTACGAGTGCAAATTTGAAAATAATTTGCGTGATGCCAAATTAACTTTGTCAGATGTTGATAACATTTCAGAATTCCTTAAAAGCGATACCGGAGAGGATATTGAGATCATAGCCGGTAAAGATAAAAACGGGAAAAAACTCAGTTCTGTCTTCAAATTCATTGATGCGGCAGGCGGTCTTGTTAAAAATGAAAAAAACGAATACCTCTTTATTTTCAGAAGAAAAAGATGGGACCTTCCTAAAGGCAAACTCGACAAAGGTGAAACTATAGAAGAAGCTGCATTACGGGAAGTTAAAGAAGAGAGCGGACTTAAAGCTGTTTTACTGGAACATTTCATATGTCCTACCTATCATATTTATCCATTAAACGAAACCTTTGTTATTAAAACTACCTATTGGTACCTAATGTCGGCCTCATGTACCGAAAAACTTAAACCTCAAACCGAAGAGGATATAACTGAAATTATGTGGCTGGCACCTGAAAAAATTAGTAAAATCAAAGCCAATACTTTTCCATCGATACTAGAGGTAATAAACAGATTCTGAACCCGACACGCAACTTTTTATTATTTCTTTTTGTCTTATAGAAAACCTTTTGATTTTTTTGGGGATTGTTTGTCCTTGAACTTTTAATAAATATCTTTGCAGAGTAACAATTATTGATATGAGAAACTTTACACTTGTCATTATATCAATGGCAATATACCTTGGAGCAAATTCGCAGACAATTACTACACTCTCCCCCACCCAAACCTCCACCTGTGCAGGCGGAAATATTATAGTTCAATACGAAACAACCGGAACCTTCGACCTGTTATGTACATTTACTGCTCAACTCTCAGATGAATGGGGTGATTTTACTAATGCAGTTCCAATAGGCAGCGTCCCTATCAACACAGGTGTTATCTTTGGCACTATTCCTTCGAATACTCCATTCGGATTCGGATACAGAGTACGTGTTATTTCAAGTAATCCTTATGTTGTTGGTACTGAAAATCCTTTTCCTCCTATTGTAATTACCAGTTCCGCAATCTCTGCTACAATATTTACCGACCCTGCTGAAGAAGCATGTGATGGTGACTCGATCACCCTTTCAGTTCTTCCAAACGAATCATATATCTGGTCGACAGGAGAAACCACACAGGAAATAACAGTTACACAAACAGGGTCGTACACTGTTACTGTTACAAATTACCTGACCGGTTGTGAAGTATCTGTTCCTCCTGTTGACATTACGATTCATCCGCTGCCAAATATTGACCTCGGTTCAGATCGTGATTTGTGCGACGGCACAAATCTAACGTTGGATGCAGGATCAGGATACTCTGAATACATCTGGAATGATGGTGATACGATACAACAGAATATTGTTTCTCAAACAGGTATTTATGTGGTAATGGTAACCGATAGTTTTGACTGCAGAAACAGAGACACCGTAGCAGTCACTTACCATCCTAACCCGCAATTCAGTCTGGGACCAGACACAACGCTTTGCAGCAATGAATACATTATTTCAATACCTCCTGTTTTCACATCATATAACTGGAACAACGGCGCGTCTTTTAACCCATCTTACACTGTTGAGCAATCAGGTACTTTTCATGTTGTAGTAATAAATGAATGGAACTGCATAAACTACGATACAGTTTATGTTACCCTTTTTGCGGTTCCTTCAATTGAACTTGGCAATGATGTATATGCATGTGAGCCTCCGGTGATACTGAACGGTGGCTTCGGTTATTCTCACTACAACTGGAATAATGGCTCAGATACAACTCAGTTCCATTATGTTTATAGTACAGGCTTACAACTGCTGACAGTAACAGATAACAACGGATGCTCGGCAAGCGACTCACTAAATGTTGGAGTTTTTGGTATTCCACAGATTGACCTTGGTCAGTTAATAGTTGCAGACGCTGAGGATACAGTAATTATTGATGCCGGTAACAGCGGACTTCACTATCAGTGGAACACTGGCGATACTACTCAGACCATTACTATCTATGCTGCTGATAATACTTCCGGAATATATTTTTATTCGGTAACTGTTACGGGAGACTACGGTTGCACCAATTCGGATGAAGTAGCTCTTCAGATACTGGAACCCGGAGCTGTTTTTAATTCGATAATTCCGGGTCTTTCGGTTTACCCGAACCCTTTCAGCGAAACCTTTTTCGTCAATTCACCAGTGCCCCTAAACGCCACATTAACTGACATCTCTGGCAAACAACTTCTGATTATCGGTCTTAAGGAAGGTATAAATTCAATTCCAACAGACAAGATAGCACCAGGTTTATACCTGTTGCAGATTTCAGGAAAAAATACAAGTCAGACTTTCAGACTTTCGAAAACTATACGATAAAATTATGATTATCCAAAAGCTGAGAGAATCACTCAGGTCAAACGCTGACCATAATGCATTCTGTTTCAGCGGAAGGTATTTCACATATAAGGAACTTGAACTGAAATCATTGTCTGTTGCCGGACAGATAATGAGAGAGATAAAAAAAACGAATCCCCGTATCGCGGTTATTACAAATAATGATCTCGAAACA
>Ga0074195_1004378_pt1 | contig 11702 bp, 7 predicted proteins | sample EPASupsiteHSE623_FD_64525 | JGI IMG/M metagenome (GOLD analysis project Ga0074195, IMG submission 64525) | Bioremediated contaminated groundwater from EPA Superfund site, New Mexico - Sample HSE6-23 | ecosystem: Environmental > Aquatic > Deep subsurface > Groundwater > Contaminated ...
CGGTATCCGGATCAAAGGTACCCCCATTCCACCAGACACCGTTTACCTTCTTCCGGATAGGATACAGATCATTGATTTGCATGGGAGAAATGCGGTGCTCCTTAAAGCTCGCGTAGTATTTATCCAGTACCTGATTTAATTCGGCATTGTTATCCAAATGGTGATATTCACGGACCACTCCTGAATATAGTGCAAAAGCAGATCGCATATAAGGAATGTCCGGTAACGTAAAATCCCAAACCTCAAGCCTGACCGGGATCGTGGTTCCCCATCCGGACGACTTGATTGTGACGGTAGCCGCATACAACCCGGGAGCTGCGTCGCGAGGAATTTTAACGGTAAACCATAACGGAGAATTAACGCCGGCATCAACCGAAAAAGATCCCTCCATCAAAGGTAATGGATCAGGATACCAGCCCGCAACATGAAACTTTCCCGTGGGTTTTGTAATGTGCACATATTCAACTTTTCGTAGGACAACACCTTTAGATCCGATAACTTTGCCTGATTCTTGTTTGAAATCACTAATCGATACAGTCACCTCTTTAAGGGTCGTGTGCGGGAAAAGTACCAGTTGAAAACCTTCTCCTTCGTTCCTGGCAGCCTGGATCAATACCCCCTTCTTAGTTTCAGGTACCGGATCATCCTTCATGACCTTACAAGTGTTCCCCGACCACCATATCTTGCAGGTATTGTCTGCCTTAATCATAAATGCCTGATTATTAGCACCTGTATTCAAATTGATTAACAGAAACGCGAACAGAAGAATGGGCTTAGTCGCACTGAAGAATATTATGAATTTGGTTACTTTAATCATATAAAGGGAATTATATTCAGACTTTATCTTATTCTTTTATGAAAAAATCAGGGTAAGTCACCACGTATTTTGGTTGCTTATCTATGGTCCGGATCCATGTGTCAAACCTGGGTTCTAAAAAAAGAGGCTGCATCAATTATTCGGACAGCCCCTTTTTTATTAAACAAATCATTGGTTTAGGTTAGGATTCAGGCGCACTTCATTTGCAGGAATTTCCTGAAAATAATTCTTTTTTGTGGGAAGAGCAGGAATTGCGTTGTCATTTGGATCACGGGTGGCAGCTATTTGTTCAACACGTTCCAACCGGACTAAATCGAACCATCTGGTAAATTCTCCTGCAAATTCCCAGCCGCGCTCATCAAAAACCGCGTCACGGAATGCAGTTGCCGACAACCCCGATGGAAGATCTGAAAGTCCGGCCCGTTCACGAATCTCGTTAACAGCATCATAGGCCGATCCGTCGACACCCGACGACATCGCCTTTGCTTCAGCATAAGTCAACAACACATGGGCATAACGAATATACATGAACAACTTATCAAACTGCCAAAAGCTGTGATTCCATGGCTGGCTGTTGGGATCGAGAATGTCGACCTGGGTGCTGGCCATCATTTTTCTGTAAAACGGATTTTTGAAATATTTGGATTCCGTCCAGTTTACCGGGCCGCCGGGAGTTCTGAACTGAGTCTCAAAGGTGGCATTCTTTCGTGGCCCCTCCGGAAAATCATAAAAGAATTTACGTTCTGAGTAAAGGATACCCCACCCCTGATATTCATTAGGAAGATAGCAGGTCTCAAGCTGGCTTCCTTTGTTTATATTCATAAAGACCAATCCAAAAATCACTTCGTCATTGGAGAAATCCTTCGACCATAATTTAGCATAGGGTTCCAGTTTATACTTTCCACTGTCCATAATTTCTTTCGCTTTTGCCGCTGCCAATGCGTAATTTGCAGTTTCCTTCAAAGGGTACCCTGCCATAGCCAGATACACTTCTGCCAATAATGCCTTGGCTGATCCCTGTGTCACTTTGACCAGCTCTTTGCCATCGTTCCAGCTTTCAGGCAACCATTCTTCCGCTTTTTTCAAATCGTCGACAATGAGTTTGTAGACGTCTGCAGGACCCGATTTTACCATGTCATAATTCACTTCCACATCCTCCATGAGTGGGATCTCATTAAATATCCGCACTAATGCAAAATAGGACCACGCCCTGAAAAAATAAGCCTGCCCGGCAGCCTGCTGCTTTATTTCGTCAGAAACAGGCGTCTTTTCGTAATGCAAAATGATATTATTACATTGAAAGATCGTCTTGTAAGTATCCGCCCAAAAAACTCCCGGATAAAATGACTCTGAATTTGATACAAATACGTCCATTTCCTGAAAAGGAGAGAATTTTGTTCCAAGGTCGTCACTGCCCATGAGGTTACTTGAAAAATTACCATCGAGATAATTCGAAATTGCAGTTCTGTAAAGCCCGGTAATAGCGCCTTCCAGTTCACCACTATTATTGAAGAAGTTTTCAGGTGTTAATACGCCCTTTGCATCTTCCTGAAGAAAGGATTCGCAAGATGTTAAAAGGACCAGACTTAATAAAAAATATAATATAATTTTCATTTCTCAGTTAATTAGGGTTAAAATTTATATGACAATCCTATTGTATAAATTTTCGGCATGGGGTAAGTTCCGTAATCGACTCCGCCATCAAAGTCATTACTGTAGCCATTGCTGGATACTTCCGGATCGCGTCCCTTGTAGTCAGTTATTGTAAATACATTTTGTGCACTGACAGAAACACGCAATTGCCCTTTCAAAATGTCCTGTATGGTATATCCGAGGCTGATATTCCTGAACTTGATATAACTCCCATTCTGCACCCATTTACTTGAGTTAGCCTTTTCTCTTCTTGTCGGACTATTGGGAGTCCATATGGTATTCTGATTCTCAGGGGTCCAGTAATTGGCAGCATCTTTCAATGTGATTGAACTGGATTCACCAACTACAGTACCTGCAACCATATAGCTGTAGTTTAGTATATCCCGGTCTTGCACACCGTCGATTAAAAGATTAAAGTCTAAATTTTTATAGTTCAAAGATGTGTTGAACCCCCACGTATACTTTGGCAGATAATTACCAATAATCATTTTATCTTCTCCGTCTAGCTCATAGTTTGTATCGACATCCAGGTATCTGTTATCGCCAGGCTTCTGACCGTATTTTGCTGCTTCAGCCGCCTCATCCGATCCCCAAAGCCCCAAAAATTTATATCCGTAGAAAGAACCTAACGACTCTCCCTCCCTGACAATCATGGGACTATCGGGTAATTCAACTCCCACATAGGATCCGCCGGGTACAAATTCAGTACCCAGGTCGCCTAAATCGACCACTTCATTTTTGACTGTTGAAATATTTAACATCATCTTCCATTGAAAGTCCTTCTTTACGTCCGACATGTAGGCAATACTCCCGTCAAACCCACAGTTTTTCATTTCCCCCAGATTAATCATCGTTGAACCTCCTCCGCTATACCAGGGCAATACCCTTGCTGTCAGCAAACCAGTTGTACGTTTGTTAAAATAGTCCAATGTAACAGACAACCTGTCCTTCATTAATGAAGCATCAAGACCAAAATCAAACTGGGTAGTTTCCTCCCATTTAAGGTTTGGATTTGCCGGAGAACCCAGAATATAACCCGGATAGGTTGTCGTTGTACCATAGTTGTAATCGTATGAGCTCATTAGTGCAATCGTGCTGTAAGAACCAACGGCCTGGCTACCTGTAATACCGTAACTTCCTCTCAATTTCAGGCGGTCAAAGAAGTTCAGATCTTTAATAAAAGTTTCTTCTGAAGCAACCCATCCTGCTGCAACAGATGGAAAATAACCAAATTGATTATCACCGCGAAATTTTGAGGATCCATCAGCACGTATACTCCCTGTCAGATAATATCTTGAATTGAAAATATAGTTGGCCCTGGCAAAGAATGACGCCAGCGATGATTCCGAATAGCCTGAGGTTACGCTTCTGTTTGAACCACTTTGAAGGCTATACCATGCTACACTCCCATTTGAAAAACCGCTTGCAGAGGCATTGAAGTAGTTATACTTGTTTGACCATACCTCCGAACCTAAAACAATATTCACTGCATGTTTTTCCTTTAGTACTTTATCGTAAGTCAACAAAGTCGTAATCTGCCAGTTTACTGTTTCAGCATATGAGCGAAAAGCGGATGGATCACCGGATTGTGTGATATACTCGTTCAGAAAATTGCGGCTCTCGCTGGAGCTCATCTCAATGGCAGGTTGAACCGAGACCTTCAACCCATCAACAATCGTATAGCCCAAAATACCGTTAACAGTAATATTTCGGCCGTACGAATTATCATTCCGTTCCATCGCTTCCATATAGGGATTGAAAGCCTTTGCCCCAATAGGATCAAGCAGGTTATAACTTCCATCTTCCTTATAGATAGGCGCTGTGGGGGACCACATTAAACAGTTCCAAAGCGGAGATTTATTCATCCCCAAACCAGTACCGGAGTTTAATATCTTGCTGGATTTTGCCGCAATAAAAACAGTTGAAGTAAATTTTTGTCCAATTTTCAGGTCAAGATTCGATCTTATCCCATAATATTTAGCACTGTTGTTCTCCAGTGTTGCCGAGTTATTAATGTAGTTGGCTCCAATAAAATATCTTGCAACTTCAGAACCTCCGGATACAGATGCCTGATAATTCTGGCTCAATCCTGTCTGCATGATTGCCTTTTGCCAGTCAGTTCCTCCATTCTTTTTGAAGTCATTTATCTGATCCTGGGTAAAATAAGAATTCCCGTTATATTTATTATAAAATTCAGCGTAACTTGCCGCATCCATCAAATCAACACTGTTTGATGCATCACTAAAACCCTCTGTAATCGTCAACTCAACGGTGGGAGTGCCAATTTTCCCTCGTTTGGTGGTAATCAGGACTACTCCGTTTGCTCCCCTGGATCCGTAAATAGCCGTTGCGGAGGCATCTTTTAAGATTTCGATTGACTCCACATCATTTGGATTGAATGATCCCATCGGAACGCCATCTATTATATACAATGGAGAATTATCACCATTGATGGAATTATTTCCCCGAATACGAATCTTTGAGTTGGCAGCTGCATCTCCCGACTGTGAAGTAACAGTCACCCCGGCTACACGACCTTGAATCATATCCGATAAACCCTGGACCGGTTGAGCTTTAAAATCATTTGAAGATACAGATGCAACCGAACCCGTAAGATCTTTCCTCTTGACGGTACCATAGCCAATTGCAATAACTTCCTTTATTCCGACAGTTTCCTCCTGCATGACCACATTGATGGAAGATTTTCCTTCCAACTTTATCTCCTGTGTGTCCATCCCGATAAAAGAAACTACCAGCGTTGCGTCGTAGGGGACCTTGGTTAGGGAAAAAACTCCTTCAGTATTTGTAATGGAACCATTTGTTGTTCCTTTAATCACGACCGAAGCTCCCGGTAAGGGAGAACCGGAAGAATCGGTCACTTTCCCCGAAACAGACCTTTGCTGTTGCGACAGGAGTTCATTTTCGGAGACTGGTCCTCGGTTATTGATCAGTAAGATCTGACGTTCCTTTATAGAATACGAAATATCCGTATTCACAAAAATCTTATCCAACACTTCACTTACAAGTTCTCCTTCGGCACGGATATCAACTTTGCGGTCGACATCAATTACATTTTTGTTATACAGGAAAAAGAAATCAGTGGTCTTCTCGATTTCATCGATCACCTTTTCAACTGACACACCCCTCATATTCAATGTCAGCTTGGTTTGTTGCGAATAGGAGCGCACGGCCAGAGTCTGATACAGTGAAATTAGCACAATAAAAATGGTAAAACGCATAATTTTAATCATTTTTCCCAGGCCAGCACGATGAGTTAGCCATAGGTTCTGTTTTTTTTTCATAAATTTGTAATTAGTGGAATTAATAAACTGCTTTTCATTAATTTCTGCCGAACAGGGTGGTAGAGCCAATACCGCCCTGTTTTTCATTAAGTCTTCATCGATTTCGTTATTAAAAATTTATACTATTTATCTACTTAAGCCACATTTCGACTTTGCTTTTTGTAAAGGTACCGTCCGCTTGTTTTTTTCGCTGGTAAACGTTATACCGAATAGGAGCAACAGACGACAGTAACCTGCAAATCTCATCCAGACTTTCGTCCTGAAAGGTCGCTCTGAATATCGACGATTTTAAAGAATCGCCATGGAGTATGATCTCCGTATTATATTTCCGTTCAAGCCTCCGTGCGATTTCGGTCATGGGTACATTCTTAAAGATCAGCCAACCATCTTTCCAGCTCGTATAAGTCTTTGAATCAATATTTGCAAAAACTGCTTTTCCCGTTGTTTTATCATATGCAAAATACTCATCCGGACTTAATTCACCCTGCACCGTCCTGTTCTTACCCAAAACCTGTACTTTCCCTTTTTCCAGGATCACTTCCGCTGTCTTTTCATGATCATAAGAAATCACATTAAACCGGGTACCAAGCACCCTGACATCAAAGAAGGGTGTGATTACCCGGAATTCATCCGATTTTCGATGCACTACATCAAACCAGGCTTCTCCTGAAACCTCCACGTTTCTCCTCTTGAAATTGACAGGATATTTGATCGATGAACCGCTATTCAGCCATCCCTTAGTTCCGTCAGGTAATTGAAATTGGGTCCTCGTACCGATAGGCGAATGGATTTCAGCCCATGGTTCTGTCTGGTCCTGATTGGAAACAGCAAACCAGGAAAGAATCGCAATGGTCACTAATGCAGGTATCAGTAAAATAGCCGCAATCCTTGAGAATAAATGATAGATCCGGGAGGAAGAACTCATCCTATTGAAATTGATCTGATGATGCAACCGGTCGAGTATCTGATTTAATTTTCTCTTATCGTTACCGGTATTCCCTGTTTCATTCCAGTCTTCTTCCAAATGTTGCTTTAATTCTTCCTGAACCTCTTCTTTCCTGAACCAGGAGGATACAGACAAATAATCATTCAATGAAAATTTGCCGGAAGTAAATCGCCTTATTTTTTCTTTTCTGGTATCCATGATGACTGTTATGTCCCTGAACGGCATTTTTCCACTATTCAAAATGAAAAAAAATTTTAACTTTTTCCCATTCTAAATTAGTCGGGTTCAAAGTTGATTACCGCATACCGATCACGGCAATGCAGGAATAGATTCAGGTTTTCATTCCAACAAAAACGGGGATCTTATGCTTAAAATGGAAAAAGCAGCCCGCTTTTCCAGAAATGATCAGGCCGAAACGAAAAGCATAAAAAATAATAAACCGGCCAGTTTATCTTTCTGAAGTTCTTTCTGAATCTGCTTTTGGGCGGAAGCAAGCTGATTTTCTACCGTGTTGGGTGAGATCCCAAGGTCGTCTGCAATCTGTTTGATTGCCAAACCCTCGTATTTTCGTTTGATGAAGATCTCTTTACGGCGTGCAGGCAAAGAATTGATCATTGATTCAACCTTTTCAAGCAAAAACTTGTAATCGATCAATTGGTCCAGATTATTTTCCTCATTCAGAAAAATATAGAGCTGTTCATCCTTAAAAGCATTTTCCCTGGACTTTTTAATGAAATATTTCCTGATAATGTTATAGGCGATCGTAAAAATATAGGAATTAAATGACTGATCCGGATTTAAACCATCTCTCTTCTCCCAGATATAAAGAAATACTTCCTGAACAACTTCCTCCGCCTCCTCTTCCGATTTCAAATACCGGAGTGAAAAATTGTATAAACGTTGTGAATATTTGTTGAATAAATCATCAAACGCCTTCGAATCGCCTTGTTTCAGGTTCCTGACAGTGAGGGAATCAATATATTTACCGGATGAAGTCAATGGTTGTATGGTAAAGGAAATAACAGGCCAAAGATAGAATAAAAACGATATTTACCAGAAGAAGAATCTCTTTATAATAATTTTCGATTTAAACCGAGTAAAAAGATATTAATGACCATAAAAATTGTACAGAAATTAATAAAAATAACGAGTTATAAAAATACTGCATTAAATTTACAGCCCTGAGCCAAATAAAAGAGAAGATGAAGTACGGCGTGATTTTCGATATGGATGGAGTAATCATCGACAGTGAACCGATCCACTTTGCGTGTGAAAAGGAAATTTTTAAACGGTTTGGGATTGCAGTCTCAGACGAAGAACATAACAGGTTCGTAGGAACTTCCGACGAAACCTTGTGGTCGCATATGGACAGCCGGTATGGTTTGCCTGTCAGTATTACCGACGCCATTCAACTTACCAAGTCACTTTACATGGGATATCTGGAAATGAATCCAATCGTTCCAATTCCGCACGTTCCGGAACTCCTGGCAGAATTGCATGAAAATGACTTTTCCCTGGTTCTGGCCTCCTCATCTCCGCACGAGCAAATTAATTATATTCTGGAAAATTTTGGGTTCAAACGTTACTTTCAAGCTACAGTCAGCGGAGAAGACATGAAAGCCGGGAAGCCCGATCCTGAAATATTTTTAAAAGCCGCACAGATGGCCCGTGTTGATCCATGGAATTGCCTTGTTATTGAGGATTCGCATCATGGCGTAACCGCTGCCAAAAAAGCAGGAATGAAATGTATCGGATTCCTCAATCCCAATTCCGGCAACCAGGATTTAAGCCAGGCCGGCAGGACCGTACATTCATTCCGGGATATTTCGACGGAAATGATCCGGTCCCTGCTAAAGCCGGATTAATTTTTCTGATCAGGAAGGAACCATTTTCTAATTTCATTGGCGATGATCTCATGTCCTTTCCGGTTCGGATGATTGACATGCGACATATAGGATTCCAGACTTCCCTCCTCCCGTATAATTCTCTGAAATTCCTTAAACGGATCAGCCAGGCCGACATGATATTTTGCCGCTAACCCGCAGATCTGCTGCGCATGACGGACCAACAAGTTTTCAGGATCAAGGATATCCTGTCGCTGATCAGGTGAAGGTGTCATCAAAATAACAGGGATGTTAGCCTCCAATGCCTCCTCAATCATCTTTTCCCAAGCTACGCGTGAGCGTTCCAGTCCTGTCCCGATATCATTCAGTCCATAATCAATAAACAGGACATCCGGTTTATGTGGAAGCACATCGGTTTTTAACCGGGACTGGCCTTTCTCTGCATATTCCCCTCCAAATGCAGTTATAATCACATTAATCACTGCATTTGGGTATATTTCCTTTACTTTCGCAAGAACCAGATGAGGATAGGAATCAAGGGTATGGACTTCCGAATTGTGCCAGTAACCGGCAGGCACTGAATGACCATGAAATACCAGATTAATGGTCCGGTTATTTGGCCACCGGATGGTTAGATCCTTTTTAAGGACCAATAGATAATCAATCCGATCAGCTATCCGTAATTCCTGAGCCCGTGATAAAACAGAAATAAAGAGTATATAAATTATCAAGGTAATTTTTTTCATCATTTCGATTTTTATAAAGGGACCAGAGAAAATCTTTGCCAGCCTAAGCTGGCCCCAAAGCAGGATTGGACAAAATACCATGATCAATAATAGTTGTCTCATCTTACCGTGAATAAATAGGTTCCGGAACCGATCCGGAGCTGGGTAAAACCATCTTCAGTTCCAAAAATTTTGATGCTTTTTGATTGACTGATTGGTTGATTCCCTTCCCGAATTTCCTGCTGACCGTTCGTTGGCAGGAAAACCGTGGTAGTCGTATTGACCGGGACCGATACCGACCAGATGAACCCGGATGACTGGTTTTCCCATTGGCTAGAAATGGTGCCAGAAACCGAGTTAAAATCCGCTTTGGCATAAGTCAGGACGTCGGTTAACTGCGGACGGAAAATGATATGCCTGAATCCCGGACACTGCGGGTCCGGATGGATCCCGGCAATACCCTGGTAAAACCAGGCATCAAATCCTCCCTGGAACGGATGGCTTTTCGAACGGTCATTACCGGCTATTCCCGGCCGGTCTTCAAATGCCGGTTCGCCCCAGTTCTCCCAGAAAGTAGTCGCTCCCAGTGAAATCAGGTATCCGTAGCCCGGATAGGAATCCAGGTTTAACATCTTTTGTACGGTTTTCCCGTAGCCATATTCGCCTAAAACATAGTGGAGGTACCGGCTTCCGAATACGCCTGTCTTTTGATGTCCGTGATGTATTTCTTCGCTATCCCATATATTCTCTTCGTTACGGTTTAAAACTTCCGGTTGGTCGGATACCAGAATCCGGTAAGCAGTCCGCTTTTGATCACGGGCGTCTGAACGGAGTTTCCAGCTCAGGCGGGGGGCAGGATGATCCATATCCAGGGGATCCTTTAGATATTCACATGTTAAATCAAAAGGATTGATTGTTTCAGCCTTTTCTCCAAAGGCATGAAGGTTAAACACCGTGATCAGCCAGATGACTATGTTTTTTATTTTTACCATGATACCATTTCTCATCATGTCGAAGAATTTATAGCTCAAAACTCAATTTCCCGGGTTTCGCCGAATGTGATACAAACCGGACCAACCAATCCGGAAGGCATCAGCGGGTCTTTTGCCGAAAAAGCCTGGTAGCCATTGCGGTATTGCTCCCGGTCAGGGACTAAGCGGACATTGGTCCTGGTGATACGTTTGTTCTCAGGAAGTCCGGCATCTCCAATCAGCCGGTTGGCCCAGCAGTTAGTAACTTCTATTTGAAGTTCATTGGTCCCTTCTTTTAAAATGCCGGTTAGGTCAACTTCCCAGGGAGTTGTCCACACAACACCCAGGTCTTTCCCGTTGATCCGAACCTGGCAGATATCATGAACAAGTCCAAGTTGTAACCAGGCTGGTTTTTGGGCCTGGCTTGCATCTAAAGTAAATGTTTTTGAGTAAGTCGCTGTGCCGGAAAAATATTTGATGTCCGGATCGGGATGTTCATCCCAGCGTCCCGGTTTTTCGAATGTTTCCTCCCGGGTGGTACCGGTTTCAGCCTTAAAAATTACTTTCCAGGGACCTGTCAAGCAAAGCGGACCGGCAATTTCCACATCTGCCACGATCCGTTCTCCGGTGGATTTTTCAAACACATGATGTCCGCTTTTCCCAAAAGTCAGGATTGCCTTGTTTTCTTTTATACGGTAAGTTTGAACAGGGGCAGCTTCTGCCATCGCGGTAAAATGCTTATTGTCTGCTTTTCCCCGGAAAACACCAAAAGTAGAACCATTTTCCGGAAGATCGATCCAAACGGTTGTCCGACCATCATCTGTATGCTGATAACATAAGGCATCGGCCACCGATCCGTCAAGCGGGTTCCAAAATTCAGGTTTTTTCCCGGAAACCCTGAATGTGCAGTTCCCTTTTCCCGTTCCGGAAAGAAAATAGATATCCTGGTCTTCTCCATTCCGGTGGATGTATTCAAAAGGCCCTTCAAAGTCGGGTAAAATGCTCTTTGCTTTCAGAACATCTGCTACTGCTTTTCCCGTATAAACCGTACCTTCTCTGATTTTTCGTTCTTCCTTTCCTGACCATAGTTCATCCGCAAGCTGAGCCAGCTTTTGGTCACAATCCGAATCATTGCTGAGCCCCGGTGTATGATCGGGTTTATTTTCCCCCAACACCACTGTAGCACCATCTTTAACCAGTTGGGAAATCTTATCCAAAGCTTTGACAGAAATATGGGTATCTTCCAGGTCGACTACCAGGATCCGGTAAGACATACCGTCGGGAAGTACCAGTTTCCCGTCTTGGACAGATAGCCTTTCCAACAAAACCTCTGTATTGATCAGGTCATAGGTATAGCCTTTCCCCAGGGATAACGTTGGTTGCCGGCTCCATTTTTCACCTCTGCCCCACGCAACATAATTTTTATCACTCACATAACAGCAAA
>Ga0074195_1004380_pt1 | contig 11696 bp, 11 predicted proteins | sample EPASupsiteHSE623_FD_64525 | JGI IMG/M metagenome (GOLD analysis project Ga0074195, IMG submission 64525) | Bioremediated contaminated groundwater from EPA Superfund site, New Mexico - Sample HSE6-23 | ecosystem: Environmental > Aquatic > Deep subsurface > Groundwater > Contaminated ...
CATTTAATAAAGAAAAAATAATATGTCTTTCTCCATTACTAACAGATGATATAAAAGATGTTTACAATGAACATCCTTATATAGTTAACAATGGCATAAGAGTTTCTAGTTCATTTTATAAAGAGGATAGTTCTAGGAATGAAAGAGTTACTATACTCTTCTTATCCAATTTATTATACAGTAAGGGTATACTTGATTTTATTGACTCACTAGAAATTCTTCGAAAGAACGAGATTTCGTTTAATGGATTAATAATAGGAGAAGAAGCTGATTTAGATAAGTATCAACTTGCTGAAATAATAGTAAATAAAAATCTGACTGAATGTGTCAGTTATTTAGGTCCAAAATACAATAATGAGAAAGACTCTATAATCCAATTATCCGATATTTTAGTTTTACCAACATATAATGATGTATGGGGTCTTGTAATATTAGAGGCTATGCAAGCCGGTTTGCCTGTTATTGCTACCAGCGAAGGAGCAATAACAGAAATAGTTGACGATGGTATTACAGGATTCATTATAGAAAAGAATAATCCCCAACAAATTGCAAATAAACTTGAATTGTTAATTCTCAATGAATCACTCCGGAATAGGATGGGGGAATCTGGAAGGAAAAAATTTCAACAAAGATATACATTGGATGTATTTGAACGCAATATGGTGAATGTCTTTCATGATGCATTAAATAACTAGTGGTCATGGATATTATTGGTCAGATTAATTCGAATAAAAGACTTCTTCTTGGAATGCCTGTTCATGATATTAGCCGATATCAACTTTTCCATTATATTGAAGCCGCTATTCAGACCAACAATAAGCTGATCATTTTTGGAATTGCCACTGGAACATTTGGTGAATTGAATTGGCATCCAGAATTTATTAGGTTTTTTGATGAGATGGATATTGTTCTTCCGGAAGGTGGGGGAATTCCAATACTAGGCAAAATTTTTAACGTTCATATTACGGAACATTTAGCTATTGTGGATATCTCGAATGAATTAATTAAAATAGCTGCCGAAAAGAACTATAAAATTATGCTGTTTGGTGCGAAACAACACGTTAATGAACTGGCAAATGAAAAAATTAAGCAACGATATCCAATGATTAATTTAGCGAAAGGAATTAATGGCTATTATGAAAAGAATGATGAAATAAATATTGTTAATAGAATTAATAATGAAATGCCTGATATTCTTTTTATTGGAATAAAATCACCAATAAAGGAAGAATTTGCATTGAAATACAAGAATAAATTAAATGTTAAAATTATAATTCCTTGTGGTGGTTATTTTGATGTTTTAGCAGGTTTGGTTAAAAGACCAAAATATTCGTTCAAATACTTCCCTACAACTTGGCTCTTTAGGTTTTTCTCAGAACCCAGAAGACTTTACAAGCAAACTTTGTTGCCAATCTTTAAGTTTGTTTTTTATATTTTTCCAGTTCTTTTTCTTAAGCATAATTTAGGTATTGAAAAGAATCCTTCAATTATTAAATTCTACAATCTTGAAAACAAAAAGTATTCCAGTACTTATGAATAATATAACTATTTGTAATAGATGCATTTTTGATTCTTCAATCACGGATATATGGTTCGATAATAGTGGTGAATGTAAATATTGTAAAATCCATGATTCCATGGAATCAACTCATCCTCTTGGCCCTGAACTTGAGATTCAATTGAAAAAAATAATAGATAGAATAAAAAGAACTGGACGAAATCGGAAACATGATTGTATTGTTGGTGTAAGTGGGGGTCGTGATAGTACTTATACCTTATTAACAGCTGTTAAATTAGGTTTAAAACCCCTGGCTGTTCATTTCGATAATGGTTGGAACTCGGAAGTATCAGTCAAAAACATAAAGAAAGCGTGCGAGAAACTAAATGTAGATCTGCATACAATTGTCGCTGATTGGGAAGAATTCAAAGATTTACAGATTTCCTTTTTAAAAGCTTCTACTCCAGATGCAGATATCCCAACTGATTATGCTATATATTCAGTCTTATATCATGTGGCAAATAAAGAAGGTATTCGGCATATATTAAATGGTCATTCATTCCGTACTGAAGGGACTTCACCTATAAGTTGGACCTATATGGATCCATTATATGTTCGATCAGTACATAAAAAATTTGGGAATCTGAGAAGATTCAAAAGCTTTCCTCATATGACGTTATTTAAGCTTCAATATTACATTTGGTTTAAAAGGATTAGAGAAATTCGATTGATGGAGTATATTGATTATAGGAAGATGTTTGTTGATAAGGAATTGATAGAAGAACTGGGATGGGAATACTACGGTGGTCATCACCATGAAAACTTGTACACAAGATTCTTTCAATCTTATTATCTTCCGAATAAATTTAATATCGACAAACGAAAAACCGAATTAAGCGCTTTAATTAGGTCGGGGCAAATAAAACGAGAAGAGGCCCTAAAAGAAATTGAAACATCACCGTATATATATTCTGATGAAACAGTAAAATATGCTTATACAAAGCTTGGATTAAGTGCAGAGGAATTTAAACTAATTATGGACCTACCGCCTTTAACACATAATGATTACCCAACTTATTTACCTTTATTGAAGTCTTTAAAAGGTCCCATTAAATTTGCTGTCAAACTTAAGCTTGTTCCTTATATCCTATATTTGAAGTATACTAACTAATTTTATGAAAAAGGATTTGATTGTCATTATTGATTACGATATGGGAAATATCCGCTCTATTTTGAACAAATTAAAACGAGCAGGTTATAACGGTACAGTAACTGATAATATTGAAACTATTAAATCTGCGGATAAGTTAATCCTTCCCGGAGTGGGTCATTTCCTAAAAGGAATTATTAAACTTAAAGAAAAGAACTTAGTTAACGTTCTGAATACAATGGTTTGTGAAAAGAAAACTCCAATTCTCGGTATCTGTTTGGGTATGCAATTAATTACTCGGCATTCTGAGGAAGGTGATGTTGAAGGTCTAAACTGGATTGATGCAGAAACGATTAAATTCAGATTGAACGATGTTAGGCATAAGGTTCCCCACATGGGGTGGAACTCAGTTGAGATAAAAAAAGATAGTCCTTTGTTTGAAGGTATTTTGCCTAATAGTAGTTTTTATTTCGTACATAGCTATCATGTTGTTTGTCATAATTATGAAGATGTTCTTACAACAACAAAATATGGTTATGAATTTGTCTCCTCTTTTCAGAAAGAGAATATTTATGGCGCTCAATTTCATCCGGAAAAAAGTCATGAGTCTGGTGAAAGATTATTATGTAATTTTTTAAATCTGTAAAATGTTTCGTCCAAGGGTAATTCCTGTACTACTTCTCAGAAATTTGGGACTTGTCAAGTCTATTAAATTCAAGAACTTTCGGTATATAGGTGATCCAATAAATGCAGTTAAACTATTTAATGATTTAGGAGCAGATGAACTTGCCTTTTTGGACATTCTTGCAAGTCAAGACAGTAGATCTATTTCGCTTGACTTTGTGAAACGTGTTGGTGATGAAGCTAATATGCCTTTCAGTGTTGGTGGAGGGATTAGAAATATTAAAGAAATTCGACAGATAATTAATGCTGGTGCAGAAAAAGTAATTCTAAATACACATGCAATCGAAAACCCGGATTTCATTAAAAAGGCTTCTGATGAATATGGAAGCTCAACAGTCGTTATTTCCATAGATGTGAAAAAAGATTTATTTGGAAAAGAACGCATTTATACCTATTCTGGAAAGAAGTCCACAAAATATGACCCAGTGACATTTGCAAAATTGGCTGAAGAAAAAGGAGCTGGTGAGATTATAATCAATTCCATTGCTAAAGATGGAATGATGCAAGGTTATGATATTTCACTTATTAAACGAGTTTCTGAATCCGTAAGAATACCAGTTGTAGCTTTGGGTGGCGCTGGAGATCTCAATGACTTAAAAATTGCTGTCGAGAAAGGTTATGCCTCTGCAGTTGCAGCTGGAAGCATGTTCGTTTATCACGGTCCTAGGAAAGCAGTATTAATAAACTACCCCTCAAGTAATGAACTGATAAACCTTTTTAAGTCTTTCATTTAATAAATGTGTGCTATTTAAGTCTTTACCCATTACATTGTTTGAAAGCTATTTTCATGCCTGCATGTTTCAGCTGTTCTACTTCCTTTTTTTGGCCGGCGAATGGTTCCACGCCCCCGTTTTCAAAAGCCATGCCCGCAGAAACCTGTTTGTGATCACACAATCCAATGGATTGAATTGCCAATGTGTCGGGAATTCTATTGGGAACCCTTGTTATTTCTATTAATAAAAAGAGATTGATTTCCAGAATATTAAAACTTAATGATTAAGACATCAAATCCAGAATACCTCATCCGATGGTTTTCTAATGGTACTATCGAATGCAATATCCTCATATTTAATAAGCATGCTGTCTAATTTGTTTAAGAACTCATTCTGGTAAAAATGTCGGGTACAATTATTACAGGCTTGTTCGTCCACTGGAATAATCCTGTTCATAAACAAATCTATATTATTCCCGCCAAACCAAAGGTCCCGGAGTAAATTGTGACCTTGTAAAGGGCTTGATACAATTCCTGTACCCGGTGATTTTAGTGTTCCTATACTATAACTATCCCTGAGATTAGATTTTCCCTGGTTATCATCAAACAAAAAACAGCATGGATAAACATTACCCCTGGCGTCAATTTTACAGGAAAGATGTAAAATATGACACTTGAAACCATTTTTTTGTGAGGAACGATTGAATTCTTGTAAAGGCGTTCCATTTGCTACATCATCGATCGTGAAATATCCTTTATCAAACATGTCATACATGTATTTTGTGTTGTATTCCTTACTATCACCACTATAATTCAGAAACTCCCTGATTTTCTCTTTTCCCTGATCAAATAATAAAAACTCCTCTTTCAGATCCGGACCATGTGCAAATTTGAACCGGACCTTACTCCTTACTTCCTTTCTTCTTTGCCCGCTAATCAATTCAATTGCCTCATCAATGTTCTGTCGTTGAATTGTAAAACACACCTCCAGATTAGCCCCCGCCTTTTCCAAATTTTCTACGCTTTCCCTTACAATGTCATAATCAATTTTTCTGATCATCTTATAGGATGCCGGTTCAAATGAATCTATCGATAATTGTATCCATTTGCATGCCTTGCTAAGCTTTGAAGCATCGTCTGGCGTAAGACTCTTTCCTCCGTTTTTAATCCCATTTGTCAGTAATCCTATATTCAGCTTCAGGCTGTCATTAGCAAATCCCAGCATGTCAATGCAAAAATCTCTCTTAAGTGGCTCTCCACCTGAAATAATGACATTTCTGGTGCCGATATCCGCAATGCATCGCAGAATGCTTTCAACTTCGGGTTTCTTTAATTCACCATTACTGCCAATTTCGTGATGATTACACATTACACAAGGTGTTGTACAACTATTGGTTATCAGAAACTGAATGGAAACAGGGGCAGTCTTAACCCTGCTTTTAAATGTAGTGCGGTTTTGAACAAAATAAGGCACCAGCTTTTCATTGTTGTTATCCCTTTGTGATGAATATTGCCTGTACTGCCCAATTAATTGTTCATACTCAATTTGTGCCTTATCGTTTCTATTTTCAAAATCTTCATACAGTATTGATTTACTTTGAATTTGTTCGAATTTTCCTTTCAGTTCTTCAAAAACAGAATTTCTTTTAAAAACTATAAAAGGCTTTCTATCAATGTTCTGACCAATATCATAAGAAAAGTAAAGCACCTTTTTTTCATCCACTGATGTAACCATTGTAATACTGTTTTCAATTCGTTCATTTGTAAGATAAAGTTGGAAATTTCTGCTTTTTCCATATTTAGCCACAAATCGTTTGTATTTATCAGTAACATCCGTGAAGTCACTGATTATCTTCTTTTTCGTTTCATCATTCAGATATTCATTTAATACATGTTTTGACTGGATTATAAATACAATTTTACAACCCTGGTTAATTGCCCAGTGATATAATGACCCAATTCCTTCATCCATAGCGGAAAACCAAGATACATTGGTTCTGCCCATTACATATAAATTGTGTTTGCCCTTCGCTACATACTGAAGCATATGATGAATTTTAAAAAGCCTCGGTACGTGGTCCCGGTCCTTGTAAAACCTGATATTTTTATGGATCATGTAATAATAATAGCCGGCAATGCTAAGAAAAAAAGCACCTGAGAAAAATAAGACCGGCAATGACGCAGATTTTAAAAATTCTTTTATCCCGCTTTCACCAAAATATAATGTGAATACAATGCCCAACAGGGATAAAAATATTGATACAAAATAGCCAATCTCCGTTTTTAAAGTCTTTTCCATAACGCGATAAAATTTTATAGTTAGAAATTATGAACTGAAGGGAACACTCAATTGCAAATTCATTATAATCTTTCACAATTTAGTAAATCTCAATATATTATTCGAGTATTTTAATAGAATTCTGTCCTTAACAATTACCCCTTCCAATTTTATTTTTAGCACCTGATTCGCATGTATCTCGTCTCCGGGCAATGGCTAGGCTTCAACCTATTCAGCAACAATGCATTGGTAAAATTTATTGTGGTTACAGCGCTGCTGGCCACAGTCACAGAGGTTGTGCAGCGTTGGGTGCCCGCCAGGGCGTTTAATCCGATGGACTGGATTTCTAATATATCAGGGATTGCATTAGGAGTAATAATTATAAAGATTCAAGAAGGAAGATTCAAGATTGAAGAATAAAAAGAAATCAATATAACTTTTTAAAAATTACGTTTATGGCAAGAAAATTTGAAGACATTGAGATCTGGCAATTGGCCAGAGTTTTGGTAAAGAATATTTTTACGCTGACAACCTCGGAGAATCTTAGAAAAAACTACTGCATTGTAGATCAGATTCAACGGGCGGCACAATCTGTGATGAGTTCGGATACGTCTCCTTCGATAAAGAAGGCGCTGAGATGCTTTTTAGCCACCTTTCGCTGCGTTGCGGACGTAAATCTACCATTATACCACCAACCTCTCTTTTGAGCGCTGGAACGAAATTTTTGGTGATACCGTGCTGACGGCAGCAATGGTCGATCGATTAACTCACAGAGCTCTTATGCTTAACATGAGCGGCAAATCATACAGGGTAAAAGAAACCAAACTAATGATGGAAAAATGAGCACCAGACACCCCAACCAACCGCCTTAGCTCCTTTGAAGAAATGAGGGCACCCTCATTTCTTCAAAGGAGCTAACAACTAACAACAATTATCTTTTTATCTTTATCGAGTGATATATTCTTTAACTAAAATGGTGGTATATAATTGAATTGAAATTTACAAATATGCCTGTTATCCCCACTTACGTTGGGAAAATCGAGTGATTCACCTCGCAATAAATAATGCCAATGATTTTCGAATCGGAATAGTCGAGTCTTCCTGTCTATTCTAAGCTTCCGTATAAACAGCATGGATAATTTACCTGAAACGGCAGCAAAAGCCCATAAAGAGAAGTTATACGTCAGAATATGTATATAATCAGAGTCCAACTCAGTAAATTCACGAATAAAATCTTTATAATTGGCTGGATGTGTTGGGATTGCAAGTATCTCCAAATCGATTTCATGCCGGGTAAATTGCTTAACGATTAAATAGAACAATATTTGAAATACGAAACTCGGAACTACAGTCGGTATAATTGAAAAAACTGAACTGGTTCGTGGAACGAATTGCCGTGCAAAGTATCCGGTGTAATAAAACCTTATAAAAATAATTCCAGGAAGGAAAAACAGAAAAATAATTATAACGGTTCCAAGGGCAATGTTGGAAGCCTCCATATTATGATTGTATGGGTTACTGGCTAAGAATCCTTTGATGGAATAAATTCCAACGTCTTCTTACCATACTTAACCTTAACGGACAACGGTTCCTGGTTATGTCCGGTATTTTTATAAAACTCGTCCCTGAATTGCTTTTTGGCAACCGGATCACTAAGGATTTCGTTGATGAGTTCACTCTTTAACGGCCTTGCTGATTCAAACAAGCCGAAGAAAAATTTAAGAATGGCATCAAGTTTTTTCATAACTCCCTCTAAGGTATTGATACTATGGGTACTATTAAAAGCCATAGCTAACACAATATAACACTTCAGTCCTAAACTACAATTATGACTTTTATCATCTTTGTTAGTAAATCTACGTAAGATTTCAAAAAACAGTATTTTTTAGAGCGAGATTTTGATGAATGCAAGAAATCCAGTGGTTAAAGGTAAAGTGTGCAAATGAGTAATTGCCAACGGTAGTCCAAGTCTGGGCAAAACGGGGTGGTCCCCCTCCTAATCGCCTTGTCATTTTTCATTTTTCACCATCACAAATATCCCTTTCACTACATTTTTCAAATTCTGTAGCAACAGCTCCCTAACCCACGGAAACATTCTGTTATCCCACCGTTGCGGATGCACATTGATCATGATTTGATCCGGAAGATGTGCCATTTGTGCTGCTTTTATGATGTCCCTTGTTGAATGAAATGATGGTTTCTGAATTGTTGCAGAATCCTCCCCCTGCCCCCTCCAAAGGGTAATGGTGCTAACATAACGTATTAATTATATTTTTTATACTTGCCATGTTTTAGTTTACGTTCATATTTTCTATTGGGCTTTCTGGACTGGAGTATTTCTCTTCTGATTAACTGAATCAGTTCTTTTTCGACCAGTTGACCATCTGCTATATACTCGGCCTTTTTTGTCAATAAGAAGATTCTGATTAAGCGTATAGAATTTAAAAATGAAATCTTCTTTGGGGGAAAAAGGCAAGTCTTTGACACTTGCATAAATAACCTTTCTTATCAGGTTGTATGTGGCCAGCGCAACCACCAGTTCCTTTAGGGCCATATCTGGGGTTTTTGATCTGAGAATATTAATATCCATGATTGTTTTGATCTCACGTATACTTATTTCAATATCCCATCGTGTAAGGTAAACCAATTGAAATTCATCTTTTGATATTGTTTTGTCAAGTATAGTGGTATAGATTAAATAATCCTTCCCATCAGGACTTTTGCACTCAATACGTCGAAGTAAGATATTACCTGGTTTTTCATTTTCCTTTAACCATTTTGATCTGCTTTTTGGAGTCCTTTTTAATACAATAAAGTCTCCTTCAGCAATTTTTTCAACCAATTCATAATCTCTTTCTCTTTTTGCCGGGAAAACAAGCTCAATACCCTTTCGCCTGCATTTAGAGATAATCTCGTAGCAATTGTACAAGTCATCTAACAATAATAAAGACCCTTGGGGTAGTTCATCAATCATATCATAGAATAAAGCTAATTCACTTGTATGCCTGTTAGATAATTTGAAAGTGTATATTTGTCCTGTCCCCCTTTCTATGAGTACTTCAACTAAAGCTTGTGGATAACCTTCGATACTCTCTCCTTTATGTTTCACTTCATAAAGTTCTCTTAGACTCTCTGTATCCTGCATTTGTAAATATGTCCCATCTCCTATATACACCTTATGACCATGCCAATGAGTGTAGTCATTTTTAGCATTCTGAATACGAGTGGCCCAAAACAGCTCCTGTGTCAATGACAGAGATACTCGATCTCTGGCTTTACTATAAGCTGCTGTATTTAATGAAATATCCTTATTTAGGCTTTCAGGTAACTGAACAACATATTGCTTTGGTCTACCAGGCTTTTTCCTTTTTTGTCTGTCTTCTTCCTGTTCCTTTTTTATTTGTTCTTTTAAGTTTTCCAACACTTGCATTTTATGCTGTTGATGAATGGTATAATACAACTGAACCGAATTTTTCAAACTCTTATCCTTTTGTGTAGCCGTTAACACCATAGTCAACAAAGTGCTGGCAGATGTGAAAACACGCTCTCTATTTTTAATGTTTTCGCCATCAGTATCCTGCTTATCTAAAATTTTCAAGGGGAATTCCTTTTCCAAAACCCCGAGAATATTGCCTGTTTTAAAAGCATTTATTTCTGTGCTTATACCCATTGACCTGTTTAATTTCATATCTTAGTTTTTTACTAAGATAATAATAATTATTATAATTATTTACTAAAGTTAGCACCATTACTCCAAAGGGGGATAGCTGTTTCTCCGGTGGATGATTGCTTTTCCCCTTTCCCGCTTTTCGTTTCGCCCTCTCGCCTTGTCGCTCCCTCGCCTTGTCCCTTGCTCAACTTCCCCTGTCCCTTTCTTCGCCCGCCCTTAGCTTCAGCGGAGGCGGGGTTCCTTGTCCCTTGTCCCTCGTCCCTTGTCCCCATTTTATCCCGTACGCTTACGCGCCCGCCATCCCACCTCCTCCCCGTATCCGTCAGATACAGCACCCTATTGAAATCCACATCGAAATACGGCTCGCCAAAAATGCCAAAATCCCTGTAACTGTATTTTTCCCAAAGCTTCCGGTTGTCATATTTTGATAACGGACTACCGTGCATGCAAATCGTTTCTACCGGCACAAGCTTCCGCAATATTTTCAGATTTCTCTCAAAACTCTCCGCTGCCAATTCATAAAGCTTTTCCTTTCTTGCTTGTCCCTTGTCCCTTGTCCCTTGTCCCTTAATTAACGATCCCGCAAAAGCCAGATCTTCATAATGATACCCAATCTCATGCCCCAATGCAGCTATTTCCTTTATAACCTTTTCATCATAACTCCCCGGTACCATTCTGAAATTAAAAGTGCCCCGTATCCCCATTTCAGCCTCCAGGTTGGCTGCATGCAGGGAGTTCAATTTGCGTGCATCCACATCGTGCCGCAATACCACCGCACGGGGTGCTGGCGATTTCAGAAAATCAGCAAAGGTTTGAAAGACATACTGTTGCGCCTTCAGCACTGAAAGCAGGTCTTTGAAGGTTTGAAAAGTGAAATCGCGCATTCGCAATAATGTTTAGAGGTATAAAAGTAGTGAAGAAATTGATGAAGACTCAAGATTGAAGATTAAAGAAGGAAGATTCACAAATGCCCTTTTACCAGATACCCATACCCACCAATCACCAATCACCAATCACATTCTTTAAAAGCGTTGAATACCGTATCAATCACTACCCTGGAATCTTCTGATTAAACGACTACTCAAATTCCAGTCTCGCCTGCTTGAAACTCATGATGCGTTTCGGGTACAGGTACATGAAATCCTTGCCGATACTCCCGTACAGGTTCCGGCCCATTTTTTCGTATTCAGTTTCAATAAAGGGTTTTTCAAGCCTGAAATCCTTCCCTGCCAGGGAGATGGTCACTTCATCGGGGATTTTGGCTTTCATGATGATGATCTCTCCCACCCCTCCCATGCCATAGACCGTATCCTTCAGCGCCGTGAATTGCATCGAATCGATGTTGTAAAAGTTCCGCCTGAAAAAAGTCCTATCATTGCCCGTATCGAAGAAAAAGGGATAGTTTTTCCCTTTATATCCAATTGAAAGAATGTAATCGTCAGCCTCGATGAACATGTTGGGCTCGCCCGCTTTCATAGTTGGACTTTGCGGAATAATCATAATTGAATCAGTGTAGGTGATCTCCTCAAACCGGCTGAAGATGGGGAAACCCACCACCCCGTTTATCCTGTACAGGCCGTTGGCAAAAGTAAACAGGCTGTCAGCGAAAACCACGAATTCGGCATTGCGAATCGCCCCATTGCCGATGGTGAGCTTCTCCGCTATGCCGATCAGGGCATGGTTGCGCATACCGGTCGCCCCCAT
>Ga0074195_1004381_pt1 | contig 11696 bp, 11 predicted proteins | sample EPASupsiteHSE623_FD_64525 | JGI IMG/M metagenome (GOLD analysis project Ga0074195, IMG submission 64525) | Bioremediated contaminated groundwater from EPA Superfund site, New Mexico - Sample HSE6-23 | ecosystem: Environmental > Aquatic > Deep subsurface > Groundwater > Contaminated ...
ATGTAAAAATTTATGCGGACAGCGATCGGAACGAATAATATCGATCACTGCGCCCGACTCTGACACGCTCCCACGGTGGCCAGTTTGGCCCTCACCTTCGGCAGCGGCGCAATGACCAACTCCATTGCAGACACGAAAAAAACCGATCTTTTCCTGATGATCGGTTCGAATCCGGACACCAGTCATCCGACCATCGGCATGCGGCTTCATCAGGCCCTGGATCGTGGCGCAAAAATGATTGTTGTCGATCCCCGCAAAACCAGGCTTGCAGAGCGGGCCGACCTCTGGTTGAGGATTCTGCCCGGCACCGATGTGGCGCTTCTCAACGGAATGATGAAAGTCATCCTTGATGAGGGCTTGTGGAACAAGAAGTTTGTTGAGGATCGCACCGAGGATTTTGACGAATTACAAAGGCTGGTAGCCAAATACACCCCCGAGATGGTGGAGCAGATCACCGGCATCCCCGAAGATCAGATGCGCCAGGCAGCCCGCATGTTTGCCGCGGACGGGCGGCATGCCATCTTCCACGGAATGGGTATCACCCATTACGTTACCGGCACGGACAGGGTTAAATCCATTGCCAACCTGTCCATGCTCTGCGGCAAGGTCGGGGTGGAAGGTGGCGGCTGCAATCCGCTGCGCGGTCAGAACAACGTGCAGGGAGCCTGTGACATGGGCGCGCTTTTCAATACCCTGCCCGGTTATGGCGGCCTTGATAACGACGATCTTTTCGCCAAGTACGAAAAGGTCTGGAAGACCAAGCTGCCTCGGCGTCCCGGCAAGCCGGCCACCGAGATCTGGGAGAACATCTTCAAGGGACATATTCGCGGTCTTTATGTATTCGGCGAGGACCCGGCTGTGGCCGATGCCAATATAGCCCATGTGCAGGCCGCCCTGGAAAAGGTTGATTTTCTGGTTGTGCAGGACATCTTCCTCACCGAAACTGCGAAAATGGCTGATGTGGTGCTGCCTGCCGCCTGTTTTGCGGAAAAGGACGGCACCTTCACCTGCACCGAGCGTCGCGTCCAGCGGATTCGCAAGGCTGTCGATGCGCCGGGTGAAGCCAAGCCGGACTGGAAGATCTTCTGCGAGCTTTCCAAGAAGATGGGCTACGACATGGACTACGACTCGCCGGAAGATGTATTCAACGAGTTGCGTCAATTGCTGCCGCAATATGCAGGCATAACCTATGCGCGACTGGAGAAGGAAGGGTTGCAATGGCCGGTGCCGACCGAGGATCATCCCGGCACTCCGGTTCTGCACACGGAAAAGTTCACCCGCGGCAAGGGGTTGTTTATCCCCGAGGATTACATCCCGCCTGTGGAGCTGCCCGATGAGGAATATCCGCTGTTGTTCACCACCGGCCGTGATCTGGCCCGGTACAACTTCAGCAGCATGACCGGCAAGACCCCGGAGATCGATGAGATCAGTCCCGAATGCTTTGCCGAGGTGAATCCTCTTGATGCACAGCGTCTTGGCATCAAGGAGAAGAACTGGGTCAGGCTTACCTCGCGGCGCGGTTCCGTGGAAATGCGGGCGACCATTACCGAGCGGAGCCAGGAAGGCACCATTTTCTGCACGTATAATCACTTGCAGACGCTGGTGAACATGCTGACCCTGGATGCTCTGGATCGTCTCTCCAGAACGCCGGAATACAAATTATGCGCCATCAAGGTTGCAGTATTGGGTGATGAGCAGCCGAATTGATTGTGCAGTGTGATGATGCTGGCGATTGAGGCTCGATTAAAAGTAATTGTAATATTGTAATGCCATGACCGGCATAAGGAGCCGCGGCGGAATGGTCAAAGCTATGGCTGTTTCGATGCGGTTCCTAAATTTTCTAATTTAGTGGAGTTACACGATGGGACAAGCAAAAGATAAAAAATCAGGGACGGTAATGGTCGTCGGCGGCGGTATCGCCGGGGTCCAGGCGGCCCTTGATTTAACCGAGCTTGGCTACTATGTCTATCTGGTGGAAAAGTCTCCGGCCATTGGCGGCGCCATGGCCCAGTTGGACAAAACCTTTCCAACCAATGACTGCTCGCTTTGAATACTCGCGCCTAAGCTGGTAGAGGCCGGTCGGTCTCCCAATATCGAAATCCTGAGCAACGCTGATTTTCTTTCCCTGGATGGAAAACCAGGCAATTTTACCGCCAAGCTGCGGATGCGGCCGCGCTATATCGATGCGGATAAATGTACGGCCTGCGGCCTGTGCACCAAGTACTGCCCGCGGCATCTGGTGGATCAGTACAACGAGGGCCTCGCGATTACCCGCCCGATTCACATCGATTATGCCCAGGCCGTGCCTGCCACATATTTTATTGATCCTGAGGCCTGCCTGTACTTGAAGCACGGAGTCTGCCAGATCTGTGTCTGCACCTGCCAGAGCAAGGCTATAGATTTTAGTCAGCAGGCAGAAGAAAAAGAACTGCAGATCGGCGCAGTAATCATGGCTCCTGGTTTTGGCCGGGTTCCCGATGCAACCCTGGCAAAATACAGCTACGGCAAGCACCCGGACGTTATGACCAGCCTGGAGTTCGAGCGTCTTCTCTGCGCTTCCGGCCCTTTTGAAGGCGAGGTGAAGTGCCTCTCCGACCGCAGGCATCCCAAAAAGATCGCCTTTATCCAGTGCGTGGGTTCCCGTGATCTCGGCTGCAACAACGGCTACTGTTCTTCGGTCTGCTGCATGTATGCCATCAAAGAGGCCATGGTCGCCAAAGAGCATGATCCCGAGGTGGATATCACCATCTATTATATGGACATGCGGACCCAGGGCAAGGGCTTCGACGCCGCCCAGAAAAAGGCCGAGTCCATGGGAATCAAGTTTGTCCGGGCCAAGGTTGCGGATGTCATGCCCTGGGACAAAAACCTGAAGCTGACCTATTCCACCATGGACGGGAAACACAGCTTCGAACCCTTTGACATTGTCGTGCTTTCCGTTGGGCTTGACGCTCCGGCCGATGCCAGGAACCTTGGCGAAATCGCCGGGTTTGCCTTGAACGATTACGATTTCTGCAAGACCGAAACCTTTGCTCCGCTGCTTACCACCAAGCCGGGCGTTTTGGTGGCGGGCGCATTTCAGGGTCCCAAGGATATTCCGGAGAGCGTCACCCAGTCCAGCGCTGCGGCTGGCATCGCTGCCGGCCTTATCGCCAAGGATCGCGGCAAGGCCCTGGTGCACAAGACCTATCCCAAGGAACAGGAGATCGGCAAGGACGAAGAGGTCCGGATCGGGGTCTTTGTCTGCCATTGCGGCATCAACATCGGCAGCGTGGTCGATGTGCCTGCGGTCGAACAATACACCGAAGGCATGGAAGGTGTTGTCTACCACGCCCAGAGCCTGTACAGCTGTTCGCAGGATGCCCAGGAAGTGCTCAAGGCAAAAATCAAGGAGCATAAACTGAACCGCGTGGTTATCGCGGCCTGCTCTCCGAGAACCCATGAGCCGCTCTTCCAGGAAACTCTCAAGGATGCCGGCTTGAACCGTTGCCTTTTTGAGATGGTCAATATCCGCGATCATTGCTCCTGGGTACATGCCAACGAGCCTGAAGCAGCCACGGACAAGTCCAAGGATCTGGTGCGGATGGGCATTGCCAAGGCCCGCCACATTCAGCCTCTGCCAGAGCAGACCGTGCCGGTCACCAACAAGGCGCTGATTCTGGGCGGCGGGGTGGCAGGCCTTACTGCCGCGTTGACCATCGCCGACCAGGGTTTTCACACCTATGTGGTTGAAAAGGAAGACAAGCTCGGCGGCCATCTCCTGCATCTGTCCTACACCCTGCAGGGCGACACGGTGAGCACCGTTTTGAGCGACCTTGCCGATAAGGTGAAAAAGAACAAGAAGATCGAGGTGCTGACCAATACCCAGCTGACCCAGGTCAACGGGTTTGTCGGCAATTTCAGTTCGGTGCTTACCACCACCAAGGGCAAGAAGGCTACGGAAACCACCATCGACCATGGGGTTATCATCATCGCCACCGGCGGTCGCGAGCATAAGCCGGAAGTGGTTCTCGGCAACCCGGTGAAATATTCCGATACCGTGCTTACCCAGCGTGAGCTTGAGCAGCGCTTGTCCGGCAAGGGCAAGAACCTGGCGCCCAAGTCCGTGGTCATGGTGCAATGCGCCGGTTCCCGGGGTGATGATCTCAACTACTGCAGCAAGGTCTGCTGCAATCATGCGGTCAAGAACGCCCTCAAGATCAAATCGCTCGACCCGGCCTCCCAGGTGGTTGTGCTGTACCGCGATATGCGCACCTACGGCTTTGCCGAAGATGCCTACCGTCAGGCCAGGGAGCAAGGGGTTATTTTCATTCCCTATACCCTGGACAACAAGCCGAAGTTCAAGGGCAGCGGCAAAAAGACAAGCGTTACCTTCCATGATCCGATCCTGAATGATGAGGTCACCATGACTCCCGAGGTTCTGGCCTTGAGTGTCGGAATCGTTTCCGAGGGGACCGGGGATCTCAGCAAGCTTCTCAAGGTTCCGGTAAACGAAGACAAGTTCCTGCTTGAGGCCCATGTGAAGCTGCGGCCGGTGGAATTGCCGGTGAGCGGGGTCTATGTCTGCGGTCTGGCCCATTCGCCCAAGCCTGTCGAGGAGATCATCGTTCAGGCGCAGGCCGCGGCGGCCAAGGCGGCTATCCCGCTCTGCAAGGGCTTTGTTTCGGTGGAGCCCACCATTTCCTGCGTGGACAAAGAGGCGTGCATCGGCTGCGGCCTCTGCGAATCGCTCTGCCCGTATCAGTCCATCAAGATCATCAAGGACGAAAACGGCAAGCGCAAGGCCGAGACCATTACCGCTTCGTGCAAGGGCTGCGGCATCTGCGCTTCGCGCTGCCCGGTATTTGCCATCTCCATGGGCGGATTCACCGACGAACAGATCAATGCGCAAATCACCGCCTTTGGTGCAAAATAGAGGAGTACAGTGGTTATGAGTCAGAAAGATTTCAACCCGAAGATCCTGGGTTTTCTCTGCAACTGGTGCTGCTATGCCGCAGCGGACAGTGCCGGGGTTTCCCGTTACCAGTATCCGCCGAATCTGCGGACCATCCGGGTGATGTGCACCGGGCGTCTTGATCCGGCCTTTGTCCTGCGAGGTTTTGCCGAAGGTGCCGATGCCATCTTCTCCGGTGGCTGACAACTCGGTGAATGCCATTACCAGGTTGGTAATTACGACGCGATGGGTGTGAGTGCATTGGTGAAAAAGGTTCTGGCCGAGGTCGGGATCAATCCGGACAGGTTTGGTCTGCAGTGGGCTTCAGCGGCGGAAGCGCCGCGTTTTGTCAAACTGATCACCGATTTTACCATGAAGACGAAAGAACTCGGCCCCATAGGAGAGTCCGAGGGATTGAGCCCCGATGAGTTGAAGGTCCGCATCGACAAGGCGCTTGCCCTGGTAAGCGACCGCAAGTTGCGGATTGCTCTGGGCAACGCCACCAAGACCATTCGGAAAGAGACGATCTTTACTCAGGAAGGCATAACCGCCCTGATCGAAGAGAAGCTGAGCAAGACCATCACTTCCGGACTGGAAGGCGGCGGGGCGGAGGTTGCTGCCAAGAAGTAGCCGCTATTAAAAGTACGTAACAAGATATTCCAACGGGAGGTGCGATATGTGTTCGCACCTCCCGTTTTTTTGTTGTTGGATAAAAAAAGAAAACTGTCCAGGATACAAAGTATCCAGAAGCCACTGAAAGTGAGTAAAAAATATCCAGGCAGTTTTTTATCTCCGACAGATTCTTGTGCGCCAACTCTCCGTAACGGCTGATATGGCGTGATTTTTTTTGGTGTGGCCTCCGTCGGCACGGTCTTTGCTGTATAAATTATGCAGAAAATCAATGCCATCCACACAGGGAACAAAAGAGGAGAGTATGAAAAAAACGTATGATCGGATACGAGAGACACTTACCCTGCAGCGATTTTCCCTCGGCGTAGCCGCGCTGTTCTTGCTGGTTTTGCTTTCAGCCTGCGGCTGGCATACTCCATATTACCACCATAAATATGGAAGCCAGGGGTATTCAAGCGTAAAAGGGCAGGACAACGACAGCGCCTTGCAGATAATACGAGAGCGCTACGCAAGGGGCGAGATAAGTGCAGACGAGTTTGGACGGATGAAATCCGAGTTAGAGAAATAACAACACTATGAGGTGAAAAATTATGCACTGGTTCAACTGCGGCGGTCCATCCGGCTATGGATTTATGGGTTTCGGCCCCATTGGTATGATTATTTTCTGGGCATTGTTCATTGCCGCAATCATCTATCTTGTCAGAAAGGGCGGGACGGTGCGGGGAACAGATCGATTGGATCGGGAAACTCCGCTTGAAATCCTGAACCGGCGCTACGCGGCAGGAGAGATTTCCGGCCAGGAATATAAAGAAATGAAGGCGGAGATTGCTGCCAAGAAATAAGCCCGATAAGCGTTACAGAAGTACATGATTCAACGGGAGGCGCGGCAGGTTGTTCGCACCTCCCTTTTTTTTGTCGAACTGAGGCGGGAGAAGACATATCCCTGGTTTTGGTTGTCAAAAAAGAAAAGACATCAGCGTCAGGCGGTGCACACTCGATTACGGCCCTGGGCCTTGGCGGAGTAGAGGGCTTTGTCCGCTTTTCCGAGCAATCCCTCCAGCGAGTGGCCGTCTTCGTCATATGTCGCAACGCCGAAGCTGACCGTGAGGTGTACCGGCGGTTCGGCGCGGGCCACGGATTCATCGGCAATGGCCGCCCGAAGATTCTCGGCAATGACTTTGGCCTTTTCCTTGTCGGTATCAAGCAGAAGCATGGCGAACTCTTCGCCCCCATACCGGGAGACCACATCGCTGTGGCGAAGATGGCGGTGAAACAGCCTGCCCAGCGAGGCCAGGACCGCATCCCCGACCTGATGGCCAAGGGTGTCGTTCACTGTCTTGAAATGGTCGATGTCGGCGAAAAGCAGGCTGAACGTGCCGCCATAACGCTTTGCCCTTTCCAGTTCATCCACGAGCCGTTCATTCAAATACCGGCGATTGTGCAGGCCGGTCAGCTCATCGCGGATTGATTCCTGCACCACATTGGTGAAAGCCTTGGAATGGTTGATGGCCATGCCTGCCGCGTGGGCAATTATCGAGAGCAGTATGATCGTATCTTTTTCAATGGGCTGTCCGGAAAGAGAATTGTCCACCACCATAACTCCTTCGACGGCGCGGGAATCGTGGCGCATGAACACAGGGCATTGTTCGCATTTTTTTTTATGTTTGTCCTGCGGAGAGGAGGCGCAGCAGTTTGTCTCCGGCAGAAGCCAGCAGCGAGCCCATTTTTTGCCGTAAGCCGGGCATTGCTGTTCGCCGCATTGCTTGATCTCCCAGCAGGCGATTCGTTTGTTGTTGATGATGGGGATCAGGGCAAAATTGGTCAATCCCAGTGACTGCGTCAAGGGGTCCGGTTCAACGTTTTTTTCATAATAAGGATAGCCGGAGAGCAGAGGTCTGGCGAGTACGGATGTGCCGTCGACAGGGATTTCCAGGGAACTGATGGAACCGGGGGCAAAGCCTTTGCAGAGTTTGCCTTGCAGCACTCCCCGGCGGTGCTTCACAAAAAGAAGACCGACCCGGTCAAAGGAAAAAATCTCCGCCACCAGGTTGACGAAGCGTTCCTCAATGGTGTCGACGTCCATCTCTTCGTAGATCAGGGAAAGCATTTCAGGCACGGCAAAAAGACTGATGTCCATTCCCTTCTCCTTGATCGCCTCCGCTATTCCTGAAAGCCTGAAAAACTTTTCCTTAACATGGCTTGCAGGGGTGTGGCAATTTGTCGCAACACCCTCTGGGGGTATTATGCGTCCTCGGGAAAGACAAAGTCAACCGAAAGCGTCACTTTGTGGTACAAAAATCATCCAGCTCCATAATCTCCAATTTTCGCAGTTCGGCCAGGCTGAAGACAGGGCCGTCAACGCAGGCCAACTTGCCGTCCATGTGGCAGTGGCGGCAGATTCCCACCCCGCATTTCATGTGGCGCTCCATGGTGGTGAGGATGTGTTCGTCGGCAAAACCGATGGTGCTCAGGCGACCGAGCACTGCCCGAAACATCAGGGGCGGACCGCAGATCAGGGCGGTGGATTGGCTCGGTTCCGTGGTCAGATCATCCATCAGGGATGTGACCAATCCCACCGCTCCGTTCCACCCCGGTTCGGCCGCATCCACGGTGAGTCGGCAATCCACCCCCTGTTTTTGCCACAGCCCGAGATCATTCTGAAAGGCGATATCAGAGGGGGTGCGGCTGCCGTAAAGCACGGTGATAGTCCCGAATTGGTCCTGCTGATCCAGACAGGTGTTGATCACCGATCTGAGCGGCGCCAAGCCGATGCCGCCGGCCACGAAAAGCAGATTCCTTTCCGTAAGCTGCCGGATGGGAAATGGCCGTCCATATGGGCCGCGCAGCCCGATGGTGTCGCCGACTTTCAGTTTGTGCATGGCGTTGGTGAGCTTCCCGGCCTTTCTGACGCTGAGATGGATGGCGCCGGGCCGGGTCGGGGCGGATGAGATGGAGATGGGCGCTTCCCCGCAATGGGGCATGGAAACCATCATGAACTGGCCCGGCTGGTAGCGGAAAGCATCGTTGGACTGGCTGTCGCGTAAGGCGAGAACAAAGGTGGATATCTGGGAGTTCTCGACAACGATCTGTTCCACTTGGGCTTGCCGTGGCAGGTAAATATCGGTAATGGTCTGGGGCATGTTCTGGTCTCGGCTTGAATGTTTTTTGCTTAAAGGCTTCCCTGGCAGGCGCGTTCCACAAAACGGACGATGTCGGTGCCGCCGAAGCAGATGCCTACGCAGCGGCCGCAGCCCACGCAACTCGGCCTCCCGTTCAAGCGGACATCGTCCCGAAGCTTATGGGTAAAACGCTGGCGGATGGCCTCGGTTTTGGCCTGCACCGGATTGTGCCCACCGGCCATACCGGTAAACCCCGCAAAGGTGCAGGCGTCCCAGCTCCGCAGCCTTTGGCCGCTGTCGGCGTCGAGCTGCTGGTCGCTGATGGTGAAACAGGTGCAGGTGGGGCAGATGTAGGCGCAGCCGCCGCAGTCCTGACAGCGCAGGGAAAGCTCTGCAAACACTTCATCCGGAACAGTGCCTGCTTCAAGCTGTCGGATGGCCTGTTCCACATGAACCTGGCGGCTGAAACGGCCGCGCGCTTCCAGAAAAGTCTGATAATGGGCAGCCCGCTCCTTGTCGGTGGACGGAGAGAAAAACCCTTCCCAGCGTTTGACAAGTGCATGTCCAGGCGCCCGGCCGATTTCAACGAGAAAGCGGTCGCCCAGATCGGTGAGCTGCAGGTCGCTGCCCATCTCCAGAAAGGGGCCGGAGCCGGTGGCGTTGCAGAAACAGTTCGGGGACGGGGCATTGCAGTTGATCCCGATAAGCACCGAACCCTGGCGGCGCTGCAGATAGAAAGGGTCGCGCTGCTGGCGGGAAAAAACCACATCCATGTAGAGCAGAGCGGAAAGATCGCAGGGATGCACCCCGAAATAGACCGTGGGCGGGATGGTTGTTCGGGCCTGGCGGAAATCATAGCCTTCGGAGCCTATTGTATAGGTGTACAGCCGTTCCTGCTGGGGCAGGAAGAATTGCTTGAGCGAGTTTTGCGGTGGCTCGACCAGTTCGATCTCCACTGAATCCAGATCATCGATCACGGTGAAAAGCACGTCTCCGTGGCGGTTTCGCACCGGGGCCACCAGGCGGTATTCCTTGGCAAGCTTGCGCAGGAATCCCTTCAGGTGATCTTTTTTCAGAAGATGGGTGTCGGCCATGGCTGCGGCATGGGGCATGGGCTGTTCCTTTTTTCCGTTTCAGTCAGGGGTGATCTTTTGTTTGGGCTAGTAACAACGGTGCTTCGACATATGTTGGTATAGTAACAACGGTCCTTCGACAGGCTCAGGACGAACGGAGTATCAATGCAACAAGTCAATTTCCGTTCGTGCTGAGCCTGTCGAAGCGCCTGTCTGAAACAAATTTTGTCCTGTCATGGAAGCGCCATTTTTTTCACCCGCACCGCGCACACCTTGTACTCCGGGCAACGGGAGCCGGTATCAAAGGCGTCGTTGGTGAGCAGGTTGATGGGTGCTTCGTGAAAGTGGAAGGTTGTGTACACCATGCCCGGCTTCACCTGATCGGTGATGGAAGCGGCAAGGGTTATCTCTCCGCGCCGGGAGAGCAGCAGCACCGTTTCATTCTGACGGATGCCGCGGTCTTTGGCGTCCGCCGGGTTGATCTGGAGCACTGCCTGGCCGCATTCCCTGTTCAGCCGTTCGCTTTTTCTGGTCATGGTGCCGGTATGATACTGATGGTAGATCCGGCCGGTCATCAACAGCAGAGGGTATTCCGAATCAGGCAGTTCTCCCGGCGCGGTGTGGCCGGACGGCATGAAATGGCCGCGGCCCCTGGTGAAATAATACTTATGCAGAAAGGGGGTCCCCTGATGGCCGCGGTCCCAACACGGCCATTGCAACCCCCAGCCCTGGTCCAGCCGGTCGTGGTACATGCCGCCGTAGATGGGGGAAAGCATGGCGATCTCCTCCATCACCTCCGCGCTTGAGCCGTATTCCATGCCAAAGCCCAGCCGGTTGGACAATTCCATGATGATCTCGCTGTCGGCGCGGCATTCCCCCGGCGGCTGGGTTGCCTGGCGCACCATCTGCACCCTCCGCTCCGAGTTGGTGAAGGTGCCGTTTTTTTCGGCAAAGCAGGCTGCCGGAAAAACCACGTCGGCGAGCTGCGCCGTCTCGGTGAGGAAGATGTCGCTCACCGCCAGAAAATCCAAGCCCCGCAGGGTTTCCTCCACCTTGGTCAGGGTGGGGTCGCTGAGCATGGGGTTTTCGCCCATGATATACATGGCCCGGATCGATCCCTGCGCGCCGCCGTGGGTCATTTCCACCAGAGTCATGCCGGGGGTTTGCGGCAGGGGGCTCCCCCAGGCACGCTCGAACTTGTCCCGGTAATCCTGGTTGGCCACCGCCTGATAGCTGGGGAGCATATTGGGCAGCGCGCCCATGTCGCAGGCGCCCTGCACGTTGTTCTGGCCGCGGAGCGGATCGACGCCGGTGTCTTCCTTTTCGATATGGCCCGAGAGCATGGCCAGGTTGGCTATGGTCTGCACGTTTTCAGTGCCGCAGACATGCTGGGTAACGCCCAGGCAGTAGCAAATCACCGCCTTGCGGGCCCGTCCATACAGTTGGGCGGCCTGGCGGATCAGAGAGAGGTCCACGCCGGTGAGTCCGGCGGTTTGTTCAAGATCAAGGCGGTGGAGCATGTCGCGCAGGGCAAGGAAATTCTCGGTGCGCATCTCGATGAACAGATCGTCCGCCAGCCCTTCGTCCAGCAGCACCCGCATCATGGCATTAATCAGGGGGATGTCGGTGCCGGGCCGCAAAGCCAGATGGAGATGGGCGCATTCGGCCAGTCTGGTGCGGCGCGGGTCGATAACGATGAGCCGGGCGCCACGGTCCACCGCGTCCAGCATGCGGCGGGCCACCTGAGGGTGCGCCTCGGTGGTGTTGGAGCCGGAAACCAGGATCACCTCGGCGTTTTCGATCTCGTTGATGGAGTTGGTCATGGCCCCGCTGCCGAAGGTGGTGGCAAGACCTGCCACGGTGGGGGCGTGTCAGAGGCGGGGGCCGTGGTCCCCGTTGTTTGGGGTCAACGCCGGGCGGGCGGAGTTTTGCAGCCGGGGG
>Ga0074195_1004382_pt1 | contig 11691 bp, 10 predicted proteins | sample EPASupsiteHSE623_FD_64525 | JGI IMG/M metagenome (GOLD analysis project Ga0074195, IMG submission 64525) | Bioremediated contaminated groundwater from EPA Superfund site, New Mexico - Sample HSE6-23 | ecosystem: Environmental > Aquatic > Deep subsurface > Groundwater > Contaminated ...
AGATTAAGGACCAGCACATCACTCCCCGCCTATATGAACTGAATTATAAAAATGTACGCCGTGTTTATTCTTACCCGCAAGCACCATGCCGTGTTATCATTGTGTATTATTGCTGTGGAATACCGTTTGGACGTAATAACGCTTTTTCGCCTTTGACCTCCTTAACAAATAAGAAGGCTTCTTCCAACCTCGCTTGCTCACCTTCAAGCGCCAAAACAACTGCACCTTCCGACCCGGCAATTCCGCCTGATCCGATGTGATAAGCCGTTAATTTGAATAAGTTTGCAAAAGCTTGTATTTCGGTGATAACAGTTGCATTAACCATTGGCATCATTCCAATTGGCATTCCGGTATGCTGTTTAAAACTTTTAATACCAGTGTGTTTAACAGCTTCCACAACACTCGGAATCAGTTTCTCTAAACCGACTGGAACTAGAAGATAAGAACCTCTTGCATATAATGTACCAATTGATGTGCCAATGGTTCCACCTATATCATTACCCATGAAAACAGCAGTCTGGAACTGAGCGTCAACTGCATTGGCACCTTTTATAAATACATCCCCGGCGGAAAACTCCTTTAGTGCCTCTTCAGCTCTCATTTCCTGACGTTGTCCTTTATACAAAACAATAGGGAAAATATAATCAGTATTTTTTGGAGTACCCCATGTTTCACCTAATGTGATATGTCCTGAGATAAAATTCTCTTTCACCATATGGCTTCCCAATAATTCTTCTGCAACATAACCGGTTGAACTGCCTGTAGCAATAATAATCCAGCCGCTGCGAACAGCTTCTTCGACAAAGGGTAATTTAGCAATCGCTTTAGCAATCAGCCGCCTCGACTCATAGGGTGTCAGCACAACAAGTGCACGTTCTTGCCCCATTCTAATCCCCTCCATACTGCCTGTATTTTAGCAAACTATTTTAATTAACAATTTCTATCTTTTGCTACTTTTTCCTCCTAGTGCTGCAGATTACTTGCACACTTGAAGTTCCCTCCCTGCTACTGTAATCTACAAAAAAAGTCCTGTATTCCGTTAGTTTAAGAATACAGGACTTTGGGTTACTCTTCTACCATGCGCTGTCGGCACCGCTGCCAATATCCATCAAAGTACGGGTTAACAAATACAGCCGTGGAGTAATACTTGCTACTTCCACAAATTCATCAGGCGTATGATCATTTCCGCCCACAATTCCCAATCCGTCAACAGCTATCGCCCCAACAATCGCAGCGTAGTTTGCATCAGAACCGCCGCCAGAACCTTGAACACCTAAGTTCATTCCCAGTTCCTTGCTATAAATATCTTGCAGATGAGCCACTAATTTCTCAGTTTTATCATTTTTTGCAAATGGCGGCCTGCCGCGGAACAAATCAAATTCCACTTTAGTGTCTGGCACCAACTGTTTCTTCGCTATTTTTTGCGCATCGTTTAACACTCGGTCAAACTCTTCCGGATATAAAACGCGTACATCTGCCTGAGCCCATGCAGCATCAGGAATTACATTGACAGGTGTTTTAGTTTTATCCAGCAGTGTCCAATTTACAGTTGTCATTTTTGCCGGATCACCCAGCTTTGACAACTGGACAATTTGATGAGCCAATTCCACAGTAGCATTGCGCCCTTTTTCCGGTTCAATACCGGCATGCGCATTACGTCCTGTTACCTGCATTGTCAAACGACCAATGCCTTTACGCCAATTCATAACATAGTCACCAGGAATTCCAGGTTCGACACACAAGGCATATTTATGTTCTTTTGCCACTTGTTTAATCAAATCCCGAGATTCTAGCGAGCTTTTTTCTTCATCAGGATTAATTAAAAATGTGATCTTTTCATAATCCTGGAAACCAGTCTCCTTTAAAATAGAAAGTGCATGCAGTGCCAGCGTCAATCCGCCTTTTTCATCAGAGACGCCTGGCCCATACGCCTTCACACCATCAGTCGAAAACGGGCGTTTTTCCGCAGTACCGGCTGCATAAACAGTATCGGCATGGGCCAAAATCAGGGCTGACCCTTTGCCTGTTCCCCGGAATACCGCCTGAATATTGTAGCCTGCCTGAGGCTTATTCACTTCCGTATAAGTAACTTCAGCTCCCAGTTCTTTGAGACGCTCAATAAGCAGCCCCTGGAACTTCTTTAACCCAGGCTCATAAGTACTGCCACTGTCAATATTAACATAGTTCTCCAGATCGGTAAGTAATGGCGCTTTATGTTCTTCGCATTTTTGGTAAAGAACTTCATCTTTCGCTGCTGCCATAACAACAGACGATACGGCAAACATCACAATTAAAACAATGATACCTGCGGTAAAGCCTTTTTTTAATAGCCTGCTCATTTTACCCATTCCTCCGCTTCATTACTTAGTCAAAATTACCTTACGTAGTTCTTTAAATCGCCTCCATTAAAATTTGTTATTATTTACATATTATCTATTCGCTGCCAAGTATTTAAATCCTTTGTAATTTGAACCTGAAGTTAACATATGTGTTCTTTTACCTGCCCTCTCATTAATAGTTACAGCTTAGTATAATCCCCCAAAAGCAATGAACCACGGCAATGCCAGGGTTCACAAAATAGATCTATTACCGATGTCTTACCATCCGAATTGTTTTAACTCCTTATTCTTCCCTCAGCTTAAGTTTTGCAATTATATGGATAACATAAATTATTAAAAATAAATTCATGAAAAGTAAAATCCACATCATAACCATCACTCCATATACTTATTTCGCTTTGTCTAATAAGTATATAGTATACAATCGGTGTGAAGAACTTATGAATATACTGTAAATTTTTTATGAACTTTTACTGGCAGGCGTACATAAAAAGAACTTCCTTCTCCTACCGAACTTTCGACTTCTACTTTTCCGCCGTGAATCTCTGTAAGTTGCTTCACGATTGCAAGACCAAGCCCTGTACCACCGCTTTTTCTATCCCGGGATTTATCAGCGCGGTAAAAATGGTCGAAAATAAAGGGAATATCATCTTTGGCAATGCCTGGACCGTTATCGCCAACAGTTATTTTTATCCACTCTTGCTCAGTGCTTTTGATTAACTCGGTAGAAACAGTTACTTGTCCACGTTCCGGCGTATAGCGAATAGCATTCGTAATAAGGTTGTAAAATATCTGGCAAATTTTATCGGTGTCAGCCATTATGCTTGGTAAACCTTGTGTGAAGTTATGTGAAACTGTAATTTCCTTCTCATCGGCAAGTGGCTTCAGCATATACACTGCCTGCTCAAGTATGTGATTAACATCAACATCTTTGAGTTCTAACGATAATTGCCGCACCTCCGCCAATGACAAATCTTTTAAATCTTTGATGAGCCGCGACAGACGAACGGCCTCTTCATGTAGAGACGTAAGTTTTTTCTGGCTAGGTTCAATAACACCGTCAATCATTCCCTCAAGGTGGCCTTGGATAACAGCTAACGGGGTTCGCAGCTCATGGGCTATGTTAGCCAAAAATTGCTGCCGAAGTTTATTGTTATTGTCAAGCGTTTCCGACATCCGGTTAAAAACTAGAGCAAGACTTCCAACCTCATCTTTGGAATTAACAGTGACCTTTTGGGCAAAATTTCCCCGCTCGATCTCCAATGCAGCCGCACTTAACTTTCTTAGCGGTGTTGTAATACTTAGAGCCAATATATAGCTTGCAGCCAAACCCATGACTAATATGGCCACGCCAACCCAAATGAGCGATTGGTGTACAGACGTTAAAAAATTTTGTTCGGTTGTTCCCATCATACCTGTTTGCGCCTGAATATTCGCTGACATCATACTGTGATGTGCTTCCATCTGCTGAACAGTAACATACTCTTGGAATAAATCGGTCATTTGCGAATTCGCTAAATAGATTAGCAAAAAAACAGTTATAGCTACTGCCAAAAACATAAGGCCTGTAATCCGATAAATAATACTATTCATTCTGATTTCCTGCCATCCTATACCCGACGCCATACACAGTTTGGATAAATTCAGGCTCTTTAGAGTTATTTTCAATCTTTCTTCGCAGGTTTTTAACATGGGCATCAATGGTACGTTCATAGCCTTCAAAAGAATAACCCTGCGTTTGTTCCACAATTTGCAGACGGCTGAATACTCTGCCCGGATTAGTTGCCAGCAGTTCTAGAATTTTAAACTCGGTGGGCGTAAGCTCAACAGGCTGCCCCCCCTTGGTTACCTGATACTGTTCCAAGTTAATAGTAACATCGCCCAAATGTACTTGTACCGGCTTTGTTGGCGATCCTTTTGTCCTACGCAATATTGCTTTCACTCGTGCCACAACTTCTTTAGGGCTAAAGGGTTTTGTCACATAATCATCTGCTCCAATTTCAAGTCCGACAAGTCTATCGCTCTCTTCATCTCGGGCAGTAAGCATTAAAATCGGCACCTCACTGTCCCGCCGCAGTGTCCTACAGATATCCCAGCCATCCATTCCTGGCAACATTAAGTCAAGCACCAAAATATCAGGGTGCTTGTCCCTTGCTACTTTTAACGCAGTCAAGCCATCGTTGGCTGTATATACGATAAACCCATCCTTCTGAAAATACAGCTCAAGCAATTCTACCAACTTTACATCATCATCAACAATTAAAACCGACTTCTGTGACATGGCTTATTTCTCCCCCCATAATATCTACAGCCAAAATGCATCCTGTCATATCTCACAACAATTCGTTACATTATTTCCGATCTCCTTTACCGTTACGCAAACAGCTATCAGGAGTCGCCACAATAAGTTTGATTATTTTGCCGTAATATTCTTCCATTGAATCAATATGCATGTCTGCCAGCTTTACATTTTCAACTATTTTTCTGTTAATATTGGAACCAATCATATGTACAGCTATTGGATTTATAAGATCCATGAGCAATCCTAACGCCAGATTCTCACTGCGCACATGTTCCAGCAAAATAATTTTTCCGCCGGGTTTACATACTCGTTTTACTTCTTTTAGTCCTTGAACCGGATCAGGCACTGAACAAAAAACGCAGGTTGCAATCACTGTATCGAAAGAATCATCACAAAAACTCATCTTTTGCGCATCCATCTCGACAAGCGTAATGGGAACCTTGGCTTCCTTCACCTTCTTTTCAGCCTTTTGCAGCATACCTGGACTAAAATCAATCCCAGTGACCTGACATCCAGCTAAATAAAAACCCAGGTTGGCGCCAGTGCCCACTCCGACTTCTAACACTTTGCCATTCGCCTGCTCAACAGCTTTTCGGCGCAATCTGGCAGGAATCATATTGTCCATCCAGTCATAAAACAAGGCAGTCCGATTATACCGCCTGCGGATAGTATCTGTTTGCTTGCTGTCCAGCTTATTCACAGCTCTTATACCCTCCTGATATCACTTCTGAAATTGCCTCACAGACATCTGTTATTATTCATGTCCCAAGTATCCGATGCCTAACCCGTTCTAATACTCCGACTTAGTTAAGTCTCTATTTTATACCTTCGTGATTATACTCATATTTACCTCGCAAAATGAACAGCCCTCCTTCGAGGGCTGTTCATTTTGCATTACTGCTGCGGAATGGAATTTGTACTTTGCTGGTTTGAGTGGCAGTTTGCGTTATCTCCCATCATTCCGCCATTACTCATCATACTGTTCATCATCGGACCCATATTAGCCATATGCTCGTCCATGGCTTTAGCCTGTTCCGCCGTCAGAACTCCGTCTTTTACATGTTGCGATACCATTTTTTTATGCATTTCGGCCATATTGCCCATCTTCATATCTTCTGATTGAGATTCAGCAAACGCCCAGGAAGTTCCCAGCACACCAACAAATACTGCCAGACCTATAATCAAGCTTTTTTTCATTTTTGTAGTCCTCCTTGTTTAAGTTAACTTTATTGTAACAAGTCATTGTGAAGAACTTGTGAATACAATTTGAAAGACTTATGTGATTTTTTCGGAAGTATTGATCACCAAATATACATGTCTCAACCGCGTACAGATTTAGATAACGCAAGCATTTACCTGTGCTGTTAGTTAACAAAGACTTAACACTACGTTAACCAAAAATATCCATGAGATACTTATAATGGACATGTGTATATACCAAATTTTAAGGAGGCAAGAAGATGAGTATGAAAGCCAAACGTTTTAGCTTATCGGCTGTAGTTATTGCATTAATTGCTGTTTTGCTGATGTCTGCTTTCCCGCATCAACAGACTGCTACTGCAGGCATTAACAACAGTTACACCGGCAAGCAGGCAAAGTATGTGTTCTTTTTTATTGGTGATGGCCTAGGCATGCCGCAAGTAAATGCTGCTGAAATTTTCAAAGGTACTCTTGAAAGCGATAACAAGATGCATAAAGGCAAACTTGGGTTCACTGCATTTCCAAACCAAGGCATGCAAACAACACATTCAAACAATACCTTTATTACTGAATCAGCTGCAGCCGGAACAGCCTTAGCAACCGGACAGAAAACCAATAATGACATCCTGGGTATGGATGCAACCAAGACTGTCAAGCTGAAATCCATGGCTGAAATGGCCAAAGAAAAAGGTATGAAAGTCGGCATTGTATCCAATGTATCTATTGACCATGCAACACCAGGTTCATTCTACGCCCATGAACCTACCCGTAAAAACTATTATGAAATTGGCTTATCACTGGCAAACAGTGGGTTTGATTACTTTGCAGGCGGTGGTCTGCTAGCCCCTACTGGTCCGAAAAAAGATAAACCAAACGTATTTGAAATAGCAAAAAATAATGGCTATAAACTGGTTAATACCCAAGAAGATTTTAACAAACTAGGTAAACAGGATGGCAAAGTATTTGCCATTGCTCCGGAACTTGCTGCAGAAGCTGCAATGCCCTATGATATTGACCGCAATCCTAATCAGGTTACTTTAGCTGACTTCACCAAAAAAGGTATTGAACTGTTAGACAACTCTAAAGGTTTCTTCATGATGGTAGAAGGCGGCAAAATTGACTGGTCCTGCCACGCCAATGACGCTGCTACAACAGTGCGTGATGTCCTCGCCTTTGATGATGCAATTAATGAAGCTCTTAAGTTCTATGCTAAGCATCCAAATGAAACTTTGATCATTGTAACTGGCGACCACGAAACCGGCGGTATGACCATTGGTTTCGCAGGTACCGAATATCAAACCTTCTTTAGCAAAATCAATAAGCAAGACACTTCTTTTGAAGCCTTTGACAAAAAGATAAAAAATTATCGTGAAACTGTCGGCGCACAGTATGCTAACCTGAATGACTGGCTACCTGTTCTTGCAAACGAGTTCGGTTTGACTGACCTTACAGAATATGACACAACCCGTTTAAACGCTGCTTTGGCTGCAAGCATGGTTGATCCGAAAAAACGCACTAAAGATCCCAACAGTTATTTACTTTATGGTACATATGAACCATTCAGTGTTACAGTCACTCATATCCTCAATCAAAAAGCCGGTATTGGCTGGACAACTTACGCACATACCGGTGTAGCAATACCTGTATATGCACAAGGTATTGGCAGTGAATTATTCCAAGGATATTATGATAACACTGATATTGCAAAAAAAATCATGAACATTATGGGTGTAAAATAGTAGTTCAAGCTATACCAACCATAAACTCTTTTAGGCCAAGCGCTCTCTCCGCTTGGCCTAAAACATAAGAAAGGATGCCGGTCATGTTCTGTTTTCGAAATATTGATAAAACCTTTGTATTTGTAATCGCGGTACTCTGTATCATATTATATTTTCTACCGACCGGATTTCCGATACAAGATGATGATTACATTCGCAGTAAAGCCAAAGTGATTGCGGTTGATAACCAAACCATCTATCAGCGGGGTGTCGTTCAAACCGGTGTACAAGGCGTATCCTTGGAGGTTGTCGGTGGTGAATTTGCCGGCCAGAAAATTGAAGCCACTAATACTTTGCTTGGCAAGCTCGAAATGGATAAAGTGTTTCAGCCTGGCGATACTGCCTTAGTTGTTATTAAGGGAGAAAATGGCCGAATTATTGCCGCCAATTTAATTGATCACTATCGCCTTGATAATGAACTGCTCTTGTTTGGATTATTTATCTTTGTACTTTTTTATTTTGCGCGCTGGACCGGCGTTAAAGCCGTACTCTCTTTTGTCTTTACTATCCTGGTTCTATGGAAAGTACTTTGGCCGCTGTTTCTAAAAGGTTGGGATCCAATTATTCTTTCCCTTTTAGTTATCTGTGTTGTTGTCGGTTGCGTAACTTTTCTAGTAGCAGGCGTCAATCGTACCGGTTTAGTTTCTTTTCTGGGAACCATGTGCGGTGCAGTCGCCGCCTGTTTGCTGGCAATTTTATTTGGTCAACTCTTTAAAATACATGGCGCAGTTATTCCCTTTGCCGAAACCTTGCTGCATGTTGGCTTTAGCCATATTGATCTTACTAAGATTTTTCTTGCGGGTATTTTTCTGGCATCCTCCGGGGCTATGATGGATGTAGCAGTTGATATAGCAGTAGCCGTAACTGAGCTTGTCGATAAAAATCCGGGCATTACCCGCCGGTCAGCCATTGCCTCTGGCATGAATGTTGGCCGGGCAGTTGTCGGTACAATGACGACAACCCTGCTATTAGCCTACTCCGGTTCTTTTACTGCCCTTATGATGGTCTTCATGGCTCAGGGAACACCAGTAATGAATATACTGAACCTGACCTATATAGCAGCCGAGATTCTTCATACCCTTGTCGGCAGTTTTGGCGTTGTACTTGTTGCACCTTTTACCGCCTGGCTATCAGGCTGGCTGCTAACCAATCAAAAAAATCACGAATAGCTTACCCTTCCCCCTATAATAAAAAGCGTAAAACCCCCTACATTTTTTGTGGCAGGTTTTACGCTTTTTTGTGCCTTACAATTATTCTATCAAATAAAAAACAAGTGCTGTCCTGCCCACTAGAGGCAGTGTAGCTGTTTTCGATGTAATTAAAATTAAATTATTCGGCGGAATCTCCGCCTTTACCCATTTTTTTGGTCTCACCCATAACAATGTCAGTGCCGGTATGATATGGACTGTTACTGTTTACTGTCGGCTCTGCTACAGGTATTCCCCTCTTTATAAGTAGTTCGCGCAGCAGCCACGGCTTATCAGTAATAATCCCATCTACGCCCATATCAATTAACATACTCATTTTCGCCGGGTTATTCACTGTCCAGGGTACTACTTTCATTCCTAAATCATGAGCTTCACTTACCATTTCATTGGATAGTTCTTCCCAGTAAGGAGATACAACATCTGCACCAATTGCTTTGGCGGCTTTTATGTAATTACCATTAAATTCATCAATATCAAGACCTGCCATCCATGGAGAAGGTCCCTGTTTGCCTACTTGGCGACAGATGCTGTCAGGTCCCCAGGAAGGCTGTTCACAAGTTAAAGCCACCAGCGTAATGCCGGAATCTAATTTTTTCATTTCTGCTATAGTCCGCCAATCAAAAGACTGTAGCATAACTCTTTCTTCCATATGATATTTTTTTATAATTTCATAAACTTTAGCTACAAACACAGCTGGATCAGGATTGTTTTTTGCTTCCGGAAATGCCTGATCTGGATATGATTTGGTCTCAATATTGAACAATACCTTATTATTGCCGTAGGCATTAACAAGCTCAAATACTTCTTCTAAAGTAGGCATTTTAGTTCCCGGCACCGATAATTGTGTTTTTCCGTGCCCAGCGTAATAATCACCGGCTGCGGGATTCATGGTTCCAACATCAAATTTCTTTACTTGCTCCAAGGTCATTGTGCGAATGTCATACTTGCCGTTTTCTACATATTTACCGCTTGCATCTTTAGCTAAATTATGATTCATATAGGGATTATGGCTTATAACAATGCGGCCATCTTTCGTCATTTGCATATCCATTTCCAAGGTAGTCACGCCGAGCTCCATCGCATAGGCAAAGGCAACCAGTGTATTTTCCGGGCGGGCATCTCGCCCCCCGCGATGCGCTTCAAAATCAAAGAGTTTGGGGATAGCTTTTGCCTGAACATTACCATTGCCGACAATACAGCTTCCTGACATCAATAAGGTTACCGCTAGACCTACCATCAGAGAACGTTTCCAAAAACATTTGTAACGATTCATATTTACCTCCTAAAGTTCATAATGGATTACCCTTATATTTTATCCTGGTAAATAAAGGAATGTATTAAATTCACATTATTTTACTGTAAATTCACTGCAATTCCGTCATTGCGCTGGCAATATATATACGTCTACTAACGTACTGACAATGATTTTTAATTAAACAATAACATATATTTAACAGCCTCTCACCTTGACTTTGTTACAATAAGTATGAAGTTAAAGTACATTTATACCTATTATCGGCAAGATAGCATGTTTTAGTAAAGAAAACACGGCTTGCGCCGAGCTTTTAGCGATGGCTGGAGTCGATGTTGCTCTTATCCTGTTTTTAAGAAAGTTATACTTTCTGTTAGGGAAAAATAATCTCTAAGGAGAGAATTATGATTCAAACACTAAAAACCGTGCCTGCAGATGCTTGCCTCCACTTAATGTTAGCCGCAGTATCTCCCCTACAAAGTTTTTTTGATAAACCAGGAGTAACGCATGAATTTTGCAACCACCAAGCCCTTGCTATTATCAAAAATGATGGTCTTGAGCAAACTTCAGACTTTCTTGGCCAATACACAACCGAACTTAACTTAGGTGTATATTGGGCTGACAAGGACTGGAAGAATGTGCATCATTACTTTGAACCTTATTCCCGTAAAGGCTTATGGCATTCCACACATGCAATTGATAATTTTGAAACCTATTATCAATTGGCTCGCAAGTCTGTTAAACAGTTTAACTTAAAAAAAGCCGCATTTTTTTTAGGAGCAGCAGCGCATCTTCTTCAAGATTTATGTGTTCCGCATCATGCAAGAGCCAAATTGTTTAACGGTCATAAACAATATGAAGGATGGGTACAAGCAAATTATGACAAATTCGCTGCATTTACTGGCGGTATATACTCCCGGGATGTAAATACTCTTATCCTCAATAATGCCTGCATCGCCGCTGACTTTTTTGATTGGGTTCGTACTGAAGGTGATGAAACCCGGTACAGCAACTCTACAGAACTTCTTCTCCCTCTTGCTCAGCGTACGACAGCAGGCTTATTTCATGCCTTTGTCACAGAAATGCAACAATTAAGTTCCTTAAGTTAACAATATTACACTTTTTACTACTATACGCGTTAATAATTGCATTTTTTCCAATACAATAATTCTTTTTGCTGTTGACAGAAGCTAACTATAAGCGTATAGTTAAATAAAACTACACTTTAACTTAACATAGTAAATGTGATGAGGGAGAACTTGTGTTCTATGTCGATTCAGAGAACCGGTGGTTGGTGTGAACCGGTACGATGGGAATGCAAACGTCGCTCCTGAACAGCAAAGCTGAACTTACAAAGTAAGCTGCGCCGGCCTCAACTCTGCAAAGAGTGCAGTCGTTATTCTGCTAGGGTTGTTTGACCTGATGAGAGATGCAGATATTTCATCTGTAAAAAGGGTGGTACCGCGAGAAATACCTCTTGCCCCTTTAAGTCTATTTGACTTGAAGGACAGGGGTTTTTATTTTTTTGGGGGGTGGTGAATTACTTGAGCTCTATTTCGGTTATATTTTGCGAACTACTTTTGGGGGATATTTTAAACATCATCCCGCCGCA
>Ga0074195_1004383_pt1 | contig 11688 bp, 13 predicted proteins | sample EPASupsiteHSE623_FD_64525 | JGI IMG/M metagenome (GOLD analysis project Ga0074195, IMG submission 64525) | Bioremediated contaminated groundwater from EPA Superfund site, New Mexico - Sample HSE6-23 | ecosystem: Environmental > Aquatic > Deep subsurface > Groundwater > Contaminated ...
AAAATATAATTTTTTCCCTTCAGCTTTTAATAAAATATTATTCAAAACTGGAAGTGTATTATTTGGACTTATTGCTTTATCAACAATATTTAAAGCCGTTTCCAAATCCTTTTGAGTACAAAAAAGTTTCATATAAAAGATTCTGTAATGAAATAAACCCTATACCTATATTATAAAAAAAAGTAGGAATAAGACAATATTAATTAATATATTATATTAATAAAATAGTTGTTGTAGGTGTTGCTTTTGTGAGGTATTGTTGTAAAATAGAAAACCAAATAACGGGGGCATAAAAGCCAATACGAACAATATATACAAACAAGATAAATAAATGGTCCTAGAAAATGTATAAAAAATGTGCAAAACCTTGTTTTAAAGGGCGGAATAACGTATCCTTTACTGGCCAATATTTACCAATTTAAGAGTTATACACAATAATTATGGAAAACTTATTAACAGAGTTAATAACAGGAGCGGGGGTTATCATATTAAGCTTCTTTATAAGCTCGGCATTTTTTAGGAAAAGAAAATTATTTGATTTCGAAGAAGAAAAAAGGCGAGCAGAAGCCATAATCGAGAAAGGAAAACAAGAGGCGGAAAAAATTCTTAAAGAAACAAAAGATCAAATAGTAAAAGTGAAAGATTCGTTTAGGGCGGACGCTGCTAAAAAAGAAGAGAGAATAAAAAAACTGGAAGAAGTTCTTAATTATAGAGAGAAAAATACGGACAGAAAAGAGGACAAAATCAACGAATTAAGGCTAAAAGTAGCTTCATATAAAGAAGCCTTACAGACAATCCAGGATGGAATAAAGCGCACAGAAAAGGACACAAAAGATCGCCTTGCAGCAAAAACTGGATTAACAATCGACCAATTAAAAACAACAATCTTAGAAGGGTATCGGACAGATTTAGAGGAGGAAAATGAAGAAAAATTGGCTAAAATGGAAGAAGACTTAAAAGAAAATGCAATAAAAACGGCAAAAAAAATTCTTGTAGACGTAATGCAGAGACTCTGCTCTCCTACATCAGTAGAAACAAAGGCTGTTTTAATCGAAGTTCCAAAAGACTATATAAAAGGAAAAATAGTAGGACGCGAAGGAAGAAATATACAAGAATTTGAGAAAACCCTGGACGTAGACATCATCTTCAATGACCTTCCAAACACAATAAGCGTGTCCTCATATAATTTAGTAAACAGACGAATTGCAGAAAAAGCCATAAATAAGCTAATAAAATACAAAGCCGAAATAGACAAAGTAGTGGTACAGAGGTCCATAAAAGAAGCCGAAAAAGAAATGGACCGAGAACTTTCAGAAATCGGACAAACGGCAGTAAGCGCATTAGGGTTAAAAAATCTAGATCAAGAATTGGTAAGAACAATAGGCAGACTTCAATTTAGAACGAGTTACGGACAAAATATAATGAAGCACTCAATGGAGGTAGCCTGGGCTGCAACAATGCTTGGCAGCGAACTGGGCCTAAATGTTCAAGTATGTAAAATCGCTGGATTTTTGCACGATCTAGGAAAAGCAATAGATCAAAATCCAGACGTTCAGGGAGCGCACGATTTCCTCACTAAAGAGTTAATGGAGAAATATAAATTTTCAGAAGAAGAGGTCCACGCTGCGTGGACACATCACGAATCAGAAGCGCCAAGAACCCCAGAGGCATTAATAGTAAAAGCGGCCGACGCAATTTCTGCCGGAAGACCAGGAGCTAGACAAGAATCCATAGAAAAATACATAGAAAGACTTCAGGCGCTGGAAAGAACAGGAAATTCTTTTGACGGAGTCAGTAATTCCTTTGCAATTTCCGCAGGAAGAGAGCTTCGCGTAAACGTAGATCCAGAAAAAATAAAAGATGAATTCATGAAACCATTGGCGGCCGAAATCGCAAAAAAAATAGAGCAAAACCTAAGCTATCCGGGCAAAATAAAGGTAAATGTTATCAGGAGAACAAAGCATACAGAAACAACAAAATAAATATAATAAAATCAACATGGAAGAAGAAATTGGAAAGACAAAAAAAAGAAAGATTATAGATAAATTAATAATGGGAGCAATTATCGGAGGCGCAATAGGATCAGTAGTTGGCCTTTCTATTAAAGCAAAAAAAGACAAAGAGAAAAAACTTCTGGGGGAGGAAAGGGAAAAGGAAGGACTGTTGCCGGAACAAGAAAAGAAAAAAAACCTAACGCTGAGAATTCTAAAAAAAGCAGTAGGAGTTTTTACGAGAAGCAAAAAAGAAGAAGTCAGGAAAATACCAACAGAAACGGAAAACTAAAATGAAAGTAAGCATAAAAACAATAATTACGACAAGCGTTCTGGCCGCTATAGTCTTAACGGCAACGATTTTTGTTATAGAGACACATTTGAGGGGACAATTCCCAAATGGCACTTACATAGCGGGGGTAGACGTGTCAAAAAAAACTCCAGAAGAAGCAATGGTTCTTATTGACGACAAAATTCAAAAATACCTTAGCGCCAACATAGAGATTGAAATGAACGGAAAACTTTTTATTACAACTCCACAAAATTTAGGAGTCGAGATTTTAAAAGAAGAAACCGTTAGTGCGGCAAAGGCTGTGGACTTAAGCAAGATCCCTCTTTATTCATATTTTGTTGAAGAGCAGAAACGGGTGGAAAACGATATAGTGCCGTCAATAAACAGCACGGAAATGGAAGCAGGGCTGGCAAAAATAGGAATTGAAGATGTTCTTCCAATGTCCGCGAATTATTATTTTGATGAAAAAGGTAAACTGGCTGTTTCAGAAGGGAGAAATGGAGAATATTTAGACAAGCCCGATTTTAAAAAGCAACTAACGGAGGCCGCAAAGAAACTATCCATACAGAAAATAAAACTAACAATTCAGTCCGTTCCGCATACTATAACAAAAGACCAGCTTGAAGGGCAGAAAGAGATAGTTAGGGGAATGTTAAAGCAAACGCTGACATTGATAGACCCAATAGCCAAAAGGCCATACTATATAAACCTAACGGAACACCTAGATTGGGTAAATTTTATTCACAAACAAAAGGTTCTGTTAACTCCGCTGGGAAGCAAGTTTACACTAAGAATCCCAATTCATAAGCCACTAACAGGGCTAGATCCATTTGTAAAAAAACACAACTACGTATCTATCGAACTTAATCAGGAGAAATTCAACAAGTACTTGGATGAAACAATAGCAAAGAAATTAGATGTGCCAGTGGACACGGTAAAAATATACAAAGACAAAGACAAAGACGACAAAATAGTAATCGAAGGCAAGGGAGAAAATGGATATAAAATAGACAAGGGCTTATTGAAAAAATCGATCGAAATGGCAATAGAAAACGGAATAAGCAGAATAACAATGCCAATTTTGGAAATGAAACCTGAGGTTCAAATTTCAGACGATCTGAAAAAATTAGGAATCACGGAAATAATTGCCGTAGGCCGGACAAGTTATTATGGGTCACCACCAAATAGGGTTTTCAATATAAAGGTGGGGGCAAATAAATTAAACGGAGCATTAATAGCACCAGACGAAGTGTTTTCATTTAACAAAAGAATAGGCCCTGTGGACGGCGCCCATGGATTTCTAAATGAACTTGTAATCAAGCCTGAAGGAATCATTCCTGAATCCGGAGGAGGTCTTTGCCAAGTATCAACAACTACTTATAGGGCGGCGTTGTTCGGAGGGCTGCCAATAGAGTATAGACAAGAACATTCATTCGCAATTGGATATTACGCCCAAGTGTTAGGTCATGGACTGGATGCAACGGTCTACACCGGAAGCGTAGATTTAAAATTTAGAAATGACACAGGGCACCATGTTTTGGTGCAAGCATATGTGAAAAACAATTATGAATTATTCGTGATTCTTTATGGAACATCGGACGGAAGAAAAGTGGAAATGGAAGGACCATACACGTCTAACTATACTGGCCCTGGAGAGACGGTTTATATAAAAACGTCAGATCTTCCAATGGGACAACAAAAACGCATAGAAAACGGCTTTGTAGGGTTTAGGGCTCTTTGGTATAGATACATCACAAAAGCAGACGGACAAAAAATAGTAGAAGAAATAAAAACTCTATATAAATTTCAACCGGCGAAGGTTTTAGTGGGAGACTGATTTTAATAAATTCTTCAAAAGAATTTTTGCATCTACGTTTTCCGGATCTATTTGAAGAAGTTTTCGAAGCGAGACAATGGCCTCTTCGGAATTTCCGGCAGCTGCCTGAAGCTCCACCATTAAGAAAAGAAAATCCAAATTTTCTTTATCTAATTCAATAGCCTTATTTAAGGCGATAATGGCATTTTGAAACTGTTCCATTGATTTATAAACTTGAGACAAGCTGGCATATCTCTGAGGCCTGCTAGAGTCAAGACTAATGGCTTTTTGATATGCATCACGAGCCTCTTCATAAGAATTCTGCTGATAAAGAGCAAGCCCCAAATGACTGTAATGCACAGGATCATTTGTGAGATTACTCAATTGTTTAAATAAAGCAGAAGCAGCAGCAAACATCTGTTTTTTCATATAAAGAAGAGCCAACTTATGCTGAGTTTCAATATGTAAACTATTAATGGTTAATGCCTGCACAAACATTTTTATCGCCTCATCTTCCTTTCCGGCATTTATAAAATCCTCTCCTTTTTTGCACAACTCTTCCACTTCAGCCTCATCGTTCTTTGTTAAATTTTCAGGCGCGGGAATGGCGGGAACATCAAGGGTTTCGTCAACCATGAGCGATTTTTTACTTACACCCTTCTTTTTTCCAATGATCATCAAAAGCCGTCTTATGAAAATTGCCAAAAGAACAGCAAGACAAGAAAATATTATTAAATAAGTCCACATAAATTATTCTTTAAATGCTAAATCTTTTTCCTCGCTGGGCCCTTCAGAAACGGCAGGAGTAGAAGACCGTCTAGGAGTAGGAGTTTTGACTACTTTCTCTATATCAGAGGCAGGAATGGTAGCAACGGATCCGCTTTCAAGAATTACCTTTAATTTTGCATTCAACACATCGAGCCCGATAACATCTCCATTTTGCTGAGGGAAATTAGATGTTTTTTTCAAACGAATAGTGCTCCCAATTTCCGGAAAAGACTTTCGAAGATCTCTATAGGTTTCAACTTCATACTTTAAACAGCACAATAATTTTCCGCAGCACCCGGACAGCTTCGAACTTCCCTTACTTTCCAAAAATTGCTCTCTAACCATTTCCATGTTAATACTCTCCAGTTTATTCAAAAAAGTATAACAACAAAGCTGTCTTCCGCATTTGCCATACCCTCCAAGCAGCTTAGCTTTATCTCTAGGGCCGACTTGTCTCAAATAAATTTGTTTCTTCAGAGCCTTGGCCAAATCTTTTACAAGCTCTCTGAAATCTACACGGTCATCAGCGGTAAACATAAAATGAACTTTACTTCCATCAAAAGAATAAGCTCCACGGAAAACTTCCATATTTTGAGCCACAAGGTCATGTTTTTCTATAAGCTTTTTACAGATTTCCACTGCACCAACTCCCTGTTCCAAGTAATTCTCCATCTTCTGCAAATCATGCAAAGTCGCAGGCCTAAGAACTTTAGAATTAGGGACAACGAGTTCCGGAGAAGAGGAATCCCTATTAACATATTTTACAATTCCGCACTCCTCCTTGTCTTCAACATCCTTAAATATTATTTTATCCCCAGGATTTACTTCTTCGGCGTCATCGTATGGAATCTCTACGATGGAAGCAGAATAATAACAATATATACCAGTTACCTTATTCATAATGAAAGCATTAAATTTTCTAAAACAAGACGAATGTTTACATTTTTCTTCAAAAGGATACCAGCCTCATCAATTTTTGAAAGAGCATTTGCATATTTCTTATCGTTGCTCTTTTCTTCAAGAAGCTTGCTGCGCAAAATGTGCTTGAGAATGTTAAAAAACTTCTCAACTTTCGAATCGTCAGCAGACAATTCTTCAACATAAGAAAATCTATCAGCAATATTTTTATGAGACAGAAAATTTTGGACATCATGGTAAATTTTTACATATTCAGCAAGGGCGGAAGAGTCCTCTATTAAATGAATAGCCTTCCCAGTTTTACCAAGAGAAAAAAGGCTGACCTGCTTAATGGTTTCGTCATCACAGGTTGGATAGAGGGCCCGTAATTTATCCTCTAGATAAGCCGCGGAGACAATGTTGAATTTTATAGTTCTAACCCTGGAAACAATGGTTGGCGGCAAAGCGTTCATGTCATTCGTGGTTAGTATGAAAATAGTTTTTGTAGGAGGTTCCTCAAGGATTTTCAGAAAACTGTTAAAGGCTTCGATTGTCATTCTTTCGAGCGTCTGAATCATCACAATTTTATATTTACTCTGTCTTGTCATACTAAGCTTTTCAACTAAACTTCTAACTTGATCGATCTTTATAGACTCTTTGTCATCCACGATTTCAAAAGTATCAATATGGGAACCCTTATTAACCTGAATGCACGTTGGACATTCATGGCAGAAGTTATTTTCACACTGCAAAATCCCAGCCATTTTTTTTGCAACAGTGTACTTCCCAATACTGTTCGGTCCGGCAAGTAAATATGCATGAGAAAGATTCCCGGATTCAATATCATGCTCAATATTCCTTAGCTGTCTTTCATGGCCAATTATCGACCAATTATACTTCATATGCTTCAGTGAAATTTAGATGATATCTTGCCACACATCTTCCTGACGAACAAGCAGTTTTTTCGCGTCTTCAGGAAAGGCCATTATCTCTTTTAAAAACCTTTCTAGTCGAACTTTATTTTGAGAACCTTTCACTAAAATTGTGTCGCCCTTTTTAACTTTATCTTTGAAAAACTGAGCAGCATCAGCGGCAGTCTCAAAAGAAAAAATATTCTCGTTTTTCATGCCTTTTTCTTCAGCTTTTTTTGCAAATACTTTTGCTTCTTGGCCTACGGTCAAAAGTATATCCACATATTGAGGAATAACCTCGCCAACTTCTTCGTGAAGCTGAACAGATTTCTCTCCCAACTCATTCATGCTGCCAAGAACGGCAATCCTGCGCTTATTCCCAGCAATTTCCGTTAATACCTGCATTGCCTCTTTCAGAGGCTCGGGAGAAGAATTATAAGAACTATCCAAAATAACGGACTCATTTATGCCAGGAATTACTGATAATCTACCAGGCGGCAAAGAATATCTTTCAAGGGCCTTTATGGCATCCTCGATACTCATACCCATAAGAACTCCGCAAACTATAGCCGGCAATAAAACATAAATATGATATTCCCCCAAAACCTTGGACTTCACTTCGTAATATTTATTATTAATACGAAGAACAAAGGAAACTCCCTCCTCAGATAGATGAACGTCGCTAGCTTTATACATTGCCTCATTATCTTTTCCAAAAGTGACCCATTTATATTTAGTTCCTCTCTTTGCGAGAAATTTGGTATATTCATTGTCCATGTTCAAAACGGCATATCCTCCTTTTTTCAAGGAGTGAATAAGTTTACTTTTTTCCTCGAAAATGTCTTTCAAGTTATCAAATTGACCTTTGTCTAAATGCACAGGGAAGACATTTGTAAATACGGCAACATCGGGAGTCACAAGAGAAGTCAAGAAGTCCATATCCCCCGGTTTATCAACTCCAAGCTCGAGAAGCAAGATCTCGCTATGGTCTCTCAGTAACGAATTATAAAAAGCTTTAAACAAAATGTACGACCACTTAATGGCAGAAGAATAACCGCTATCCACATCTAAAATAGTAAGAGGCAATCCAAACTCAGAATTCATACTTTTGTTTGTTTTCTTAACTTTAAATTGGGAGTTTAGCACAGAAAAAATAGCCTCTTTGGTACTGGTTTTTCCAATGGAACCGGTAACTCCAATAATTTTTCCACGAAATTTTTTCAGCCTTCTCTTTGCCAACTTTTTCAACAACCAAAGAACAATCCCCCTAAAGATCCTTTTCATATATATAATGTCAATTTTGCCGGAGAATTCTAGCACAAAACCTCCCATAAAAAAACAAGATCTGCTAAAATCAAAGGGCAATAAGCTCACAAAATGAAACAAGTTTTATTAACAATCCACGGACAAGTCCAAGGAGTAGCCTATCGGTACAATTCACAAAAAGAGGCGCTTAAGCTTGGATTAAAAGGTTACGCAAAAAATCTCTCAAATGGCAGCGTGGAAATCTTGGCTCAGGGCGAAGAAAAACGGCTCAATGAGTTTATTGAATGGTGCAAACAAGGACCAAGTCTTGCATACGTAAAAACAGTCGAAATATCTTGGGAAGTCCCAAACGAATACTTTTCAGATTTTGAAACCTTCTAGTCTATTTCATTGTTTCTTCAACAATAGCTTTGAACGTTTCAGGCTCTGTTACTGCCAAGTCTGCAAGCATCTTTCGATTAACAAGCATATCTTTTTTTGTGGCAGCATCTATAAAACGGCTATATTTTACGCCAAGCTGACGTAATGCCGCATTAAGTCTAGTAATCCATAGTCTTCTGAAACTTCTTCTTCGTAGTCTGCGATCAACATAACTATGAACACCAGCCTTCATTAGGGCTTGTTTTGCGTGTTTAAAGGTTTTACTTCTTAATGATCGAAAACCTTTGGCTGCCTTCACACGCGAATGGTGCCTACGGTGGGCGGTAACGCCTCTTTTCACTCTAGTCATACGTATTTAACTTAAATAATATATTAAACTAAACCAGGAAGCATTCTCTTTACATCCTGTTTTTTTCTTCCAACGACGCGCATTCCAAATGGTGAAGCTTTTTTGCCTCTCTTGGATTTATCACTAAGCAAGTGTTGCTTGCAAGACTTGCGAGTCATAAGAGTTCCTTTTCCCTTTACTTTTACGCGTTTTTTGATGCCGCTATGAGATTTTGATTTCATTATTTGTGTGGTGTTAAGATCATTATTAATGTATTTCCTTGCAATTTCGGATGTTCATCCACCTGTGCAACCTCTTTTAGAGCTTCTTCCATTTTCTGCATCTTCTCCATTGCGAGGGCTTTATATATAACCTCTCTCCCCTTAAAAATCAATGCAACTTTCACCATATTCCCATCCTCTATGAACTTTTTTGCCTGGTTTATTTTGATGTCAATATCATGGTCGCCAGTCTTAAATCCAAGGCGAATACCTTTTATTCCACCTTTCTTTTGCATTTTTTTATGCTTGGTCTCAATCTTTTTCTGATGATACTGGTATTTCCCGTAGTCCAATATTTTACATGCAGGAGGGTTCACATTCGGAGCAACTTCGGCCAAGTCTAAGCCTTTTTCGGCAGCTAAAGCCAAAGCCTGCTCAGTAGACATAATTCCCAACTGTTCACCCTTTTCATCAATGAGTCTAACAGTAGGAACACGAATCTCCCGATTTATTCTTAACCTCTTAGTTATATAGTTTTATTTAAAATTAAGAAAAAGCTCTTGGATATTACGAAAAACTGGTTAAAATGTCAAACATAAACGGAAAAGTAGCCTTTTGAAAATGCAAAAAATTATAATTTTAGGATCAACAGGATCACTTGGAATAAAAACAGTCTCTTTATTAAAAAAACTAAAAAAAGATTTTGAAATAATCGGGATTTCTGCAAATGAAAGCCAGAAGTTGCTTAATTCTCAGGCAAAACAACTCGGATTAAAAAAAGATCAGACCGTTTTGGTAAAAAGAGATGGAGCAAATAAACTCAAGAAATTAATAAAACAGACCGACATGGTCGTAAATTTAATTTCAGGAGTCGGAGGAATAATGCCAACCATGTATGCGCTATCACAAGGCAAGAAATTATTATTAGCCAATAAAGAATCTGTAATCGCAAAAGGATATTTATTGAAAAAATATATTAAAAATTCTCAAATAATTCCAATCGATTCAGAACATAATTCAATATTTGAAATATTGAAAAAATATAACAGTCAAAAAATAAAGAAGATAATAATTCCATGCTCTGGAGGGCCATTTTATAAAAAATCAAAAAAGGAATTAGATAAAATAACTGTCGAACAAGCCATCTCTCATCCAAGATGGAAAATGGGTAAAAAGATTTCCGTAGAATCGGCAACGTTAATAAACAAAGGATTCGAAATAATCGAAGCTTATTATTTATTTGATATTTCGTTAAAGAAAATAGAAACCTTCTACAATCCGGAATGTAAAATTCATGGGATTGTTGAGTTTGAAAAAGCAGGAATGATTGGATATTTTGGAAAACCGGACATGGATGAGCATTTAAAAAATGCGCTTCTAAGAGCAGTAAATAAAATTCCGTTATGCAATATAAAGAAAATAGTGAAAATAAAATTACCAAAAATAAATAACAAAAACCTTTTAGGGATAGACGTAGTGCTGAAGGCATTTAAAAAATCACCTAAATTGATGCAAAAATTTCTTCAAAAAGAAGAAAAGATAGTAAATGCGTTCCTGAAACGTAAAATAAAGTTTAGAGAGATCTTTAATTTGATCCACTAAGCTCCTCTATTTCCCTACGTAAAGCCAAAAGTTCATCAATACAGGCCTTTAAAGCCTGAGGAGTAAAAGGCTTATCTAAAAATCTAAATAAAGGATCACCTTTCTTTATGCTCTCAATTTCTGGGAGTAAATCGTCTGGCATCCATCCAGACATCATTATAAATGGAACATTTTTACCTCCAGGTCTTGATCGAAGGACTCGATACAACTCTTCGCCTCTCATTTCCGGCATCATTTGGTCAGAGATGACAACCAGAAGTCTTTTTCTTAAATCTCCAAGAATCTCATCAATGGCGGCGAGACCTTCTACGCCATTTTCGCCAAGAGAGACTGGAAGTCCAGGAAAAGATCTAGCCAAAACTCTACCGACCACATTCCTTAAACTTTGTTCATCATCGGCAACCACGATGCAATCCTGTGGCCCAGGATGATCTGCAGGAGAATCTCCTCCACCTACTAAAGCAGGTCTACTCCCTACGCCTTCGGCCAGTCCGTCATCACCAGCACCTAAATGTATTTCAGCATCTCCCATAAACAGTGGATAATAAGAGCAAAATTCTACTAAATAAAAACTAAAAGTCAATAAACGATAATTAATTCAAAGAGTTCTCGCCAAACAAAGATCTTTGAATAGCTTGTCTTAATGCAGACAGACCAAAAGGTTTCGGTTCATATTTCCCGCCATGTTCTTCTAAAACACGAATAGTTCTTTGTTCGTCCTCGCCATAAAGTCCACCGGACATTAAAACAAAGGGAACTTCACGTCCATGATCGAGCTGTCTCACGGCCTGTAATACATCGATACCGGTAAGTCTTGGCATATGAAAATCAGACACAATTCCACGAATTCTTCCGTGGGTGTTGGTTTGAAAAAACCTTACAGCTTGAGCACTATCCATAAAATAAGCAACAACGGCAGGGCTTTCTTCAAGCATTCTCTCGAGAACTATAGCGGCAAGTCTACCGACACTGTCATCGTCGTCAATAACCATGTAGATTTCGAGTAAATCTCTGGTCGCAGGATGAGACTCCTCAAGCACCCTCCATACATGTTCGGCAAGTTCGGATTCCGAAACACTTTCTATAAGACCAGCCAGTTCTGCCCTTGTTCTCATTACATGATCTAATCCAATTTCATCATCATTGCTGGATCGAGACTCAACAAAATCAGGAGCTGGCAAAGTATCCATAAGTAACATTGGGCTGTCACTTTCT
>Ga0074195_1004386_pt1 | contig 11686 bp, 5 predicted proteins | sample EPASupsiteHSE623_FD_64525 | JGI IMG/M metagenome (GOLD analysis project Ga0074195, IMG submission 64525) | Bioremediated contaminated groundwater from EPA Superfund site, New Mexico - Sample HSE6-23 | ecosystem: Environmental > Aquatic > Deep subsurface > Groundwater > Contaminated ...
TGCATATTCGGGTGAAAGAAAAGTCGCGTGATCCTGAATAACAGCAATATCATCCCGGGCGCCAACGAAAATTGTTCCGAATTCATCAATCCCCCACTGCGTTTTGCGGTCGCCAAGGACATATGCTTGCCGGCATTGTTCCATGAGCCATCTCTTCTCCGGAAATGGTTTGTTGATGGCAAAAGTGAAACGATACCCGATTAGCTCATCATGTTGCGTATAATAAGCAAGGGGTTCAGAAGATGAAACACTGGTCCAAAGCTCCGAAGCTTTCTGTTCTGCAATATTCCTGACTTGGGCTGCAGGAATATACACTGTACGGCCAATTGCAGCAAATGATAAAATGAAGGCCAGCAGTGAAAGTAACCATTTTTTCATGACAAGAATGTTTAGGGTGAAAACATCTTAAGAATTTTTCAATTTATACTTTGCGCTTGAGAATTATGATCGATTCATTGATGCGGCATGCGAACTCTCAAATATAAGGAAGAATCAGCAGGAATGCAAGGAATTTATGCATTATATTTAGATTCATGTAACTGAATATGAATAAATTTACACCTGTTCGCTTTGTATTGACAAGCGACTTCCGATGGCCACATTTTTATCGGATTTCAATATATACTGCATCTTGACAGGATTGTGAAACCAATCGGGTTTAAATGCAGTCAAACTGATCATTTGAATTTGCTTTCATTTGCAAATTCAAACGCCGAAGTGAACAATGCAGATTTCAAAGGTCGGTCAGGGGGCCAATTAGCAATGAGGGCCACCTGAATGTGCATACCTGTCAAGTTTCAGTAAAAATCAATGATATTTTCAAATTTATATCTGGCAGCATAAGGAAAAAATTTGGAAATTTGCAATGAAGCCTGCATGAATAAAATCGATTACTTTATCAACTTAATAAACATTAATCCATATGTCAGGAAAAACATTTGCCGAAAAAATTTTTGGAGCTAAAAAAGGAAGCATCGTCTTTGCAAGACCCGATATTATTTTATCTCATGACAACACATCCAGCATTTTCAGCACATTCAAGAAAATGGGCGGTACTGTACTTGCCAATCCCGATGCCCTGCTGATAACCCTTGATCACAATGCACCTCCTACCAATTCAAAACTTGCAAACGACTATCAGACCATACGCGATTTTGTTGAGAAATTCGGCATTAAAAAATTTCATGATGCAGGTGATGGGATATGCCATCAACTCATGTCTTATTATGCCAGGCCCGGGATGATCATTGTTGGTAGCGACAGTCATACAAGTACTGCAGGAGCCTACAATGCCTTCGCCGCCGGAATTGACCGGACAGAGACTGCGGGACTATGGAAACAGGGCGAAACGTGGTTCCGCGTTCCGGAGTCGGTAAAAATTACCCTGACTGGTAAGCTGCCTCAGGGAGTTTTCGCCAAAGACCTCGCACTTTGGATCATTGGGATGATCGGTTCGAGTGGCGCAGATTATATGTCGATCGAATATCATGGTGATGGAGTGAGGTCACTCACAATCTCTGATCGCATGGTTCTTGCGAACCTGGCATCGGAAATGGGTGCGAAAAATGCGGTATTTCCTGCTGATGAGGTACTGGAAAAGCATCTGGGTAAAAAGCAGGCAGGACAATGGGCTGATGCTGATGCTGCCTATCTGAAGGAAATTAATATAAACCTGGCAGAAATATTCCCGGTTGTAGCCGCACCGCATCATGTTGACAACGTAAAAGCTGTCGCAGAGGTCAGCGGAACAAAAATACAGCAGGCACTCATCGGCACTTGTACCAACGGAAGGCTGCAGGATTTACGCGAGGCCGCTGCTGTGCTGAAAGGTCAGCAGATTCCCAAATTCATGCAACTGCAGATCATTCCTGCTTCGAAGGAGATCTTCATGCAAGCCATGAAGGAGGGGCTGATCGAAACATTCATGGAATCAGGCGCCAATGTGCTTTCATCCTCCTGCGGTCCCTGCCTGGGCACAGGTCAAGGGATTCCCGCCGATAATTACAATGTCATCAGCACAGCCAACCGGAATTTCAAAGGGCGTATGGGCAATCCGGCATCCAATGTATACCTTGCATCTCCTGCAACTGTTGCCATATCCGCTTTAAAAGGTGAAATCACCGATCCCCGCAGTTTCGCAGGCAATGAGATCTATCCGTTTCATGCTCCGCAGAGCGCAACGGTTGATATTAAAGAGGGTGATGACCGGTTTTCGGGTGGGACATGGAACTATGCGGATGTTGATAATCTCAATACAGACCAGATGTTTGCCGGGAACCTCACCTATAATGTACAGAGTTCAGAACCTGAAAAAATCATGCCTTACCTGTTCAAAGGATTTGATAACAGTTTTGCTGATCGTGTCAAAGCCGGCGATATCATACTTGCAGGAGCGAACTTTGGATGCGGCAGTTCCCGCGAACACCCTGCTGTTGGCTTGTCATTTGCCGGGATAAAAGCAGTAATCTGCAAATCGGTAAATCGTATTTTCTATCGATCGGCGGTTAACCAGGGCCTGCCGATCATCCTTGTTCCTGAAGCTGTAGATGCATTCCGCCCCGGCGACAAGGTTGCAGTTGATTTTGAAAAAGGGCTTGTTCTCATCGGGGCCGGACAATATCCATTTGCCCCATTGCCAACAAAATTAATGGAGATATTTGAGGCAAAAGGCTTAGTGAACTACGTAAAAAACAAATGAAAAAATTCCTGAATGGTTTTTTATTCGTTTTACTGTCGCTGATCCTTGTTTTAATATTAAGGGCATTATTCCCTAAAAACGCCGGGGTACTCAGGTATTTCTTTTTTTTCCTGCTTTTTGACGCCTACCTGTGGTTCTCGTTCCAGAAGGCCCTCCGAAAACTAAAAGTGCCATGGCGAATGGCAGTGGCAGTACTTTACTGGGCCCCGCTATCACTCATCATTATCATGATGATCTATGGATTCTTTGTTCCTTTCCTTGACTGGAACATGGCTATGAGAACCTATGTTCAGAGTTTCATCCTGGTACTTTTCCTTGCAAAACTATTCCCGATTATTTCCCTGATCATCGCCGATCTGATACGCGCAGGCATGATTACCTTTCATTTGTTTCATCCTGACATTGCAATCCCGGTACGCCAGATTAAGCGATATAAGCCCCTTTTATTTACAGGATGGATCATTGGCGCCTTGATTTTCCTTGTACTTTTCGCCGGTACAGTTTTCTGGCAGTTTGACTTCAGGGTAACCCGTGTGGAAATTTCCCTGAAGGAGCTACCGTCTGGTTTTAGAGGATTGAAAATCTTGCATTTTTCTGATGTTCATTTGGGGACCTGGGCATCAAAAAAGAAGCTTTCAGAAGCTGTTGAGCTCATGAACAGCCTCAGTCCCGACCTCATCTTTTTCACCGGGGATATGTTTAATTATTGCACCGCAGATGGTAATGGATTTGAACCGATACTCAATAAACTTCATGCTCCGATGGGGATTTATACCATTCTGGGAAATCATGATTACGGGGATTACCTGAACTGGCCATCAATGGAGGCAAAACAAAAAAACATGACCGATCTCAATGAATTTTATAAAAACCTTGGATGGACCCTACTGCTCAATTCTAATGTCATTTTGAAAAAAGGTGCCGACAGCATTGCGGTTATCGGTGTTGAAAACTGGGGTGCCACCCATCGTTTTCAACGATTCGGGGATATTGAAAAAGCGCAAAAAGGTACTGAACAAATGCCCGTTCAACTCCTGTTATCACACGATCCCACACATTTTGAAAACATCATCAGCAAGCAGTACCAAAATATTGACATCACCTTTGCCGGGCATACCCACGGAGGACAGGTGGGAATTGATTGCTGCAACATTCACTGGAGTCCTGTCGCCTGGGCATACAGGTATTGGGGCGGACTTTATAAAAACGAAGCATCTCATAAGCCTCAGTATTTATATGTGAACCAGGCATTAGGAAATATTGGATATTCGGGTAGAATTGGAATTTTACCTGAAATAACACTCATCACCTTAAAAAACGATTAACCACCCGCTAAAACGACCATAAGTAACAAGCCATATGTAAGTGAATCCGGTTAAAAAGTCACTAAAACAATTTTCAATGTCACATCAAGGCCCAGAAAATACTTTTCATTATCAAACTGATGCGAAACATCTACATCATAAGGTGTTACTTGAATTATCCCAGGCCGGACCAGATGAATTGAATGACGGCTTTACATTTTTTACTGAGAAGATTGCAGAGGTACTGAAGGCAGACAGGATCAGTATATGGAGCTACCAGCAGGAACAAAGAATATTGACCTGCGAGGACCTGTTTACTTCCGGATCAGGGAATCACCTCACCGCGAAGGCATTAAGCGCTGTTGATTTCCCCACTTATTTTTCGGTCCTGGAGCAGTCGCGGTGTATTGATGCCATTGATGCCAGGTCGGATGAAAGGACATCCGAATTTACCGCAAACTACCTTATTCCTGAAAACATCTATTCGATGCTTGATATTCCGATCCGTTATGATGGCCGCCTGGCTGGTGTTTTATGCTGCGAGACCACAGGTGGAATAAAAGACTGGACGAACGAGGAAAAAGAGTTTTCGACCTCTGCTGCAGAGATCCTCAGCACCTACATTCAAACTGCACAAAGAAAGAAAGCAGAGGAAGCTTTGATTCAGTCGGAAACAAAATACCGGAAAATTGTCAATAATGCAATAATTGGCATCTACCACTCGAACCTGGCCGGGCAGATTTTATTTGCAAATCAATCCATGGTTGAAATGTTTGAATTCCCTAACCTGGATGATGCCTTGCGCTATTCCATCAGGGATCTTTATTGTGATCTCACTGACCGTCAATCGTTTATATCGAAATTATCAAAAGATAAGGTACTGCGAAACTACGAATTGTCGCTTGTGACCAAGCGTGGCAATCCGCGGAGCGTGCTGATCAATGCTTTTCTCGAAAATGATATGATAATCGGCATGGTCACCGACATTACCGATCGCAAAAAAGACATGGAGGAGATCAAAGCCGCCATGGTTAGGGCGGAAGAATCGGACAGACTCAAGACCTCGCTTATGGCGAATATGAGTCATGAATTCAGAACACCGATGAATGCCATTCTTGGATTCTCCGATTTAATTTCGAACGAGTCGAACGATCCGGATATCGTCTTCTTTGCCCGAAAAATCAATTCATCCGGAAAGCGGCTGATGGCAACTCTTAAAGCGATTCTGGACCTTGCCGACCTTGAAGCAACCAGGTCCAAGATAAAAATCAGTGATATCAATATCCAGGACACCATCTCCGGGTTGCTTCAACCCTTCTACCCGGTAGCAAACGATAAAAGCCTTTCGCTAATCACTGAATTTAAAGAAGGATTGCATGCAAAAGCAGATGAAAACCTGCTGCATATCATCCTGCAAAACCTCATTGACAATGCCATCAAATTTACAAACAAGGGAGGGGTAACCATTGAAACCGATCTTACCACCGAGGATGGAACATTATGGTCACTGATCCACATTAAAGATACAGGAATTGGCATTCCGAGTGAAAAGTTCGACATCATCTTTCACGAATTCAGGCAATTGAGTGAAGGACACAACCGAAGTTATGAAGGGACCGGACTCGGACTCACGCTTGCCAGGAAAATGATTGAACTCATTAACGGTAAAATCACCCTTGAAAGTGAGGTTGGACTCGGTTCGATATTCACCGTGTGGCTTCCGGCAGGCACCAACACTTGCCGACCTGTATCCCTGGCAATGCCGAAAATCCAGGAAAACCTGCATCAATCAAGGATCTTTAAAATAAATCCGCCGGAAGAATTACCATTGATCCTGGTAGTTGAGGATAACGACGATAACGCAGAAATTGTGAAGTTGTACCTGAAAGGACAATATAAAACAGAAAGGGCACACGATGCAGTATCAGCCCTGAAAATGGTTAAGGTGCAGCAATTCTCAGGTATTCTGATGGATATAAATCTTGGTTCGGGGAACGATGGATTAAAGGCCACCCAGGAAATCAGAAAAATATCTGGTTATGAAAATATTCCAATCATTGCCATCACGGGGTACACCATGTCGGGCGATCGTGAAAAACTACTTCAGGGAGGATGCAGTCACTACCTTGGAAAACCCTTCAGTCAACAGGGCTTACTTGAATTAATGTCAGAAATTTTCGAATAACATGGCTCAAACTCAACCAACCCAGGAGCAATTGGTGTTAAACACCATCATCAATAATATTCCAGCCATGGTCTTTTATAAGAACCTGGACGGAGAATATATTGCTGCCAATGAAATGTTTTGCCGGCAACTGCATACCACCCCTGCTGCCATAATTGGTAAAACCGATTTTGATTTTTATGATAGTGACCGTGCTTTACAATATCAGAAGTCGGATCTCGAAGTAATAAATTCAACTGGATTTATTGAAGGATTTGAAGAAGAGATTAACATTGAACAGGAGACCAGGGTTTTTGCGACCCGGAAAGTCCTCCTCAGGGACAATGATGGCAGGCCTTACGGGATTATTGGATTGGCATATGATGTGACGGAAAACCGTCGTGCTGAGCAGGAACTTGTTGAAAGCCGAACCAGCTACAAATACATGCATGACATGTTCCGGCTGATGGCTGATAACATTCCCGATATGATTTGGGCGAAAGATCTTCGCAAGCGATACCTGTTTGCCAATAAGGCAACATGCGATAAGTTACTGGGAGCAAGCGACACAGATGAACCCATTGGGAGAACAGATCTGTTTTTTGCTGAGCGGGAGCGCGCCATGCATCCTGATGACCATGACTGGCATACCATTGATGGAATCAGTAACGATTCGGACGAGTTAACCATGCGGCAAAAGGCACCGGGCCGTTTCGACGAGTACGGTAATGTAAAGGGGCAACTGGTTTATTTTGATGTCCAGAAAGCCCCCATTATGGATGAAGATGGCAACATGCTCGGAACGGTTGGGAGTGGCCGTGATATAACCAAGCAAAAACTGATGGAAAGGGAATTCCAGTCGTTGCACCAGCGTAACCGGGCTATCATACAGGCATTGCCTGACCTCATGTTCCTTTATGATGACAAAGGCAACTACCTTGATTTATATGCTTCCAACCTGGACGACCTGCTCGCATCTCCTGATCAGGTAATCGGAAAAAATGTCATCGATTTTTTTAAGGGAGAAATTGGGGAAAAAACCATGGCTGCTATTACCCTGTGCCTGAGTACCGAGTTGGTTCAGACATTTGAGTATAAGATACTGCAAAACAATGACGAACACTATTATGAAGCACGGTTCACCAAAGTTGATGATCACCAGGTTCTTTGTATTTCAAGAAATATCACCGACAGGAAAACATTACAACAGGCGCTGATTGAAGCAAAGGAGAGCGCGGAAGAATCATCGAGGCTGAAATCAACATTGCTTAACAACATGAGTCATGAGCTAAGGACCCCATTAAACGGGATCCTGGGATTTTCGGAGATCATGGCCAATGAGCTAAAGGATGACGAATATGTTGAAATGGCCACCCACATCAATAATTCGGGGAAACGACTCATGAAAACCCTTGAATCCATCATGCAACTGTCGCAACTGGAATCGGGAGTAAAAGCGGTACACCTCGAAGCATGCCAGATCCACCTTCATGTCAGGCAGATGCTGAACAATTTCATTCCGGTTGCAAGGGCCAAAGGGTTATTCCTTGAAATCAGGGATCTTCCGGAATCGACTGGATATCTGGATATTTTCTTTTTCACTCAGGCCATTGCCAATATACTCGAAAATGCAATTAAATTCACCAGTGAAGGAGGTGTATCCATCAGTATTTCAATTGAGAAGGAAAAAGGGAACAGGATGTTGCACGTCACCATTGAAGACACCGGAATCGGCATATCCGAATCACATCTAAAATTGATTTTTGACGAATTCAGGCAGGCGAGTGAAGGCCAGAACCGCAGTTTTGAAGGGACCGGATTGGGGCTCACCATTGCCCGGAAGATGATACAACTGCTTGGTGGTGAAATATCTGTAAATAGCAGGATTGGTAAAGGTTCAGCGTTCTGCATCTCACTGCCTTACCCTGAAGTTCAACTCAATGCTGAACCGGCAATCACAAGCAGCAAGGCCTATATATCAAAGCATGAATCCAGGGAAAAAATCCTTCCGAAAATGACACTTTTGCTTGTTGAGGATAACGAGGTAAATTCACAGCTCATTTTTGCATACCTGAGAAGTGATTACGACATCGATTGGGCGGCCGACAGCACTGCTGCAATAGAAATGGCACAGCAAAAAAATTATGATGCGATCCTGATGGATATTAATCTGGGGCCTGGAATGGATGGTTTACAGGCGACCCAGGAAATCAGGAAAATCAAGGGATATGCCACCCTGCCCATTTTTGCCCTAACCGGATATACAATGTTTGGTGACAGAGATCGTTTGATTGAAGGCGGTTGCACCGACTATATTCCAAAACCATTTACAAAATCAGATATTTTGGAGTTGCTCGGAAAAATATTGAAAGCGTGATCATAAAATAAAATCGACAAGGTGACACTACGGACAAAAATTATGGGTATGATGACCTCGGCTTTGGTCATTCTGCTTTTTTCCACGCTGGCCTACCATTATTCCAGGACCAAGGAGACAAAACTGTTCAATGAGGCATACAGAGAAAATAACAAGATCAGTATCTCCAGTATTCTGAAATTCAAAGAAAAAGAACTTGAAAAAACCGCATCCGATTATTCGGTATGGGATGATATGGTCAACTTTGTTAATAGCAGTGATAAAAGTTGGGCAAAAGATAACATAGATGCTTCAATTTACACCTTGGATATGAGTATTGCCACAGTATATTCAGCTGATTACTCCCTGATTTACAGCATACAGGATTCCATAAATTTCGGAAAAGAGCGCTTCTCAATTTCATCATCTGATATTAAATCCGCATTAGCTGGTAAAAAAAATTGTCACTTTTTCCTGATGACACCACAAGGTCTTATGGAAATATCAGGATCGCCCATTGTTCCAAGTTCGGATGTTAATAAAACCAGTCCTCCGGCCGGATACCTGATCTGGGGGCGATTATGGAATCACAAATTCATCACCAACCTGGAAAATTCCTGCAATGCAATGATTGAGGTCATCCCTCTAAAGACTTCCTCAGATTTGAAGATAATCAAAAATTCCAATGATCTGAATAACAATGCGATCACATTTTTTCTCCTGGGCAGCATGGGCAACAAAATCGCACAAGTTGATTTTTTATCCAAAAATCAATTTCAGATGAAGCATAGCTACTTCTACTTTTACACGCTTATTCCGGCACTGATTGCCCTGATTGTGGGATTTATCTTCTTTTTTGCCTTTAGAACCTGGATTTCGATGCCCCTGAACCAAATCTCCCAAAGTCTTAAAAAAGAAAATCCGTCTCCTTTATTAAAGATTACTGAATCCAATCGTGAATTTCATGCGATTGCCCAATTGATTGTGGCTTTTTTTGAAGCAAAGAACAAGGTGGAGCGGAACATACAGGAGCGAAAACTGGCAGAAGAACGTATCCTCAAACTCTCTACTGCCCTTGAACAAAGCTCTGAAACTATTGTCATTACTGATGCTGCGGGCACAATTGAATACGTGAACAAACGATTTTACGAACTCACAGGATTTACCCGTAGTGAGGCAATAGGTAAAAATACAAGAATATTAAAATCGGGGATCCATACCAAGGAATTTTATAAGGATTTATGGGACACCATCTCTTCCGGCAGTATTTGGAAAGGGGAAATTTTAAACCGGAAAAAGAATGGCGAGCTTTATTGGGAAAATGCCAGTATAGCCCCGATCAAAAACCTTGATGGGGTCATCATAAACTATATCGCAGTCAAGGGAGATATTACAGAGCAAAAGCATGATGAGGAGATGCTCAGAAAATATGCAGATGAATTAAAGGAATCGAACCAGAGTAAGGACAAATTTTTCTCCATTCTTGCCCACGACCTTAAATCACCATTCCACTCCCTGCTGGGCTATACCGAACTGCTTAACAACGAATATGATACCTTAACCGATGCAGAACGGAGGAAGTTTATTGTGATCCTGCGTAATTCGACTAAAAGTGTTTATGAACTGGTAGAAAACCTCTTACAATGGTCGAGACTTCAATCGGACCGGCTGGTTTATGCCCCTGAAGTTTTTGATATTTCCGAGGAAATTGAGTATACCGTTGATGTTCTCAGGGCAATCGCACTCAAAAAAAACATAGAGTTGGCCAATCTGGTTACCCTTCCAGTTATGGTAATGGCTGATAAAAATATGACTCGATCAGTCCTTCAAAACCTGATATCCAATGCATTAAAATTTACTTCAGGAGGTGGATCCGTGATCATAGAGGCCGCTTCAAAAGGAGGTAACATCGAATTTTCAATCCGCGATACTGGTATCGGTATGAGCGCTGAAGAGATGGCACTCTTATTCAGGATTGATATTTCCTTTACCCGGAAAGGTACGGCGAAGGAAACCGGCACGGGGCTGGGACTGATTCTGGCCAGGGAGTTGGTAAGAAAAAACAAAGGGGACATAACCGTGGAAAGCGAAGTAAACAAAGGATCAACCTTCAGATTTACCTTACCGCAGGCCTGATTCGTCTATTCCGATTTTGCCCTTGATACCTGGATGAACGAGACCTCAACATCTCCTCCCTGGGGATACAGGCTGATCCAGTTATTGTCTTCACGCGACCAGAGATCCTGATCCCGCACACTTACAAGGCGCTCGTTCACCTTGCCGTCGATGTTCAGATTACGCATGACGACTCCGCCGTTTGCCTGTTTGTCTTTTCCATACCTCATCAGGACATTAAAAGACTTGCCTGAAAGATTTTTTATCTTGATATAGACAAAATTGTTCTTCCGTGAAGCTATATTTACCGGCGGAAAGGGGAATTGCTTTTCAGTATTCGAAGTTATGGTCACTGTTTCTTTCAATACATCAGCAATAGCATTCTCTGCGATGGTCCTTCTGATCTTTACAATCATTTCCCTTGGATATTTCTCCATCGGAAGAAAATTGGCCGCATCGGTATAAGCATCCACCGCTTTATCAAATTCAAAAGAATTATAAAAGCGGTCACCATCGGAAACTGCCTTATCGTACAGAGACTTATTTGCCCTGTAGAGACTGTCGACCCTGGCAGTAATCATATTGATTTGCTGCTTCGGATATTTTTGTTCCGGAAATACGCCAAGCGCCTGCTGGTAGGTATCCTTCGCCTTGGCATAATCCTTTTCTGTCAATGAAATATCCGCCTCCGCGATTAAATTCTCATAATATTTCTGTTTCCCAAGCAAATCTTCCAGCGCTTTGTTGATCTCGGCGATTTTTTCCTTGGGGTAGGTTGCTCTCGGCTTTAAACTTATCGAGTTCTGATATTCCACCCGTGCTTCTTCGTATTTCTTTTGGGCGAGTAGCTGGTCGCCTGATGCGATGGATGCATTGTATGCATCTTCCGCAGCCTTTATTTCTGCAAGTATGCCATCGATCTCGTTGATTTTCTCCTTCGGATAGGCTTCTTCGGGTTTCATGGTCCCGGCATCCTGGTATCCGGTACGCGCCTGGTCGTAGGTTTTCGCCGCCAGCAGCTTGTCGGCCGGGGCAATGGTAGCCGCGTC